>Ga0228700_1000623_pt1 | contig 29554 bp, 27 predicted proteins | sample McNCre317_Aug_MG_FD_178019 | JGI IMG/M metagenome (GOLD analysis project Ga0228700, IMG submission 178019) | Freshwater microbial communities from McNutts Creek, Athens, Georgia, United States - 3-17_Aug_MG | ecosystem: Environmental > Aquatic > Freshwater > Creek | place: USA: Georgia...
TGGAACAACGGCAAATTTGTGCCGCACCGCCTTACAGCCGCCGTGATTCCGTATTCGGAAATCACCGGAGGTTTCAAGTCTCACCCAGACACAAATACCAAACTTTCAAACGGCCGAACCGCAATCAACTTTGGCGGACCGGACGCCAACTGTGTTTGGGCCGATTCCGGAACCTGTGGCGTCCAAGAAGACTACACCCCGGGCACCCAAGTAAAGCTTTCAATCCGCCTGGACTCGGCGCTCGGTGGTTGGTTCCGCGGACGCCTAAACAACCCAGACATCCAGGTGGCAAAAGCAGGCAGTAGCTCCAACCTTGTTACGGTTACCGGCCAGCCGGCAACCGTCCCTCAGATTGTGGTGGCTGCAGCTAAATCAACTGCCTCGGATGCAATCAAAAATTTCTTTGTGCCGATGAACGGGTGGGCTGGTGGCGGCGTCAATTTGCGCGCTGACTACGCAAACGCCTTTGACGGAATCAACGCATTTAGGTCAGCGGCCGGAGACAAGGTTCAGGGCCAGCTGACTCAGTGGTCGTTCGGTTCGTTCAGTTCCTTCGGCAACCCGTGTCTTTCGGATACCTCAAAGGTCCAGGGGCTGGTTACCACCAATGCCACGGTTTATGACGGCCAGGCTCCGGCTTTCAACAACGGTCAACTGACCTACAAGGTCGGCAGCTACCACTACCTGCCGGACGGTACCACGTTGAACCTTGGTACTTACGACCTAATCATGCGAAAGGACACCGCCCGTTGCCTTTACAAATTCAGCAGTGCGCCAATCTCGGCATCGGTGAGCGTAACCACCGATAACGGCACCGAGAACATAGCCGACGCCAGCTTCTCCGAACAAGGCGACTGGGATCACTTCTATGCGCATGGTTTCACGTTCAGTAACCCAAGCATTTCGGTGAAGATGACGCAGGCTGGAAGTACTTCGGGATCAGCTGCAGCTTACCCACTGACCATTACCTGCGCCAAGGGCAAGCTCGTCAAAAAAGTGACCGGAACTGCACCAAAGTGCCCGGCTGGTTGGAAGAAGAAGTAGGGGCTGCCGCCTGGCCCCGCGCACAACCCCAACCCCGAACTAGCCCCGCAAACCCCGCTGCCGCTAAACTTTAAAGGTTGCGACATCTCGCAACCCGAGCCGCGACGTGCGCGGCACTCCCGCAATGCAAAAGGGGAATCAGCATGCCTGCAGTAGTAATCATCGGTGCGCAGTGGGGCGACGAAGGCAAGGGTAAGGCCACCGACCTCCTAGCCGAACACATCGACTACGTTGTCAAGTTCAACGGCGGCAACAACGCCGGCCACACTGTAGTTATCGGCACCGAGAAGTACGCACTCCACCTGCTGCCATCGGGCATCTTGACCCCGGGTGTGACCCCGGTCATCAGCAACGGCGTGGTCATCGACCTCAGCGTGCTGTTCCACGAAATCGAAGACCTCAACGCCCGCGGCATCGACACTTCCAAGCTGCGCGTATCGGCGAATGCCCACGTGATTGCGCCATACAACGTGACCCTGGACAAGACCGCCGAGCGCTTCCTTGGCAAGCGCGCCATCGGCACCACCGGTCGCGGCATCGGCCCAACCTACGCCGACAAGATCAACCGCGTTGGCATCCGTGTTCAGGACCTGTTCGACGAGAGCATCCTGCGCCAAAAGGTTGAGGCCGCACTGGTTGGCAAAAACAACCTGCTTACCAAGGTTTATAACCGCGCCGCCATTCGCGCCGATGAGGTTGTTGCTGAGCTTCTTGGCTACGCCGACCGTCTGCGCCCATACGTCGCCGACACCGCTTTCGAGCTTTACCAGGCAATCGATGCAGGCAAGCTGGTGCTGTTTGAGGGTGGCCAGGCCACCATGCTTGATGTTGACCACGGCACCTACCCGTTTGTCACTTCCTCCAACGCAACCGCCGGTGGTGCGTCCACCGGTTCGGGCATTGGCCCAGCCGAGTTCAAGACCGTGATCGGCATTGTGAAGGCCTACACCACCCGCGTTGGTTCCGGCCCATTCCCAACCGAACTCTTCGACGAGGACGGCGAATTCCTGCGCTCGGTGGGTCACGAGTACGGCACCACCACCGGACGTCCACGTCGCTGTGGTTGGTATGACGCACCGATTGCCCGCTACTCGGCGCGCATCAATGGCGTCACCGATTTCGTGCTGACCAAGTTGGATGTTCTGACCGGCATTCCACAGATTCCGGTTTGTGTTGCCTACGACGTTGACGGCGTGCGCCACGACGAAATGCCGGTAAACCAGACCGACTTCCACCACGCCAAGCCAATCTATGAGCACTTCCCGGGCTGGACCGAGGACATCTCCGGTGCGCGCACCATGGCCGATCTTCCTAAGAACGCGCAGGACTACATCGCCAAGCTGGAGGAGCTCTCCGGTGCCCGAATCAGCGCAATCGGTGTTGGTCCGGCACGTGACGCCATCATCGTGCGCCACGACATGCTGGCCGCCAAGTAGCTACATTAACGCGTAATGCCCCAGACGTTTGTCTGGGGCATTCGCAATTCTGGCTGCTGCGGCTAAGCCTGCGTTCCTAGGCCCGCGGGCGACCTAGTGCGGTTAGTAAGTAGCGGTTGGGCTTGGCGCCACGGTCTTGACCGGGCTCTTCACGCCTGCATTGTCCAGAGCAGTGTTACACATGTTCTGTAGAGTGCCGGCGGTGTTCTCGAAGGCCGCAAATCCCTTTTGCAGTCCGGCATCGGTCTTGACGTCAATGGTCAGGTAGTCCATCGAAATCTGCTTGTAACCGGTTGCAAGCTGGCCGTCCGGGTTGGACTGGGTGTAAGCCTTGTTGGCGGCGGTGTGCAGGACCTCGGCGTAGTTCAGTACGGCAGTCTTGGCGCTTGGAGTGTGCGCGGTTGCGTTGGCTTCCGCCACGAACGCAGCCTGAGCATTGTGGTAGCCCACCAGGAAGGTCTTGCAGCCGGTAACGTCCTTAGCGGCATTGATGCCTGGCAGCACTGCGGTGCCATAGAAAACCACGCCACCGATAGCCAGCGCAACAACAGCACCGATCACAATCAGGCTTCGGTTCCAGTTCTTTTTGGAGCGGGCATCGCGCGCCGCATTTGCTGCAGAAGTCATTGAACTAGGTTACCGGACACGTCTGGGAATGCGCCGTCCGCTCAGAAGTTCTAGACCCCCGGGACCACTCGGTACGGGCGTTTCAAGTCCAACTGCACCGAGTTAGCATCCGCCCCCACCGCGATCTGGATGTTGGCGTTTACGCGCCCAATTCCTCGATGCTGCATCAGGAATACATAGAGGCTTTCGGATTCGAATTCTGGAATATATCCCAGGACCACACCGCCGGCGGTTACGGCCACGGCGTGTGAGCTGTCACGGTTTGCGGGCTCGGCAACCAGTGCGGCCTGGAGTTCCAGCAAGGTGCCATCGGCCACTTGGGCGTACTTGCGCAGGTCCTCGAAATTTTCGCTGTAGTGATTGCAGCCAACCACGGTTTGACGGTATTCGTCGTCGCCTTCCAACGCCACCGCAGTGGTGGTGGCCATGCCAATTTCGAGGGGCAACTTGCCCTCAAACGGTTTGGCGGTGAGCTGTTTCTTGGTGTGGGTGCGGGTCTGGTTTTGCCACCAGCGGGCAAAGGTTATGGCCACGGCAACCAGGGTGCCCAGCCCCGCCGATAACCAAATTGGCGTGTTGATGTAAGCGCCGGCAACTATAAACAGGGCCAGGACGCCACCAAATTTCAACAGGGCGGTAACCATCTTTAGGCAAATTTACTGGCGGGTGGCAACATTTAGCCTCGGCGGGCCGAACCGCCTGTGGATAACTTAAATCGTCGGTTTCTCGGTGGCTATTATTTGCCGTTTTGGCGCTGCTGGCTCAGGAAGAAGCTCGCCAAGTTTGCTGTGATCACGGAGAGCATTGCCACGCCACCTAGCATCAGTACGACGGCGATGGAACGGCCCTCCCAGGTGACAGGGTAGCGGTCTCCGTAGCCGACGGTGAAGATGGTGACTGCTGCCCACCAGAGGGCGTCACCGAAGTTGGTGATGTTAGCTCGTGGATCGAAACGCTCAGCTTCGAAAACGCCGAGTGCACCGGCGAAGGTGAGCAGCGGCAGCACAATTGCCACATAGAGGTTTACGCGACCCTGCAGTGATTGGACAACGCGGGTAAGCAGGCCGATGGCCATCACGATTCGCAACACACGCAAGAAACGGAAGGCTGGGACGATGATGGCAATGATCTCGATTATGTTGGCGCGCAGGAAGGCGCGCTTGTCTTTGTGGAAGCTGAAACGGAACACAAAGTCCACGATGAATGCCACCCAGATGAGCAGAATTGCGCCTTCGACTAAGTCGAAGCCAATCGGGCCGAGTGTGACCAGCACCTGAACCGCCCAAAGCGCCAGGAACAGCACGGCAAGGAAAGCCAATGGGATTGCGGTGCGGCGCTCCCAGTTTTCGATCAGTAATTCGCGGCGGTCGCGCTCTACGTTTGCGGAGTTGTCTGAAATTCTGCTCACAGCAATAAGGCTAGCGTGTTGGGGTTTCTGGCTTGTTTAATTGATTCCTTATGGCAAAGCGCAAGGACTCCCCAAATTCCGGGGACTTCAACCAAGACGCGGACGAGGCAATCGACCGCTGGGGTGCTGCCGCGCTCGGAATCGACCCGTTGTTGGCTTCGTTCACCTCGGTGGCGTATGCACCGGTTCGTCCACACGTGCCGTTTTACCGTTTTCTGCACTACCCGGACATTCTGGACCTTCGCAAGAACGGTTTTGAGCTAGACGAGTTTGTCCCAACCTTTGACCTACTGGAAGACGCCAAGTATTCGCAGGCGCTGCGGGTGCATTCCATGTTGCATCTTCACACCGAGAACCCCAACCCGATCTGGAACCCGAAGCGGGCCCGTCAGATTGAGTTTGAGGTGCGTGCCGCGCTGCACCGATACGGTTCCGGCGAGGTTCCAACTCTGCTGCGCCGAATCATCGGCCGAGCCTTTCCGGGGGAGTCGATTAGCCACCTGTCCGTGGACCTGATTCACGTGTTTTTCTGGGCCGCGATGGCGGAGGCGGCACGTAAATATGCCTGGCGTGACCAGCGTTTAGCGTACTGGGCCGACTACCTTGCCTATCCGGTGAAGTCGGTTGGCTTCACCAAGTGGAGCCGTGCCGCGGTTGTTTAATTAGCAAACCCCGGCTGCCGTGGCTACACCGGGGTCCCGGCAACTTGTCCGAAAGGAGGATTCGCCGTTGCACTTATATGGTTGCACGGGCCAATTACATTTTGCAAGATTGCAACTGGCTATGGCAGAAAAATAGCAAAGAAAAACCCGGCCCCACAAAACTGTGAGACCGGGTTTTCCCGCTAAAACTAATTAGCCAAACAGGTCCGGAATGGTCGCCTTCCAACCATCGCGCAGATCCGCCAGGTTGAAGTCCGCAACATCCTTGATAGCCACAACTGCACCATCAAGCGAAGCGCCAACACCCTTGACATCGGTGACGCCGATGCGCAGCACCGGAACCCCACGAGCCTCGCACAGACCAACAAACTTCACGTCGTCCTCGCGGCCAACCGAAACCAGCACGCGGCCAGTCGACTCCGAGAACAGGGCAGCAGTCAGGTCAACGCCATCGCGCTCCATGATCTCGCCCAGCCATACGCGGGCACCAACACCGAAACGCAGCGAAGACTCAACAACAGCCTGAGCCAGACCACCATCGGACAGGTCGTGAGCCGAAGCCACCAGACCCTGCAGGCTAGCGCCGTGCAGCAACTCCGCCAAAGCCTTCTCGCCAGCCAGCGAAACCACAGGAGGCTTACCACCCAGGTGATCGTGAATCACGCCAGCCCAAGCCGAACCATCCAGCTCATCGCGGGTCTCGCCAAGCAGGTAAATGTTGTGACCCTCATCCTGCCAACCGGAAGGAATTCGACGAGCCACATCATCGATGACACCCAAAACACCAACAACCGGGGTTGGGTGAATGGCAACATCGCCGGTCTGGTTATAGAACGAAACGTTTCCACCAGTAACCGGAATGCCAAGCTCCAGACAGCCATCTGCCAAACCAGCAGTCGCCTGCTGGAACTGCCACATGACCTCTGGGTTCTCTGGGCTACCAAAGTTCAAGCAGTTGGTAACAGCCATCGGGCTCGCACCCGAAGCTGCAACGTTGCGGTAGGCCTCGGCCAGCGCCAACTTGGCACCCTGGTAAGGGTCCAGCTGACAGAAGCGACCGTTGGCGTCGGTGGCAATAGCCACACCCAAACCGGTCTCTTCCGAAACACGAACCATGCCCGAGTCATCCGGCTGAGCCAGCGCGGTGTTTCCACCAACGTAGTGGTCGTACTGGTCGGTGATCCAGCTCTTGTCGGCCTGGTTAGGGCTCGACACAACCTGAACCAGCTGAGCAGCAAGCTCGGTGGCGTTGTCGTTGGCGCGTGCCAGACCGCGGTTAGCAACCGAGTCGCCGTTCAGCGCATCAATCCAAGTTGGGTAAGCAACTGGGCGGTGGTAAACCGGGCCGTCGTGGGCAACAGTACGTGGAGGTACATTCACAATCTCCTGGCCGTGCCAGTTGATGTAAAGGCGGTCCTCGTTGATTACCTCACCAAGGATGCTGTACTCAACCTCCCACTTTTCCACCAGGGCAATAAATGCCTTGAGGTCCTTCTTCGGAACGATGCCCATCATGCGCTCCTGAGACTCCGACATCAGAATCTCTTCCGGAGTCAGGCTCTCATCGCGCTTCAAAACCTTGTCCAGGTCAACGCGCATGCCGGCGCCACCGTTGGAAGCAAGCTCGCTGGTGGCACAGCTAATGCCGGCGCCACCCAGGTCCTGAATACCGGCAACAACGCCAGCGTGGTAAAGCTCCAGGCAGCACTCAATCAGTACCTTCTCGGCGAATGGGTCGCCCACCTGAACGGCCGGGCGCTTAGCCGGACCAGTGCTGTCGAAAGTCTCCGATGCCAGAACCGAAACACCACCGATACCGTCGGCGCCAGTGCGGGCACCAAACAGAATCACTAGGTCGCCAGGGTTCGAAGCCTTGGCCAGCTTCAGGTCTTCGTGGCGCAGCGCACCAACCGACAGTGCGTTCACCAGTGGGTTGCCCTGGTAAACCTTGTCAAAGACGGTCTCGCCACCGATGTTTGGCAGACCCAGGCAGTTGCCATAGAAGCTAATGCCCGAGGTCACACCGTGAACCACGCGCGCGGTGTCTGGGTTCTCAACCGCACCAAAACGCAGCTGGTCCATCACGGCAATCGGGCGGGCACCCATGGTCAGGATGTCGCGGACGATACCGCCAACACCGGTTGCAGCGCCCTGGAAAGGCTCGATGTACGAAGGGTGGTTGTGGCTCTCCACCTTGAAAGTGACAGCCCAGCCCTCACCGATGTCGACCACACCGGCGTTCTCGCCCATGCCCACCATCAGGTGCTTCTTCATCTCATCGGTGACCTTCTCACCAAATTGACGAAGGTAAATCTTGGAGCTCTTGTAGCTGCAGTGCTCCGACCACATCACCGAGTACATGGCAAGCTCGCTGCTGGTAGGGCGGCGGCCAAGAATGTCCTTGATCTGGTTGTACTCGTCCTCCTTGAGGCCGAGCTCCTTCCAAGGCTGAGCCTTGTCAGGGGTGGTGGCAGCAACGGCCACGGTGTCCAGGTTTGCCAGGCTCGCTGGGTTCATTACGTCGCTCATGCGTTCACTACTGCCTTGATTACACTCTCGAAGAATTTGGCGCCATCAACGCCGCTGCGCATGGTGCCGAAGGTGTCTGGACCGAATCCGGCCTCGACCGCGTGCTCAGGGTGAGGCATCAGACCAACAACGTTGCCGCGCTCGTTGCGCAGACCGGCGATGTCATTCATGGAGCCGTTCGGGTTTACCTCTAGGTAACGGAAGGCAACCAGACCCTCGCCCTCCAGGCGCTTCAGGGTCTCGGCATCCGCAATGTAGCCACCCTCGCCGTTCTTCAACGGGATGGTGATTTCCTGGTTTAGCTCGAAGGCGTTGGTCCAGGCGGTGTCAACGTTCTCTACGCGCAGTTTCTGGTCGCGGCAGATGAAGTGCTGGTTCTCGTTGCGAATCAGACCGCCAGGCAGCAGGTGGCTCTCCACCAAAACCTGGAAGCCGTTGCAAATGCCAAGCACCGGCAGGCCACCCTCGGCAGCCTTAACGATTGCCTGAGTCACCGGAGCCTGTGCGGCAATCGCGCCACAGCGCAGGTAGTCGCCGTAGCTAAAGCCACCAGGCAAAACAACTGCGTCAACCTTGTGCAGGTTGGCGTCGGCGTGCCACAGTGGCACAACCTCGGCACCGGCTAGGCGAACAGCGCGAGCAGCGTCGCGGTCGTCTAGGGTGCCCGGAAAAGTAACTACACCGATTTTCATGGAGTGTCCTCGCTTACTCGGTGCGATTAGTCTTCGACGTGGATGTTGACCACGTCTTCAATTACGCCATTGGAGAGGAAGCTGTCCGCGATCTCGCGTGCGCCTTCCAGGTCTTCCGCCGATGGTGCGTCATTCAGGTGAATCTCGATGCGCTTACCGATGCGCACGTTCTGAATCTTTCCGTAACCCTGGCGGTGCAGAGCGTTTAGGACCGCCTTGCCCTGAGGGTCAAGCAGGTCAGCCTTAGGCATGATCTCGACGATAATTTTTGGCACGGTTTGCTCCTGGAGTTTCGGCCTGAATGGCGATTGATTCGCCCCAAAATCAGTGAAAATGTCACCGAAAATCGGGCGTAAATACGCGACCTAAGCGACGTTGGCGGACTACTTAAGTTTAGCGCGTACCTGGCGGCAGTGGGAGCCGGCTGGCGCTCGGCAGTGTGCCTCACCAGCGGCCGGGGATTAGCGCGCGCGAAGCTCCACGTTGGGCAGTTCTGGTGCGGGAATCCAGCCGCCAACCTGGTCGGGGAACACGGCACCGAAACGTTCGTGACTGGCCTCAACTTCGGCCGCATTTTCGGCTCCGCGGTTATTCCAAAGGGTGCGCATCTCCACGATCTCGGTGTGGCTGCGACCGATGAAGTTCCACCACATCACAAGGCGCTCGTCGAATGGTGCGCCACCGATGAGCATTACCTCGGTGCCGGGACGGTGCGCGGTGATCGTGACGCCGGCATCCCCTGCCGGCAGATAGATCAATTGCCCGGCTTCAACGTGGCGGCCGTCAACTTCGAGGCTGCCGGTCACCGGCAGGATTCCGTGTTCAAAGTCGGTGCGCAGCGGCAGCATGACCTGCTCGAGCGAATCGAACCCAACCTGAGCTCCAACTAGCGGCCAGTGCATGGTGGCCGGGCTGGTGACGTTATGGAAACTGCCGGCAAACACTCGCGCGTGAAAACCGCGGCCAACCACACGCGGCAGGTTGGCGTGGTGCTCAAAGCTTGGTTCCATATTCCGCACCGAATCCGGCAGCGCAATCCAGAGTTGAACGGCGTGCATCACGTTGCTGCCGCGCGCGAAACCCTCGCCCAACAGGCGTCTTTCTGCGATGGTCAGCAACGCGCTGGTTTCCACCTTTGGTTCGGGTGGGGTCACGCCGAGTTCGGAATGAGCGATGCCGCGGCCGGCAGTCATCAGGTTGAACTCGCCAGGCAGCAGGGTTTGAAAACTGCCGATCGAGTCGCGGTGTTCCACGGCTCCTTCGATGAGCCAGGTGGCGGTCTGAAGGCCAGTGTGCGGGTGGGAAGCAACTACCATCGCGTCATCGGCGATTGTCGGCCCAAAATGGTCCAGGAAGCACCAGGCGCTGATCTTTCGCAGCCCGGCCTGTGGCAGCAATCGCTGCACCTCCACCCCGGTTCGCGTGGTGAGTTTGATGGGGCGCGGGGTCACAATCTGTGCTGCTGGATGCTGCATGTTCCTAGTCAACCGCAACTATCGGGTTTTTATTCGGTGCAGGCGCCATTCGCGCCAGGTGAGCCAAACAATAAACACATCAAAAAGCGTCAGCAGCAACAGGCCCAAGCTGTAGCCCTGAATCAACTGGTAGGTCTGGGTGGCAATGAAAACCGCTAGCGCACCGAGCATCCACGGGTAAGCCCAACGCTTGTCTGTCAGCACCGCCCACACCAGCAGCACCTTCACCAGACCGTGCAACGCTAGGTAAAGGGCAACGTAGTGGGTCTCCGAGACATTAACGTTGGTTCCCAAATGCAACAGAAACTGGGCGATTACCGCGTGCGGATCTTCCTGGATTTCCTTGGCGGTTGCCCAAACGGCGAAGGCATGAATCTGCGCCGGGCTAATGATGAAACTGAGCACCGCACCAATTAGTTCGACTGCCCCAAAGAGACCCTTGGCACCGATTCCAAGCACAAACGTGCGATGCAAGAGGGTGGTCTCGCCGCGCACCGGTTTCATGATTTAGGCCATTTCCGCACTTTGAAGGCTCGTCACCAAAGCGATTTCACGGCTTGGATGGCTTGCCATCTAAGCAATCTCAGTAGTGAGGCGCTCCACCAGCTCGGCGTACTTGGCCGAGGTCTGGTTGACAATCTCGGTGGGCAGAACCGGAGGCTGGCCCTGCTGGTTCCAGTTGTCGGCCAACCAGTTGCGCACCAGCTGCTTGTCGAAGCTGTCCTTGCGTTCCCCTCGCTCCCAGGCCGCCTTGCTCCAGTAACGGGAGCTGTCCGGGGTCAGTACCTCATCACCGAGGGTGATCTGGCCGGTGGCAGGGTCGATTCCAAACTCAAACTTGGTGTCTGCCAGAATCAGACCGGCCTGCTCGGCCAGCGCGGATGCCTGGGCGAAGACCTTCAGCGAGAGGTCGCGCAGGGCGGCAGCGTTTTCGGCTCCAACCAGCTCCACGCACTTTTCGAATGTGATGTTTTCGTCGTGCTCGCCCATCGGTGCCTTGTAGGCCGGGGTGAAGATTGGCTGTGGCAGCTTGCTGCCAAAGTGCAGGCCCGCCGGCAATTCGATGCCGCAGATGGTGCCGTTGGCCTCGTATTCCTTCCAGCCGCTGCCGCTGATGTAGCCGCGAACCACGCACTCGATCGGGAACATTTCCAGCTTCTTGCAGATGGTTCCGCGGCCGGCAACTTCGGCAGGCACCGATACCTCGTGCGATACGTGGTTGGCGATGTCTAGACGGTCGAACCACCAGTTGGTGAGCTGGGTCAGGTACTTGCCCTTGCTTGGAATGGCTGGGTCAAGGATGTGGTCGAATGCGCTGACGCGGTCGCTTGCAACCACCAGAATCAGGTGACTCAAGGCCGGGTGGGTGCTCTCATAGAGATCGCGTACCTTGCCGCTGTAGACGTGCTTCCAGCCGTCGATGACCAGTGGTTCGCTGCCGGAGGCGGCCGCCGAATTAGCCATTAGTTGGCCACCTTCTTGGCGATGTCCTTGCGGTAGTGCGAACCCTCCAGCTTGATGTGGCCGATGGCCTCATAGGCGTGGTTGCGGGCGTGGGCAAAGCTGTGGCCGACAGCCACAACACTCAGCACGCGGCCGCCGGTTGCAACTAGGTGGTCTCCATCCTGCGCAGTAGCGGCATGGCAGATCTCGACACCGGACACCTCGGCTGCGTGGTGCAGGCCGTGAATCGGGCGGTCTGGCGCAGCCTTCTCCGGGTAGCCTTCACTAGCTAGAACCACGGTGATGGCAACTTCCTCGGTGAAGATTGGATCCGGAGCGGTCTCCAGGCTGCCGGTTGCTGCGGCGTGCAGCAGGCCGGCCAGCGGCGTGATCAGGCGGCGCAAAACCACCTGGGTTTCTGGGTCGCCGAAGCGAGCGTTGAACTCGATGACGCGGATGCCGCGTGCGGTCACGATCAGGCCGCAGTAAAGCAGGCCAACGAATGGCTCCCCGAGGCGGGCCAGTTCGTCGATGGTTGGCTGGGCAACTGTGCGCTGAACTTCTTCAACGAAGCCGGCTGGCAGCCATGGCAGCGGGCTGTAGGCGCCCATGCCACCGGTGTTTGGGCCCTCATCGTTGTCGAAGGCGCGCTTAAAGTCTTGGGCCGGGGTCAGTGGAACGACGGTGCTGCCGTCGGCCAGGAAGAACAGCGAAACCTCTTGGCCGTCCAGGAATTCTTCAACCAGGATTCCCATGCTGATGAACTTGCGGGCGTGCTCCAGGGCGGCGGCGCGGTCGCTGGTGACGATTACGCCCTTGCCGGCTGCCAGGCCATCGGCCTTCACAACGTATGGTGCACCGAAGTCGTCGAGGGCTGCCTCCACCTGCTCCATGGTGGTGCACTCGTGGGCCATGCCGGTTGGAACATCGGCGGCGGCCATGATTTCCTTGGCAAAGCTCTTGGAGCCTTCCAGTGCCGCGGCCTTCTGTGACGGACCAAATACTGGGATGCCGGCTGCGCGTAGGGCATCGCTGACGCCCGCGATCAGTGGGGCTTCCGGGCCGATTACGGCAAGCTCAAAGTGTTCCGCGGTTGCAAAGGCAACCACCGAGGCTGGGTCATTGACGTTCAGCGGAACGCAGGTGACGTCCTGAGCGATTCCGGCGTTGCCCGGTGCGCAAACGATGTTGGCGGCCGGAGTGCCGGTACGGACAAGGGCTTTGACGATGGCGTGCTCGCGCGCACCCGAACCAAGAACGAGGATCTTCACCGGTTAAGTTTAACGGCTGGCCCCCACCGAGCGTTGTCCTACTTGCTGACGGGAAGGCTCAGCTGGAAAGTGGCCCCGTGCGCGTTTTCGGAGGCCGGCAGGCACACCAGCGACCCATCGTGAGCCTGAGCCAAGGCGCGCGAGATGCTTAGGCCAAGGCCGGATCCACCCTTGGAGCGGGCTCGGTGCGAATCCAATCGCACAAAGCGGCCGAATATGTTTTCGCGTTGGTCGTCTGGAACACCCGGTCCGTCATCGGTCACGGTCAGCACCCACTGGGTGCCGACTCTTGTCCCACCATTGCCCGAGACACGTCCATCGGTTGAGGCCAGTCTGGCAACCACGTCAACCTTGGTCTCGGTCCAGCGGCCGGCATTGCTCAGCAGGTTGGTGATGATTTGCTGCACACGCTCCGGATCGGCCTGGGTCCAGGTGGTGCCGGCTTCATCGCGCAGGTTCACCTGATAGTCACTGCCAATCGCAAACGCATCCACCGATTGCTGCAGCAGTTGGCTGAGGTCGACGCGCTGTTTGATTACCTCGCGGCCGGCAAGCTCCTGCACATCAAGCTGTGCAGCCAGGGTGAGGTCACCCACGATTCGCCCGGCTCGGCGACCATCGCGCACCACGGCCATGGCGGTGTCTTCGGCCAGGGCACGGTTGGCAGCAGCGGTTCGCTTACCCAGGCTGAGTTCACGCATCAGGTTGTCGGCCGCGGCCACCATGCTGCTCACCGGGCTTCGCAACTCATGCGCAACATCGGCACAGAGTTGACGCAGTCGCTCCTCGGCCAGCCGGGCTCGGTGCAGCGAGGACTCCAACGCATCAAGCATCTTGTCGAACGCCACGGCGGTGCGACCCAGCTCGGTGTCCGCGTCCTCCACTTCGAGGCGGCGTCCAAGCTCGCCCTCGGCGATCTCGGTGGCTAGTTTGGTCATGTCGTTTAGTGGGCGAAGCGCGATTCCGGTCACCAGGCGCAGTGCAAGCACCAGCACCACCAGAGCCACGGCGATGGTCGGCACGCCGATGCTCAAAATCTGTCCGTAGATGTTAAAGGTGTTCAGGTTTGGGGTTGCAACCGTGACGGTTTCGCCGGTCTTCGGCAGAGTCTCGCTGATTGTGTAATAGGCGTTGTTCTGCTGCACGGTCTTGATGACAACGGTCGAGTCGCTCGATGGGTATTCCTCGCCATCGCGGGTCACCACCACCGAGAAGCCTGGCTCGCTCAGTCGGTCTGCCAAACGCGAAGGCGAAACCTTATCCTCGAGAGCAAGTGCACGATCCAAAATGATGCGCGCCTGAACCTGTTGGTTGTGCTGCGAAACCGGGCCAAGGGCCATCGCGATGGAAAACATCACGACCAGGGACGTTGCTGCCACCGATAAAACGGCGGTCAGCGCAACGCGGGAGCGGAGTGACCTGAACACAGTCTGAGGTTACTTTATGGCGGGCTTGGTTGCTTGTGCGTGCGCGGACTGGCGGCTCTGCTACTTGATTAGGTAGCCGACGCCACGCTTGGTGACGATGAGTTCCGGCAGGCCAACCGCATTCAACTTTTTACGCAGGCTGGAAAGGTGCACTTCCACCAGGTTTGGCTCGTAGGCATCGTATCCCCAGACCTGGGTCAGCAAGAAGTTCTTGGTCAGTACTCGTCCGCGGGCATTCACCAGTTCGGCAAGCAGACGGAACTCGGTCTTGGTCAGGCCAAGGTCCACGCCATCGTTGGTTGCCAGGTACTCGTCTTCAACCAGCTCGAGCTGGCCGATCTGCACCGGAACGCTAACGGCACCGGTTCGGCGCAGCACGGCACGCACGCGCAGCAGCAGCTCGCCAATCAGGATCGGCTTGGTCACGTAGTCGTCGGCGCCAAGGTTGAGGCCCTCCACCTTGTGCTCAAGTGAATCCAGTGCGGTCATGAAAATCACCGGCACATCGAACTCGCTGATGGCACGGCGGCCAATGCTCACGCCGTCCAGATTCGGCAGCATGATGTCCAGCAGCACTAGCTCTGGGCGGGTGGCCTCAATCATCTTCATGGCCTGGGCGCCATCGGTTTCGACTCGGGTGCTGTAACCGGCGGCTCGGAGCGCAACCGAGATCTCGGTGGCTAGCCCGACTTCATCGTCCACGACCAAAATGCGTGGCTTCGGTTTGCTGCTGTTTGGCATGGTTCCCTCGATTCGGTTGGTTCTAGGCGCCGGATGTGGTGGCGGTTGGGGTGGGGATAGCTGTTAGGCCTTGATTTGGTCGCGCTTGCTGATTGCAAGGTAACCCACGCTGATCAAAATGGCTACCAAAAAGATGATGCTGGTGCCAGTGGTGCCCACACCAAGGCCGCCGTCTTTCGGAGCCTGAGCAAGCAGGTCACCGATGCTGGCACCCAGCGGGCGGGTCAGGATGTATGCAACCCAGAAGGCTGCGATTTCGCTCAGCCAGCGCTGCTTCCAGGCCAGACCGGTCAGCGCGATTGCGCCACCAAAGATCAGTGCGGAAACCGCGAAGCCCAGGCTCAGTGCGTCACCCAGGTAGTCACCGGTGGCGGTGCCCATGGCGAAGGTCAGCAGGATGGCAAGCCAGTAGAAAAGTTCGCGTTCGCGAGTGTTGATGCTCTTCATCGCCAGGGTCTTTTCGCGGCGGAACCAGATTACGAAGGTGATGGCCAACAGAACACCGAAGATGATCATCGAGTACAGCAGTGGGAAGCCCAGGCCGTCGGTGAGGTTATCGGTGATAAGGGTGCCGGTGATGGAGACCACAACGATGTTCACCCAGTAAAGCCATGGGCGGTAGGTGGTGCCGGTGACCTGCCAGATCAGAAGGGCAACCAGGACGATGCTCATGACAAAGGTGGTGTTGCCCAGACCGAAGCCCAAGGTCTCGTTGATCCAGTCGCTGAAAGTCTCGCCGACGGTGGTGGCCAGGACCTTGATGATCCAGAAGAACGCGGTGACGGCGGGCACCTTGACGGCAAGCTGCTTGGTTGGGAAAGTCATGGGTTCAAGTTCATGGGAGTTGTCTGAGCGTTACCTTAAGGCGGCCGCGGGTTTGCGCAGTCTCACAGGCAACGCACAAAGTTGCAAAATATTCGCGCACTCGTTGGCGCACTATATCCGCGCACTGGTTGGCGCACAATATATCCGTGGCAAAACGACGCATTTCAATCACCGAGGGGCTGGCCGCCGTGGCCGCCCTGCGTGAGCCCGATGCCGATCGTGCCGGCGCCACCTCGAGGGACAACGCAACCCTGACCACCGCGGTCCGCTTCCTGCTGGAAGATTTGGCAGCCCGCATCCCCGGAAACTCGGTGGAGGTTCGGGTGCCACTATTCGGTGCCATTCAATGCGTACCCGGGCCGGACCATCGCCGCGGAACACCGCCAAACGTGGTGGAGCTAGACGCCCAAAGCTGGTTGGCCATCGCTCTGGGGGAGCAAACCGTGGAGCAGGCGCTCGCCGAAGGGCGGCTGATTGCCAGCGGAACCCGCGCCTTAGAGTTTGCGGCCGTGCTGCCGCTGGTTCGCTAAAGGGACTGCCATTTACCAATCACGCGTGCGTTAATTGACACATGGCAGAAAACACATCGGGCAATGCTCCGGGTAAAGAAGAAGTAGAAATCCGCAGGGCACCGAAGTTCTTCCCGTTCCTGATGACCGGTGGTGCCTTCGGACTATTTCTGGCCATCATCTTGTTCTTTGCTTCCGGGCAGTTGGGTCATAAAGACTGGCTCACCGTCCTGGGCGTACTTTTAGTCTTCATGTCGGCGCTCGGTGCCTTTGGTGGCCTCTACCTGGCCGTGGTCCTAGACCGCGTAAGCAGAGGTAAATCCAAGCGCACCACTGCGACTAAACTTGAAGAGTAAAGCCCAACCAACCGTTTTCGGTGCCCGTCTGCGCGACTGCACAGGCCGGGTGAGCTCCAAAAGATTGGGGATGTCGTGCTGCGTGGCGATGGACTTCTAAATCACGATCTTCTACCCGACGAAAAGGGCCCACAGGATCAGTGCGGCGTCTTTGGAGTTTGGGCTCCGGGTGAAGAAGTTGCCAAGCTGGCGTTCTTCGGCCTTTATTCTCTTCAGCACCGAGGCCAGGAATCGGCCGGTATTGCCACCTCTGATGGCAGCAAAATTTTGGTCTACAAAGACATGGGTCTGGTCTCGCAGGTATTCAGCGAGAGCGCCCTGGAGAGCCTGATCGGCCACATCGCAATCGGTCACAACCGTTACTCCACCACCGGCGCCTCCTCTTGGCGCAATGCCCAGCCAACCCTGGGCCGCACCACCAGCGGAACCGTAGCCCTGGCCCACAACGGTAACCTCACCAACACCGCAGACCTGCTTGACCTTTTGAAGGCCCGCTACCCAGACCAGGACAGCAACGAAATCACCGGTGGAAACACCACCGATACCGCTGTTCTGACTGCGCTGCTTGCCGGCGACCCAGACCACACCCTCGAGGCCACCGCGCTAGAGCTGCTGCCTCGCGTCAAGGGTGCCTTCTGCCTCGCTTTCATGGACGAGACCACTCTCTACGCAGCCCGCGACCCACAGGGTGTTCGCCCACTGGTGCTCGGCCGCCTAGAGCGCGGTTGGGTGGTTGCATCCGAGACCGCAGCGCTAGACATCGTGGGTGCAAGCCTGGTTCGCGAAATCGAACCTGGTGAACTGATTGCCATCGATGAGAACGGTTTGCGCAGCACTCGCTTTGCCGAGACCAAGCGCGCCGGTTGCGTCTTCGAGTACGTCTACCTGGCCCGCCCTGACACCACTATCAACGGCCGCGTGGTCTACGACAGTCGCGTCGAGATGGGTCGCCAGCTTGCCCGCGAATACCCGGTTGAGGCAGACCTGGTCATCCCAACTCCAGAGTCCGGCACTCCGGCGGCCATCGGTTACAGCCAAGAGTCCGGAATTCCGTTCGGCCACGGCCTTGTAAAGAACGCCTACGTTGGCCGCACCTTTATTCAGCCTTCGCAGACCATCCGCCAGCGCGGCATCCGCCTCAAGCTGAACCCGCTCAAAGAGGTAATCCGCGGCAAGCGAATCATCGTTGTGGATGACTCCATCGTGCGCGGCAACACCCAGCGCGCCCTGGTCCAGATGCTGCGCGAAGCCGGCGCCGCCGAGATTCACATCCGTATTTCTTCGCCACCAATCACCTGGCCTTGTTTCTACGGAATCGACTTCGCCACCCGCGCCGAGTTGGTTGCCACCGGCCTAGCTGTTGAAGATGTGTGCAAAAGCATCGGAGCCGACAGCCTTGGCTACATCAGCAAGGACGGCATGATCGCCGCCACCCACCAGCGCGAAAGCGAACTGTGCACCGCTTGCTTCACCGGCGTGTACCCAATCGAACTTCCAACCGCCGACCGCCTGGGCAAGAACTTGCTCGAGCGCACCGACGCCGAGGCCTGCAACCCTGGCCCGGACAGCGAAACCGATGCGCTCGTGCGCAGCCAGCAGGAGACCCTGAATGACTAACGCCTACGCCGCATCCGGAGTGGACACCGAGGCCGGCGACCTGGCCGTCGAACTCATGAAGAAGGCGGTCTCCGCCACTCACAACAACCTGGTTGTTGGTGGGCTCGGTGGCTTTGCCGGAATGATGGACGTCTCGTTCCTCAAGAGTTATGAGCGCCCGCTGCTGGCCACCAGCACCGATGGCGTTGGCACCAAGGTTGCCATCGCTCAGGCCATCGACAAGCACGACACCATCGGCCAGGACCTGGTTGGCATGGTCGTCGATGACATCGTGGTAACCGGTGCCCGCAGCCTGTTCATGACCGACTACATTGCCTGTGGCAAGGTTGTGCCACAGCGAATCGCGGACATCGTGCGCGGTATCGCCGAGGCCTGCTCCGCAGTAGATGTTGCCCTGGTTGGTGGCGAGACCGCCGAACACCCTGGTCTGCTGCACCCGGACGAGTACGACGTTGCCGGTGCCGCAACCGGTGTGGTTGACGCCGCCAAGTTGCTCTCTTCGGACCGCGTCCAGACCGGAGACGTTGTTCTTGGCATGGAGGCCTCCGGCTTCCACTCCAACGGTTACTCGCTAGTGCGCAAGATCGTCGCGGACCGTGGTCTGAAGTACACAGAGAACGTGCCTGAGTTCGGTTCGGTTTCGTTGGGCGAGACCCTGCTGACCCCAACTCGTCTCTACACTCGCGTTCTGAACCAGCTGTTGGAGAGCGACCTTGGCAGCAAGGTTCACGCCATGAGCCACATCACCGGCGGCGGCATCGCAGCCAACCTTTCGCGCATCCTGCCGACCTCGGTAACCTTGGATGTTGACCGCGCCAGCTGGAACCCGCACGACATGTTCCGTGTACTTGCCGGCTGGGGTGGCTACGACTTGAAGAACCTCGAGAGCACCTGGAACCTGGGCCTTGGCTTCGCCGTTGTGGTTCGTGGTTCGGCCGCTGAGGCCATCAGCGCACAGCTGAACGCAGCAGGCATCAAGACCTGGCAGCTTGGCATCATCGAGAGCACCGCCTGCGACCTGGACGCCATGGGTTACACCTATGAGGCCAAGGGTGTGCGCGGTGGCGGCGTGCGCCTTGTTGGCGACTACAAATAAGCGCTGCTTCGCCCGCGCGACCGCTTCATTGCGCTGCTTCGCCCGCGCGCATGAACTGCAACTCTAGCTTTTAGACAGCGTTGGCGCGCGCGATCTTCTCGTAGACGAATGAGCTTGGCTTGCGCGTGCGCTTGAGGTCGTGTTCGCGGTCTACTTCGACAAGACCAAACTGAAACTCGTAGCCAAAGATCCACTCGAAGTTGTCCATCAGGCTCCAGTGGCAGTAGCCAAGCACCGGCACGCCTTCGGCAATCGCCTTCCGTAGTTCTGCCAGTGCGGCCGGAATCAGATCTGCGCGTACACTGTCGTCCGGGCTGCCCACTCCGTGCTCGGTGACCAAGATATTGATCCCGGTTTGCTGGTGTGCCCAGCGTACGCAACCGGCCAGCGAAGGCGCCCACACCTCGGTGTGCATTTGGTTTTGCGGTAGTGCAGGGTCGCTTGGCGCCTTGGTGCCGTCAGCCAGCCACACATTTCGACTGTAGTTTTGCACTCCGATGAAGTCGTCGGTGTTGGCGGCCAATCGAACCCAGCGGCCATAGAGGCGCTCACGCATCGCATCCGCCACGGCTATTGCACGCGGGTCTTCCGCGGGCGAGGCCAGCTCGTCGGTCATTGCTATTGATAGGCCAACCTTGAGTTGCGGGCACACGTCTTTGATTGCCTTGCGAGCAGCCCGGTGTGCCGCCTCGAGTCCAACCTCGAAGGCCTCCGCTTCCTCGTTAAGAATCACGTTAGAGACCCGGTACTTCTCCACTCCGGCCTTGGCCGAGCAGGCTTCGAGAGTCTGACGGCTGAGGACCTGAACGAAGTCCGGAAGGCCGATGGCTTCCAAAAGTTTGGCCAGGTTCGGCTCATTCATGGTGATTACGTATTTGAGTTTGTGGCCAAATGCGGCCGTCACCTTGCCGCAGAAACGGGCGAAAAGCTCGGGGGCTTCGGGGTTCAGCCAACCGCTCTTGGCTGCAAACCAGTGCGGAACCGTGAAGTGGTTATAGGTGACCACCGGTTCCAGGCCCAGCTCGCGACAGTAGTCGATGATTGCCTCGTAATGGGCAATGGCCTCGGCGTCCCAGACTCCCTCGGTCGGTTCGATGCGGGACCATTCCAGGCTGAAGCGGTAGGTGTTCAGCCCCATGGATTTCACCAGGTCGAGATCTTCCGACCAGCGGTTGTAACTGTCGCAGGCCAACTCGGATGGTTCCTTGAAGATGGTTGGCTGAACGTGCTCCGCAAACCAGCAATCGTTATTGGTGTTGTTGCCCTCAACCTGATGCGACGCGGTGGATGCGCCCCAGAGGAAGCCGTCGGGAAATGTGGTCATGGATTCAGGCTAGGGCGTGAAATGCGAATGCGGGCATCACTAAATCGATGCCCGCATTGCCAACGCTAATAGTTACTGCAAAAAGAAAACTTGTTCCAGGCGTTTGAAGCCCTCGTCGGGGCGTAAGCCTTCTAGTTGCTCAAAATAGTCGCCCATGAATGCCTGCCAACGTTCGTTCACCTCGGTGGCGGCCATGCCATCCAGTGCGGCCTGCAGGTCTGGAGTCTCGAAGTAGCCAAACAGCGATGCGTCATCGCAGTCAAGGAACAGCGAATAGTTGGTCCAACCCGTGCGGCTAAGTGCCTCCAGCATCTCCGGCCAGACGTTCTTGTGGTGCTCGACGTATTCATCGATACGGCCGGCTTTGAGTTTCAAACGGAATCCGATGCGCTGCATTTCATCTCCAGGTTTGGGGTGGTTGCTATTGGTGAGTCTATTTGGGTAAAAAAGTGCTGCGGTGGGCGAACCCACCGCAGCACTCGCGAAAATCTTTTTAGACCCTAGGGTTTAGTAGATCTTCTTGAAGGTTGCGATGTTCGACTTGTCGAAGACGTATGGGTCACCAAGGTAGGCAATGCCACCCTTGACTACCTTGTAGGTCTTGGTGCCAGCCTTGAACGAGCTTCCGACCTTGCCGGTGAACTTCTTGGCGTTTGCCAGGCCAGCTGCGTAAACAGCAACGTAGCCGAGGTCGATTGGGTTCCACAGACCTACCTGCTCAACGGTTCCATCCTCAATGTATGGAGCCATGTCGCTTGGAAGACCAAGACCGGTCACCTTGACGGCGGCGTGCTTTGCCTTCTTCTCGATAGCAGCAGCAAGAACACCAACGGTGGTTGGCGAGATGATGCCGGCTACGTCTGGGTACTGAGCCAGGATGGCGTCGAACTGAGCGGTCGACTTGGTTGCGTCGTCGTCACCGTAGAAGGTCGACTTGTCAACGGTGCCGCCAACCCACGACATGCCTGGGTACTTGCTGGTTAGGTATGGACCCATTGCTGCGATCCAGGTGTTCTGGTTAGCAGCAGTTGCAGCGGCGCTCAGAACAGCGATCTTGCCCTTGCCACCGGTGGCCTTGGCGATCCAGTCAACCTCAGCGGTACCGATGCGGTCGGCTGCCGAAGGCAGGACAGCAACGGTACGAGCCGATGCATCCGCAACGTCAGCGTCCGAGGTAACAACGGTGATGCCAGCCGCACGTGCCTTCTTCAGCGAAGGAACGATTGCGTTCTGGTCAGCAGCCGAGATAACCAGCACGTTGTAGTGCTGCTGGATGATCTTGTTGATGAACTGCACCTGTGCAGGACCGGTAGCCTCGGTTGGGCCAACGTAGGTGCACTTAGCCTTGATTTCCTTGCAGGCATTCTGTGCGCCCTGGTTCCAGGCGGTGAAGTAACCGATGTTAACGGCCTTCGGCATGATCGCGATCTTCAGGCCGGCCTTGATGCCGGTCGAAGCTGCGGTCGATGGAGTTGCGGTTGCCAGCAGTCCACCCACCACTGCAAGAGCGAGTGCAGCGCGTGCAATCTTCTTCTGCATGTTTTCTCCTAATTTGTTTTGTTGTTTGGTTAGTTACCCGATTTGGCTTTTCGGCCAGCTCGAATCATTTCGGATGCCCGAGGGAATACCACCGAGATGAGCAGGAGCGCACCGCTAACGATTAGCAGCGCATTTGCGGAGAAGTTACTCAGCTGCAGCACGGAGCGAACCACTCCAAGCACCAGCACGGAAGCCAGAACACCCCATAGTGTTCCAACGCCGCCCGCGATTGAAACTCCACCGAACAGCACGGCGGCAATGACTGCGAGTTCATAGCCGACTGCTCCGTCCGGGGAAGCACTAGCGAAGCGCAGTGTGTAAACAACACCGGCAACGCCAGACATGAGACCCGTTGCCGCAAACAGAACCATCTTGGTTCGCGCAACAGGAATTCCACTGAACTTGGCCGCTTCCGGGTTCACGCCGATAGCAAAGACGCGGCGACCAAATGGTGTGTAGTGCAGGACGATCCAGAACAGAGCGCCAAACAATACGAGCAAGATTGTGACGAATGGGAAGAAGGTACCCGGGATGTTTGAGTAACCAAGCGAGGTCCATGCGTCTGGCATCTGGTTCACCGGGTTGTTTCCCAGCAGGGCGTAGCCGAGACCGCGATATAGTGCCAAGGTACCGATGGTTACGGCCAGTGACTGCAGCCCCACGACGGTTACCAGGAAGCCATTGATGAGACCACAGACCAGACCAGTTACCAGGCCACCAACGACCGCCCAACCGAATGGAACACCATTCTTGAACAGCACACCGATAGTCGCCGAAGAGAGGTTCAGTGCGGAGGCCACCGACAGGTCAATTTCACCCGCGATGATCAGGTAGCTCATCGGCAGCGCGATCAATGCGATCTCACCGATGTCCTGAAGGATGAAGCTGATGTTGTCAGTGGAGCCAAAATATGGAACACCAAAGATTCCAACTACGGTGACTACCACCAGCAGCAGGGCGATGCCCTTGTCCCAAGTTAGCGAGAAGCGGTTCATGCGTTGACCCTCATGATCTGAGTCGGCTTGACGCGAGATGAGAGGTAACGGTCGAGCGAGATAGCGGAGATGAGCAGGATGCCGTTCACGGCCTGCTGCCAGAACTGTGGAACACCGAGGGCGCCGAGTGCCAGGGTGATAGCCTGCAGCAGCACCGCACCGATGACCGCTCCGTATGGTGTTCCTAAACCGCCGGCGATAGCTACACCACCAACCACACATGCTGCGACGACATTCAGTTCGAGGCCGGCACCCGAGTTGGCCGCGGCGGTGTTGAAGCGTGCCAGCAGGATGGCCCCAGCTAGCCCGGCCATGCCACCGGTGATGACAAAGGCGGTGAAGGTTCGGCGAGCCACTGGGATTCCCACCAGAGGCGAGGCTGAAGGGTTGGAACCGATCGCGTAAAGGTCACGGGCCCAACTCAGGTTACGCATCACCAGTCCACCAATCACCATCAGCACTGCGGCAATGATGAAAAGGTAAGGAATGCCAAGCAGGTAGTTGCGACCAAGGAAGCTGATGAACGGTGGCACATCGGTGTTGGTGATGGTGGTTCCGCCGGCAATCTCGTTGAAGATTCCGCGAACCAGGTAGAGCGACGAAAGCGTAACAACCAGGCTTGGCAGCTTGAGGTAGGCCACCAGGAAGCCGTTCAGGACTCCCACACCCATGCCGAGCAACAGACCCGAAAGCACGCACCACCAAAGCGGTGCACCTTTAGACGATTCGTAGCCGATCAGGAAAGCCGAGAAACCGATCGTGGAACCCACCGAAAGGTCGATGTGGCGCATCACAATCACGAAGGACTGAGCCACGGCCAGGATGGCAATCACAGCAACACCAAGAGTGATGTCCTGTACGCCAGAAATGCTAAAGAAGCGAGGGTTCGCCAATCCGGTGATCACAATCACCAGCACGAGCGCTAGAAAGACCGGTACCTCGCGTACCTTCAAGAGTCTTTGAATCGTGGAAATCATAGGGTTTGAATCGATCCTGTTGCAGTGGAGATGACAGACTCTGGAGTCGCCTTGTCGCGCGAGTACTCGCCGACCAGCAGGCCCTCGCGCATTACGAGTACGCGGTCTGCCATGCCGAGAACCTCTGGAAGTTCGGACGAAACCATGATGATGGCCATGCCCTGTGCTGCTTCCTGCGAAAGCAGGCGATGCACTTCGGACTTGGTTCCTACGTCGATTCCGCGAGTTGGCTCATCAACGATGAGAAGCTTTGGTTCGGTGGCCAGCCACTTGGCCAGCACTACCTTCTGCTGGTTGCCGCCACTGAGACGGTCAACCGAGTCGTGGATGTCTGCGTACTTAAGCTGCAGCGTCTTTCCCCATTTTTCGGCGGTGCGAATTTCGCTTGCCTTGCGCAGCAAGCCACCCTTGGTGAGGCGGTTCAGAACTGTGATTGCGGAGTTTTTCGCAATCGAAGAAGACATGAACAATCCCTGTAGGCGGCGGTCCTCGGGAACCAGTGCCATTCCAGCCCTCATGGCCTTGGCAGAGTTGCCGGACTCCAGCTTGGTTCTGTTGAGAACCACTTCGCCCTCGTCAAATTTGTCGATACCAAAGATGGCGCGAACCACCTCGGAGCGGCCGGCACCCACCAGACCGGAGAGGGCGATGATCTCGCCGGCGCGAACGTCAAAGTTGATTCCCTTGAATTGGCCTTCACGGCCAAGGTTGCGAACCGAGAGAACTACCTCGCCTGGCTTGACCTCAATCTTTGGGAAGAGGTCCGAAATTTCGCGACCAACCATCATTTTGATGAGGCTTGGTTCGTCCAACTGGGAGATGTGGCTACTGCCGACGGTTGCGCCATCGCGCATCACGGTGATGCGGTCGCAAAGTGCGTAAACCTCATCCAGGCGGTGACTTACAAATACCACGGCACAACCCTGGTCCCGCAGTCCGCGAGCAACAGCGAATAGTCGGTCTACTTCCTTCGAGGACAGCGCGGCGGTTGGCTCATCCATGACGATTACCTTGGCGTTGATGGAAAGCGCCTTGGCAATCTCCACAATCTGCTGGTCGGCAATGGAAAGACCACGAGCCCGAGTTTTTGGGCTGAGGGTCATGCCCAGCTGCTTGAACAGTCTCTCGGCCTCGGCCTCCATGTGGGACCAGTCGACTCGACCACCCTTAACTGGCTGGCGACCAACAAAAACGTTCTCGGCCAGGGATAGATCTGGGAAGAGGCTTGGCTCCTGGTAAATCACTGCGATGCCCTGCTCGCGAGCAAGCTTGGTGCTGCCCTGAACAAACTCGGTGCCCTGAAGAGTGATGTTGCCGGAATCTGCCTTGTGAACGCCGGCTAGGGTCTTCAGGAGGGTGGACTTACCGGCACCATTTTCACCCATGAGTGCGTGGATTTCTCCAGCATTGAGAGTGAGGCTGGCACCCTGCAGCGCCTTGACTCCACCAAAGGACTTGACGATGTCCTGGAGTACAAGAACTGGGCCTTTTTGGCTTCCAGTGTTGGCTGACATGCTAATGGTGTTTCCCTTTGTTTCTGAAACGTTTCAACTTGTTCTGCAATCAGGTTATTACAACTTATTTGATTGCCCGATAGGTGCTATCGGCTTTGTGATTGAAACGTTATAACGGTTACTTATTGGGTGCTTACTGCTTGGCCATTGGAGCCAGGCGCTCCAGGATTTTGACGTGATCTGGGGTTAGCTCGGCAAGCGAATTCACGCCTAGAAGTTTCATGGTGCGAACAATCTCGCCACGCAAAATCTCGATGGTTCGGTCAACGCCCTCTCGGCCGCCGGCCATCAGGCCGTACAGATAGGCGCGGCCAATGAGGGTGAACGATGCACCCTTGGCGATGCAGGCCACGATGTCCTGGCCGTGCATGATGCCGGTGTCCACCCAAACCTCGGCGTCCTTGCCAACCTGCTTGACGGTTTCCGGCAGCAGGTGGAACGGAATCGGTGCGCGGTCCAGTTGGCGGCCGCCGTGGTTGCTTAGCAGAACTGCATCGGCACCCGAGGTGACGGCTCGCTTGGCGTCATCCACGTTCTGAATACCCTTGACCACCAGCTTGCCCTTCCACTGCTGACGGATCCATTCCAGGTCATTGAAATCGACGGTTGGGTCAAACATGCTGTCCAGCAGTTCACCGACAGTGCCCTTCCACTGACCAAGCGAAGCAAACTTCAGTGGGTCGGTGGTGAGGAAGTTAATCCACCATTCCGGGCGAGGCAGGGCGTCGATCACGGTGCTAAGAGTAAGGGCGGGTGGAATGGTCATGCCGTTGCGCTTGTCGCGCAGACGGGCGCCGGCAACTGGAACGTCCACGGTCAACTGCAGGGTCTTGAAGCCGGCCTTCCAGGCGCGGTCCACCAGCTCCATCGAGCGGTCGCGGTCTTTCCACATGTAGAGCTGGAACATGTTGCGACCGTTTGGTGCAGCGGCGGCAACCTCTTCAATCGATCGGGTTCCCATGGTGGACAGTGAGAACGGAATGCCTGCTGCCTCGGCGGCTTGAGAGCCGGCAATCTCGCCCTCGGTGTGCATCATGCGGGTGAAGCCGGTTGGGGCAATGCCGAATGGCATAGCGCTGCGCTCGCCTAGAACCTCGATGCTGGTGTCGGCATCCGCGACGTTGCGAAGGATCGAAGGGTTCCATTCGATGTCCTCGAATGCCTGGCGGGCACGGGTCAGCGAGATCTCTTGATCGGCGGAGCCATCGGTATAGTCAAACGGCGCAGTTGGTGTGCGCTTCTTGGCGATGTCACGCAACTCATAGATGTTGTAAGCCTGGTTCAGTCGAGCCTGGCGACCCACCTGTGGTTTCTTAAAGACCATGAGTTCGGCAAGGTCTTTAGGGTTTGGGAAGCGGCGTTGGATGTTGCCCATGTGAGGTTCCTTTGTGGTTCTAACTTCCAGTCTTACAACTGAAACTTGTGATTTTCGGGCTGAAAACTAATTGGTGCAAAATGGTCGGCGATTACCTTGCGTTGGCCGGCAAGAGAGCTAGGTGCGCAACCGTGGGCACCGGCCTGAGTAATCAGGTTGCCTAGCGCAGTTGCCTCTACCGGACCGGTCAAAACTTCGATACCGGTGGTATTGGCGGTGAGCTGGGCCAGCAGCGCGTTCTGGCTGCCGCCGCCTACCACGTTGATTCGTTCGATCTTGGTTCCGGTTACTTCTTCAAAACCGCTCACCGAGCTGGCATAGGCGTCGGCCAGGGAGTCCAGGATGCAGCGCACAATTTCGGCACGGCTTCTTGGAACTGTCGATCCTCGGCGTGCGCAGTGGGTCTGGATTCGCGCCGGCATATCACCAGGCGCCAAAAATTCCTCGTCGGTCACGTCAAGTCGGGAGTCGCTCTGGATACCCTTCCCTTCGGCCAAAAGAGAAAGCAGGTCCACCTGGGAATCCTGCTGTTGCCAGGTGGCAAGGCACTGCTGCAGTAACCAGAGGCCACTCAGGTTTTTGAGGAAACGTATGCGGTTTTCAGCGCCAAGCTCATTGGTGAAGTTCTGCTGTTGAGCCCTCGCGGAAATCACCGGTTCATCCAGCTCCAAGCCGAGCAAACTCCAGGTCCCACTAGACAGATACGCGGAGTGTGAATCGGCCAGCGGAGTGCCAACGACCGCCGCCGCGGTGTCATGCGAGGGCACTGCGGTGACCACAGCGTTGGCTAGGGCTGGGTGGCTGATGTGCTCAGGCAGCAGCCCGCCGATTACCTGGCCCGGGCTGACCAACTCGGTGAATAGTTCGCGCTTGAAGCCCAGGAGGTCGATTAGGTCCCAATCCCACTCGTGAGTTGCTACGTTCAGCAGCCCGGTGGTGGAGGCATTGGTGCGCTCGGTGCGCTGTATGCCGGTCAACCAGTAGGCGATGAGGTCTGGAATGAGCAGCATGGTTGCTGCGCGATCCCACTCATCGGCGTCAAGTACCTGGTGGGCGGCAAGCTGATACAGGGTGTTGAACTGCAAAAACTGAAGACCGTTGTGACGGTATTGATCGGCAGGACTGATGGCCTTGTCCACGATAGCCACACCGAAAGCATTTCGCTCGTCGCGATAGTTGCGAGTGTTGGCAACTAGGTTGCCGTCGGCGTCAAGCAGGCCGTAGTCCACTGCCCAGGTGTCGATGCCAATGCTGGTTACCGTTGTACCCGCGGCCGCTGCAAACTCACCGAGTTTACGCAAACCCACCGCGATTTCGCGCTGCAGTCCGGCGTAATCCCAGAACAGTTTTTGGCCATCCGGTACCGGGGTGTTGGCAAAGCGGTGTAACTCGGTGATTGTTAGTTCACCGTCACCAATCACCGCGGCAATGACGCGGCCCGAAGAAGCCCCTAGGTCAATCGCACCAAAAATCTTGGACACGATGGTTCTATCGCAGGAAGGCTGCCGCTACACCGGCATCAACCGGAATGTGCAGACCGGTGGTGTGGGTTAGGTCTCCGGCGGTAAGTGCGATAACCGCGTTGGCAACGTGGTCCGGAAGAACCTCGCGCTTCAGCAGGGTGCGCTGGGCGTAGAACTCGCCCAGGTTTTCTTCCTTGACGCCGTAGACCGCGGCACGCGAAGCACCCCAGCCGCCGGCAAAAATACCGGAGCCACGAACCACGCCATCCGGGTTGATTCCATTGACGCGAATCTGGTGCTCACCGAGTTCGGCGGCAAGCAGACGAACCTGGTGGGCCTGGTCCGCCTTGGTGGCGCTGTATGCGATGTTGTTTGGTCCGGCGAATACCGAGTTCTTGCTGGCGATGTAGATGATGTCGCCGCCCATTCCCTGTTCGATCATTAGGCGCGCTGCCTCGCGGGCAACCAGGAACGAACCACGAGCCATCACATTGTGCTGCAAGTCCCAGTCGGCCTGGGTGGTCTCCAGCAGTGGCTTGCTCAGGCTGAGTCCGGCGTTGTTCACGATCAGGTCTACTCCGCCAAATGCCAGAACCGAGGCCTTCAGGGCCGCGATGATGTCAGCCTCGCTGGTGACGTCAATCTTGACTGCCACCGCGTGGTCCGGGCCACCGAGTTCCGCTGCAACAGCCTGCGCGTTCTCCAGGTTGAGGTCCGCGATTACTACGCAGCCTCCCTCCGAGACTATGCGAGTAGCGATTGCCTTACCAATACCGCTGCCGGCACCGGTAACGAATGCTACGCGGGTGGCCAAAGGCTTTGGCTTTGGCATGCGCTGCAGCTTGGCTTCTTCAAGCGACCAGTATTCGATGTTGAATTTCTCGGCATCGCTGATTGGGGCGTACTTGCTGATGGTCTCGGCACCGCGCATGACGTTGATGGCGTTGATGTAGAACTCACCGGCAACACGAGAGGTCTGCTTGTTGGCACCAAAGCTGAACATGCCAACCCCCGGCACCAGCACGATGGCTGGATCGGCGCCACGAATGGCAGGGGAGGAGTCGGTGGCGTGGGCGTCGTAGTAGGCCTGGTAGTCGGCGCGGTAGGCCTCGTGCAGTTCTTTCAGACGAGCCTTCGCCTTGTCTAGGTCCGCACCTGCCGGCAGGTCCAGAACCATTGGCTTGACCTTGGTGCGCAGGAAGTGGTCCG
>Ga0228700_1000627_pt1 | contig 29415 bp, 23 predicted proteins | sample McNCre317_Aug_MG_FD_178019 | JGI IMG/M metagenome (GOLD analysis project Ga0228700, IMG submission 178019) | Freshwater microbial communities from McNutts Creek, Athens, Georgia, United States - 3-17_Aug_MG | ecosystem: Environmental > Aquatic > Freshwater > Creek | place: USA: Georgia...
GCTGGGTGAGCACCAGTGGCACCTCGTGACCCGCCGCGATGATGCGGGCTAAGGCGACGGCAGCAAATTCGGGCGTGCCCGCAAAGATAACGCGCATGACGGTTTTCCGAATCACGCGTCGTCGCGCAGGGATTTGAGCAACTTGGTTTTGATGCGGTTGCGCTTCAAAGGCGAGAGGTATTCCACAAACACCTTGCCCAGCAAGTGGTCCAGCTCGTGCTGAATGCACACCGCGAGCAAGCCTTCGGCTTCGATCTCGCGCAGCTGGCCGTCGCCGTCCAGGGCTTTGACCTTGACTGCGGTAGCGCGTTCGACGCCGTCATAAATGCCGGGCACCGACAAGCAACCCTCTTCGCCTTTGACGCGCTCGGGGCCCATCCAGGTGATTTCAGGGTTGATCAGCACCATGGGCTCATTGCGTTCTTCCGACACATCAATCACCACCAGACGCTCGTGCACATCTATTTGTGTGGCTGCGAGGCCGATGCCGTTGGCGTCGTACATGGTTTCGAGCATGTCGGCAATCAGCGTGCGGATGCGTGCATCCACCGCCTGAATCGGTTTGGCGACGGTATGGAGTTTGGGGTCGGGGTATCGAAGAATGTCTAACTTGGCCATGTGCTTATTGTCTCTGGTTTTGAAATTTTCGACCTCCAGCCCCGTCTGCGATGTGACCCCCTGCCCACAATGGTTTTCACACCCAGCAGGAGGCCCGCATGAACACACCATCCATCGCCCCGGACGCTCCCAGCAGCGCCCACAGTCATGCATTACGCAGCTGGCTGCGCCTGGGCCTCACCCCAGGTGTGGGTAACGAGGCAGCCCGACACTTGCTGGCTTGTTTCGGCAGCCCGCAGGCCGTGTTTGAACAAAGCGAAGCCGCCTTGCGGCAGGTGGTGAGTGCGTCTCAAGCCCAAGCGCTGCTGAGCGAACCCCCTGAGTTGCCCGTGCACCTGGTGCGCACGCAGCAGTGGCTGGCCTTGGCAAACCAGGATCACCCGCACGGCGTACGCCACGCCGTGTGGACCTTGGGTGACGCCGCGTACCCCGATGCTTTGCTGCAACTGGCAGACCCACCCCTCATGCTCTACGTGCAAGGACAAACCGACGGGCATCTGGGCAACGCGATCTCGGTGGTAGGCAGTCGCAATCCCACACCGCAAGGCGCGCAAACCGCAGCGCAATTCAGCGAGGCCTTGAGCGCTGCGGGCTTGTGTGTGGTGTCGGGCATGGCGCTGGGCATTGACGGTGCGGCGCATCGGGGTGCTTTGCAAGGCGCAGATGCATCCCACACCAATGCGACGGCCGATGGTCAGTGGCGCACCGTTGCCGTGGTGGGCACAGGGCTGGACCGCGTCTACCCCAAGCAACATCAGATGCTGGCCCAGGACATTGCACAGCACGGCGTGTTGATCAGCGAATACCCGCTGGGTACGCCGCCGTTGGCGCAAAACTTTCCCAAGCGCAACCGGCTCATCGCCGCCTTGGGGCTGGGCACCTTGGTGGTGGAAGCCGCCTTGCAATCGGGCTCGCTCATCACGGCGCGGATGGCTTTGGATGTGGGACGTGAGGTGCTGGCCATTCCAGGGTCCATCCACGCGCCGCAATCACATGGCTGCCATGCCTTGATTCGCCAGGGCGCCAAACTGGTCGAAAGTGCGCAAGACGTGTTGGAAGAGTTGCAACTCGACACGCCACAACAAGCTCAGTTGTTCACCAGCGAACTGGACAAAGATGCCGCGGAGCAGGCCGTGTTGCAGCACATGGGCTACGCACCGGTGGGCCTGGATGCCTTGCAAGCCCGCTGCGGCTTAGACACCGCCACGCTGCAAGCCGAGTTGCTCACGCTGGAGTTGGCAGGCGCAGTGGGCCGTTTGCCCGGTGGTTTGTTTCAACGCCTGGGGCCGAGCTGAGGGCACAGGGCAGCACCTATTTAAGGGTCTTTACCGACATACATGCAGACATGAAATCCATGTATATTGAAGCCATGTTTGAAGTGCTCGTCTTCGTCTACGAAAACTACTGGCGAGGTGATGCGTGTCCCGAGCTGCAGCAGCTGGGCCGCAAACTCTCTGCCGCGGGGTTTGAGGTGGACGACATCCAACAAGCCCTGCATTGGCTGGACGGGCTCAACCTTGCGTCACACAACACCGAGCTGATCGACATCAGCCAATCGGTGCCAGAGCACCACACCGAATCGGCCCACAGCCTGCGCGTCTACTCGGTGGCCGAGCAAGACCATTTGGGCGCTGAATGTTTGGGCTTCATCAACTTCCTGGAAGCGGCCGAGGTGCTGTCGCCTCATATGCGCGAAATCGTGTTGGACCGCGCCATGGCTGTGCCCGGTCATCCCATGGCTTTGGATGACCTCAAGATCATTGTGTTGATGGTGTACTGGAGTGTGGGCTTAGAGCCCGATGCCTTGGTATTAGACGAGCTCTGCGACGACAACGACCGCATCGCACATTGACCACACAGACACAAAAAAGCCGGTTCGCAAACCGGCTTTTTTCATGGGCAGCGCATTGGCTTACACCACGGCGCCCGAGTTTTCGTCATCCGGGTCACCCGCCACTTTGGTGGGGGTTTTGATCAAGTCCTCGCGGCGAATGCCCAACCACATCGCAATCGCAGCGGCCACGAACACCGACGAGTAAATACCAAAACAAATGCCAATGGTCAGCGCCAGCGCAAAGTAGTGCAGCGTGGCGCCACCGAACAGCAACATCGACAACACCATGAGCTGGGTACAGCCGTGGGTGATGATGGTGCGACTGATGGTGGAGGTGATGGCGTTGTCGATGATCTCGACCGTGTTCATCTTGCGGTAACGGCGAAAGTTCTCGCGGATCCGGTCAAAGATCACCACCGACTCGTTCACCGAATAACCCAGCACCGCCAGCACCGCAGCCAACACGGGCAGCGAGAACTCCCACTGGAAGAAAGCGAAGAAGCCCAAGATGATGACCACGTCATGCAAGTTGGCAATGATGGCCGCCACCGCAAACTTCCACTCAAAGCGCATGGCCAAGTAAATCATGATGCCAATGACCACGAAGGCCAAGGCTTTGAGGCCGTCGGCCGCCAACTCGTCACCCACTTGCGGGCCGACAAACTCGGTGCGGCGCAGCTGCGCGGTGGCGTCAGCCTCTTTCAAAGCGGTCAACACCTGCTCGCTTTGTTGGGCCGAGCTTTGACCTTTCACCGCAGGCATGCGAATCATCACATCACGGGCGGTGCCAAAGTTTTGCACCTGTACATCGGTGAAACCAATCTTGGCAATTTGATTGCGCACCGCGTTCAAATCGGCCGGTTGGCTGTAGCTGACTTCCATCAACGTGCCGCCGGTGAACTCCACCGACAGGTGCAAACCACGGCTGAACAAAAAGAACACCGCCGCCAAAAACGTGACGAATGAAATGGCATTGAACACCACCGCGTTCTTCATGAACGGGATGTCTTTGCGGATCTTAAAAAATTCCATGACTCAATTTCTTTCTTGACGCCACGCGATCAGGCGCGCCACACCGTGCCGATGGACACGCTTTGCAATTTTTTCTGACGGCCGTACCACACGTTGACCAAGCCGCGTGAGAAGAACACGGCCGAGAACATGCTGGTCAAGATGCCCAGGCAGTGCACCACCGCAAAGCCGCGCACGGGGCCGGAGCCAAAGGCCAACAAGGCCAAGCCCGCAATCAGGGTGGTGACGTTGGAGTCCAAAATCGTGGCCCACGCGCGGTCGTAACCGGCATGGATGGCCGATTGCGGCGAGGCGCCGTTACGCAATTCTTCGCGCACACGTTCGTTGATCAGCACGTTGGCGTCAATCGCCATGCCCAACACCAAGGCCATCGCCGCCATGCCAGGCAGTGTGAGCGTGGCTTGCAGCATGGAGAGCACAGCCACCAAGAGCAACAGGTTGACGGCCAAGGCCACGCTGGAGAACACGCCAAACAGCATGTAGTACACACACATGAAGGCCGTCACGGCCACAAAGCCCCAGGTGACCGAGTCAAAACCTTTGGCGATGTTTTCCGCACCCAGGCTTGGGCCAATGGTGCGTTCTTCGATGATTTCCATCGGTGCGGCCAAGGAACCGGCGCGCAACAACAAGGCCGTGTCGTTAGCTTCCACCGTGCTCATGCGACCGGAAATTTGCACCCGACCGCCGCCGATTTCGCTGCGAATCACAGGCGCGGTGACGACTTCGCCCTTGCCTTTTTCAAACAGCAGAATAGCCATGCGTTTGCCCACGCTCTCGCGTGTCACGTCTTTGAAAATGCGGGCGCCTTTGGCGTCCAAGGTCAGATGGACGGCGGCCTCTTGGGTTTGGTTGTCAAAGCCAGGCTGTGCATCGGTGAGGTTTTCGCCGGTCAGGATGACTTGTTTTTTGACGATGACCGCTTGGCCGCTGCGCTCCAAGAAACGCTCGGTACCGAAGGGCACAGGGCCATTGCCAAGCTCGGCACTGCGCGCTTCGGCGCTGTCGTCGACCATGCGAATTTCCAGCGTGGCCGTGCGCCCCAGAATGTCTTTGGCCTTGGCCGTGTCTTGCACGCCTGGCAGTTGCACCACGATGCGGTCGGTGCCTTGCTGTTGAATCACCGGCTCGGCCACGCCGAGTTCGTTGATGCGGTTGTGCAAGGTGGTGATGTTTTGCTTGATCGCTTGCTCTTGCACACGACGTGCGGCCACCGGGTTGATGGTGGCGCTGAGTTTGAAGTCGGCCCCATCCGCAGCGCTGGTGGTTTGCAGATCCACAAACTGATCTTGAATCACGCGTTGGGCGGCTTCGAGTGTGGCCATGTCGCGAAAGCGCACTTCAATGGTTTGGCCATTGCGGCTGATGCCGCTGTGGCGCACATTCTTTTCACGCAAGCCCGTGCGGATGTCACCGGCCAAAGACTCCGCCTTTTTGGTCAGCGCTGCAGGCATGTCCACTTGCAACATGAAGTGCACGCCACCGCGCAAATCCAAACCCAAGTACATGGGCGACGCATTCAGCGCTGTCAGCCAAGCGGGTGAGCGGGCCAACAAATTCAAAGCCACCACATAAGAAGCGTCGTTGGCATCAGGCACCAGCGCATGCTGGATGGCGTCTTTGGCTTTGAGCTGGTTGTCGGTGTTGTCGAAGCGAACCTTGAGCGAGCCGTTGTCCAGCGTCAGCACTTCGGGCGTGAGGTTGGCCGCTTTCAGGGCCTGCTCAACGCGCTCTTGCACGGCAGCGTCGACTTTGACCGACGACTTACCGGCAGAGACTTGCACCGCGGGTGCTTCGCCAAAAAAGTTAGGCAGCGTGTAAATGCTGCCAATCAACAAAGCGATCACGATGATCGCGTACTTCCAAAACGGGTAACGGTTCATGATCGCTTCGTGCTCAGTGGCAAAAATTACTTGACGGTGCCTTTAGGCAACACTTGCACCACAGCGTGACGCTGCAACTGCACTTCCACGCCAGGGGCAATTTCCAAGCTCAAGGTGTTGTCACCCAGCTTGCTGACTTTGCCCAGCAGGCCGCCAGCAGTCGCGATTTCGTCGCCTTTGGCGAGCGCATCAATCATGGCCTTGTGTTCTTTTTGACGCTTCATCTGGGGACGAATCATCACGAAGTACAACACCACAAACATCAGCACCAAAGGCAGCATGCCCGTGAGCGACGACATCACATCACCACCTGCGGCGGCGGCAGGCGCGGTTTGAGCAAAAGCAGAAGAAATCAACACGGTCAAACTCCAATCAAAAAGGGCTGCCGTCCAGGGGCAAGACGCCCAGGACAGGCCAACCGCGGATTGTATGCGGCTGGCTTGAGCCCCCTCTTTATGTGAGGGATGACCACTGTGTCTTCAAACTGTCCCATTTGCCGCGTGCGGCTGTCAGATTGCGTGCCTTGACATGGCCAAAGCCACGGATTTGTTCTGGCACACGTGCAATCTCCACCGCCAAGGCGTGGTTTTTGGCGTTCAGTTCCGCGATCAAGACCTCCACGCTGGTGCGGTATTGCGCGATCAGAGCACGCTCAGTGCGGCGTTCTTCGGTGTTGCCAAAAATATCCAAGGCTGTGCCACGCAGGCCTTTGAAGTGCTTGAGCAATTTGAAGCCCGTCAACATGAGAGGGCCAAACTTTTGCTTTTGCAACTCGCCTTTGGCATTGGTTTTGGCAATCAACGGCGGGGCCAAATGGTAGTTGACCTGGTAGTCACCTTCAAACATGCCTTCAATTTTTTGCAAGAAGGCCGTGTCTGTGTGCAGGCGCGCCACTTCGTACTCGTCTTTGTAGGCCATGAGCTTGAAGAGGTTGCGCGCCACCGCGTCGGTCAAACTGGTTTTGTTGAGCGGCGCTTCCGCGGCACGCACGCGCTCCACCAAGGCACGGTAGCTGTGGGCATAGGCGGCGTTTTGGTAGTCGGTCAAAAACACGGCGCGCTTGTCAATCACGGCATCCACGCCTTCGGGCTTGTGGAATTGCACCACCTGCGCAGGTGCCAGCTGGTGTTGCACCACCTCCCAGTGGTGGGCGCAGTGACGGCCCCACTCAAACGCGGCGATGTTTTGCTCGACCGCGACTTGGTTGAGTTCAATCGCCCGCACCAGCGCTTCGTGGCCCAGTGGCACCCAGCCCTTTTGCCAGGCATAGCCCAAGAGCATCGGGTTGATGTAGATGGTGTCACCCAACACCTGGGTCGAGACGCGGTTGGCATCGAAGGCGCTCACGCCCTGCGCACCCACGGCATGGGCGATTTCTGCCGCGCATTGATCGGCCGGGTTTTGCCATTCGGTGTTTTTGACAAACGCGGCGGTGGGTGTGCTGTAGGCATTGAGCGCCACATGGGTGCGGCCCTCGCGCATGCGTTGCAGGGTTTCTTTGCCCGCGGTGACGATCGGGTCGCAACCGATGATTAAGTCGGCTGCGGCCATGCTCACGCGGGTGGTGCGGATAGCTTCTTGATCGTTGGCAATCAACACATGGCTCCAGGTGGCGCCGCCTTTTTGGGCCAAGCCCGCAGAGTCTTGGGTGACGATGCCTTTGCCTTCAATGTGCGCCGCCATGCCCAGCAACTGGCCAATGGTGATCACACCCGTGCCGCCCACACCCGCCACCACCGTGCCCCAAGCGTGGGTGGTGTCGGGCAAGGTGGGTTCAGGCAGGGTCACATCAGGTAAGGCAATGCGGGACACGCCCTTGGCTTTTTTCTTCAGGCTGCCGCCTTCCACCGTCACAAAGCTGGGGCAAAAACCTTTCAAGCAGCTGGTGTCTTTGTTGCAGGTGCTTTGGTTGATGGTGCGCTTGCGGCCGAACTCGGTCTCCAAGGGCTCCACGCTCAGGCAGTTGCTTTGCACGCCGCAGTCACCGCAGCCTTCGCACACCAGCTCATTGATGAGCACACGCACCGCTGGATCGACCATGGTGCCGCGCTTGCGACGGCGGCGTTTTTCGGTGGCACAGGTCTGGTCGTAAATGATGACGGTGCAGCCTTTGATCTCGCGCATCTCGCGCTGCACACGGTCGAGTTCGTCGCGGTGGAACACGTCCACACCGCTGACCAAATCAGCGCCTTCATACTTGTGCGGCTCATCGGTCACGATGACGATGCGCTGTGCGCCCTCGGCCCGCATGCTTTGCGCAATTTGCAAGGTGCTGTGGCCTTCGGCCCGCTCACCCACGGGCTGACCGCCGGTCATGGCCACCGCATCGTTGTACAGGATTTTGTAGGTGATGTTCACCCCTGCAGCGACGCTTTGGCGCACCGCCAAGATGCCGCTGTGGAAGTAGGTGCCATCGCCAATGTTGGCAAAGATGTGCTGGTCGTTGACGAAGGGTTGCTGGCCCACCCACGGTGTGCCTTCGCCACCCATTTGGGTAAAGCCTGCGGTGCTGCGGTCCATCCACAAGGACATGAAGTGGCAACCAATACCCGCCATGGCCCGCGATCCCTCAGGCACTTTGGTGCTGGTGTTGTGGGGGCAGCCCGAGCAAAACCACGGCAAGCGATCTGCTTGCACTTCGATGGTGGTCATGGCCTGCTCTTTGGCGGTGATGATGGCCAGCTGCGCGTTGATGCGTGCGGTGGTGTCCGCATCCACGCCGAGCTTGAGCACGCGCTGTGCAATCGCCTTGGCGATCAACGAGGGGTTGAGGTCGGCATTGGCGCGCAGCAAGGTGTTGTCTTTGGGGTTGGGCATGGACCATTCGCCACCGCCTTCGCCCGTCTCGCTGAACTTGCCCAACACCGTGGGACGCACATCGGCGCGCCAGTTGTACAACTCTTCTTTGAGTTGGTACTCAATGACTTGGCGTTTTTCTTCGATCACCAAAATCTCTTGCAAACCGGTGGCGAACTCACGCGTGAGTTGCGCCTCCAGCGGCCACACGACGCTGACCTTGTGCAAGCGAATGCCGATGCGACGGCAGGTGTCATCGTCCAAGCCCAAATCGAGCAGGGCTTGGCGCGTGTCGTTGTAGGCCTTGCCGCTGGCGATCAGGCCCAAGCGATCCCCCTTGCCACCATTGGGCCCTTCGATCACGTTATGGTTCAAGCGGTTGGCGCGCACATAGGCGAGGGCCGCATACCACTTGTAGTCAAACAAACGGGCTTCTTGGCTGAGTGCATCGTCAGGCCAGCGGATGTGCACGCCGCCGGGTGGCATCTCGAACTCGGGAATCACGATGTTGACGCGATCAGGGTCAATCACCGCAGTGGCGCTGGACTCCACAATTTCTTGGATCGTTTTCATGCCCGACCACAGGCCGGCAAAGCGGCTCATGGCAATGCCGTGCAAACCCAAATCCAGGATGTCTTGCACGCTGGCAGGGAAAAACACAGGCGTGCCACAGGCTTTGAAGATGTGATCGCTTTGGTGCGCCGCCGTGGAGCTCTTGGCAATGTGGTCGTCACCCGCAACGGCCAACACGCCGCCCCAAGGGGTGGTGCCGGCCATGTTGGCGTGTTTGAACACGTCAGCGCAGCGGTCCACGCCTGGACCCTTGCCGTACCAAATACCGAACACGCCGTCGAACTTGTTGCTGCCTTGTGGCGCAAAGCCGAGTTGCTGGGTGCCCCACAAGGCGGTGGCGGCCAGCTCTTCGTTCACACCGGGTTGGAACACGATGTGTTGGGCTTTCAAATAATCCTTGGCTTTCCACAAGGCTTGGTCATAAGTGCCCAAGGGTGAACCACGGTAGCCGCTGATGAAGCCCGCCGTGTTTTTGCCTTGCAAGGCATCGCGTTGGCGCTGCAACATGGGCAGTTTGACCAAGGCCTGCACCCCACTCATGAAAGCACGCCCCACATCGAGGCTGTATTTGTCATCCAGCGTCACGGTCTCAAGTGCGCGGCGAATGTGCTCGGGCAAGGGTGCGTTCATCTGCGTCTCCGTTGTGGTGATGTTGTTTTGGCAAAGTGTAGGGCGCAGGCCTGGATAAAGGTTTGCGTTTTACGCTTTGATTTCGACTGTTTACGCAAGATTCTTTCTAGAATTCGAGAAAAACGAAACAGAGGGACGTTACCTTGGAGACACTGGACAAATTTGATCTCGCCATCTTGCGCGAATTACAGACCGATGCGCGCCTGACCAACGCCGAGTTGGCACAGCGCGTAGGCCTGAGCGCGGCCCCCTGTTGGCGACGTGTCCGAGTGCTGGAAGAAGAGGGTTACATCACAGGCTACCGCGCCGAAATCAACCGTCACAAAATTGGCTTGGGCGTGTTGGCCTTTGTGCGCTTAGATGCTGAACGTAACTCGGGTGATGTGGCACGCAAGCTCGAAGCCGCAATTCGCAAGATTCCAGAAATCGTGTCTTGCCACTACATCAGCGGCACCGGCACATTTGAGTTGCAGGTGGTGTCGCAAGACTTGGAGAGTTTCAGCCAATTCGCGCGCGAAGTGCTGATCAACCTGCCGCATGTGAAAGACATGCACACCAGTTTTTCGCTCGGAGAAGTCAAAGCCAGTGGCGCCCTGCCGCTGACGCATCTCAAACCCTGATGGCCTTGATCGCGCTCAGTGCATCAAGGTTTGTGTGGGTGCCGCCACATCCAGGGCGACGGGTGCAGACTCAAAGCCCACGCCCCATTGCGCCACCTCTTGGAGTTTGTTGAGCAAGGTGATCATGACCTGCAACACGGATTGGTTCATTTGCACATTGACGCTTTTTTGCGTGATGAGCTGAAACTCGATGGAGGTTTGGTCACCGTTTTGGTTTATCACCAAGCCGGTCACCAACAGCGGTTCATTGCCTAACGGTTTTTGCGACGGTGCTTGGTAAGTCTCTTGAAAATTGGCACGCTGCGCCACGGCCTGCTGCTGAAACTCTTGCATGGCCTGCGCCACTTGGGGTGGGTGTTTCTTTTCCAGCGTCTGCACAGCCAATTGCTGACTGCCTTGAATCAGGCTTTTGACCACAAAGCGGGTGAGCCAAAAGCTGAACTCTTGGTCTTGCGATGTGTTGAAGCGAAACAGCACCCGGTCTTCACGGGCCACCCATTCGCCATTGAATTGTTTGATACTCACAAGATCACCTCGGCCACAACACCCACAGCCTTAACGGCTGTTTCATACGTCCCGCAAAATCCCCGGCCTCGGGCCCCGTGCCTGCGAAATAGTCCGCACGCACCGCACCCACAATGGCGCTGCCCGTGTCTTGCGCAAACACCAGGCGTTGCAAATTGGCGTTGGGGCCTGCACTGGCCAACCACACGGGCGACGCGTAGGGGATGGAGTCTTTGTCCACTGCAATCGAGCGCCCGGCTGTCAGCGGCACGCCCTGGGCACCGCGCGGCCCCAAGTCAGCATCGGCCGCGCTGCGCACCTCGGGCTTGAAGAACACATAGCGCGGATTGCTCCACAACATCTCTTGCACCAAACGTGGGTTGCTTTGCTGCGTGCTGCTGATCCATGCTTTGATGCCTGGCCACGAAGCATCTCGAATCAAGCCCCGGTCCAGCAACCAGCGGCCCACGCTTTGATAAGGCTGCTCGTTCGAGCCAGCGAACGCCAACCGCACGATGCGCGTTGTGCCATCCGGGTTGGTGATGCGCACCCGACCCGAGCCTTGAATGTGCAGCACCAAGGCATCAATCGGGTCAGCCAGCCACGCGACTTCACGACCACGCAGGGCATCACGCGCTTGGGGTTGGGTGTCGATCTCTTGGCGGCTGAACCAAGGACGGCCCGTGCGGCGCGCCTCGGCCAAGCCATCGGGCGGGGCATACAGCGGCACCTCAAAACCAGGGCGCATCTGAGCTGAAGCCTCAAACAAAGGCTCGTAATAGCTGGTGAGCAAACCGTCGCTGCTGCCTTCGATGGCCTCCACACGGTAGGGCTGCAAGTGCGCCATCATCCACAAGCGGCGGTCATTGTCATTGCTCAACACCAACTGACGCACGTCTTGGCACAAGGGTGCAAACAAGGGGCCGGGGCGCTCGCAGTTTTGCAACCAGGCATTCCAGGCCTCTTGCAAGTTGTCGCTGGTCCAGCCGGGCAACTCGGCCCAAGAGGCCAGCACCCAACGGCTGCGGTAACTGGTCTGCGGGCTGGGCGTGCCGGGCATGCCTGCCAAAGCGCCGCTGGCACGTGGCAACTCAGCGGCTGGGCGTGCCGGCGCGCTGGGAGCAGGACGCGCATAGTCATCCACGGGCGCACGACGCGATGGCCCGGAGCCGCAGGCCACCAGGCTTCCTACAATCAGCGCCCACACCACACGCCACAGGAGTTGTTTCATGTTGTTGATTTTGCTTGAAGCTTTAGGCGCAGGCTGCATCTTGGTGCTGATCGTGTGGTGGACCATGTTCTCAGGCCGCAGCGAGGCCGAAGCCGAGCACGAAGCAGCCCAAGCCCAAGCGCGCCAAGACTCCAAAGACTGACTCATTCGCCACGCAGCAAATTCGCCAACTCCACCGCGGACTTGACGGCCATTTTGTCGAACACCCGCGCCCGGTGAACCTCGACCGTGCGCACGCTGATGTCGAGCTGATCGGCAATGAGTTTGTTGGGCAAGCCTTCCACCACCAAGCGCATCACATCGCGTTCGCGTTCGGTCAACTCCGCCAGGTTCTGTTGCAAGCTTTGCTTGGCACGCACGCTTTGCAACTTCTGCGCGGAATGCTGCAAGGCTTGTTCAATGCGATCGACCAACGCATTGTCAGAAAACGGTTTTTCGCAAAAATCAAACGCACCGCGTTTGACGGAATCGACCGCCGTGGGCACATCGGCGTGGCCGGTGAGAAAAATCACCGGCAACACATCAAGCAGTTGACGCTCTAACAGTTGCTCAAACAGGGCCAAACCGCTCATGCCAGGCATGCGCACATCCAACAACAAGCAACCCGGCTGCGAAGGCTGCCATGCGCCATGCGGGTGGGCGTTGAGAAACGCGGCAAACGCATCGGCACTGTCAAACGACTCGCTGGGCAAGCGGCGCGAACGCAGCAACCATGCCAGGGCCTCGCGCACACCGGCGTCGTCGTCGACGATGAAGACCAAGGCGTCTTGGGTGGGTTGCATGGGTCAAATTCCTCGCATCAAGGTTGGGGCAGGGTAAAGCTGAACACGGTGCCACGGGGTTGATTCGGATGGTGGCTCAAAAAACCACCATGCTGCTCGACCACGGTGCGACACAAGCTCAGCCCCAGGCCCATACCCTCGTCTTTGGTGGTGAAAAACGGGGTGAACAATTTTTCAGAAATCTCTTCGGCAATGCCGCAGCCCAAATCGGCCACAGTGAACTCCAGCCAACGGCTCACCGCATTCGACGCAGCAGGACGCACAGCAAGGGTGAGCACTTTTTTGTGCGTCGAATCGTCGACCATGGCCTGCATGCCGTTGCGCGACAAATTCAGCAGCACCTGCTCGACCATGGTGCGGTCACACAGCACCTGAGGCAAATCGGGCGGGCAACGCACCTCCACACGCACACCCAATTTGCGCGCCTGCAAACTCACCAACGGCATCACATCGTCGAGCAAGGTGCGTGGCGCCACCGCTTCACGCGCTTGATCACGACGACGCACAAAGTCGTGCACGCTCTTGATGACTTTGCCCGCACGTTCGGCCTGTTGACCAATGCGTTGGATGGCGCTGCTCAAGGTCTCGCTTAGCTGAGGGTCGTGCAATGCGCCGCCTTGCAGCAAATTCATGCTGCCCGTGGCATAGCTCGAAATCGCAGCCAAGGGTTGGTTGAGCTCATGACTCAAGAGCGAGGCCATTTCACCCACCGTGGCCAAGCGCGCCGTGGCTTGCAGACGTTCTTGGCTGGCACGTGAGAGCTCTTCCACCCGGCGCTGCTCGCTGATGTCGAGCACGGCACTCATCCAACCGGTCTGCGTACCTACGGCATTGATGAGCGGGGCTTCAAAAATCAACACCGCAAAGCGCTCACCGCTCTTGCGCATGAACACCGACTCCACGCCCTCACGAGGCGGCGCGTTACCGGCTAAGCGCAAGGCTTGGCGTTGGCCGTATTCGTCAATGCGCTCGGGTGGCCAATAGGGCGCCGGAATGCCGTGACCCAACAGCTCTTTAGCCTCAAAGCCCACCATTTCGCAAAACGCGGGGTTGACGTAGGTGATGCGGCCTTCGCTGTCACGCGCACGCAAACCCGTGACCAAAGAGTCTTCCATCGCTTTGCGAAATGCCAACGCATCCGCCAAATCAGATTCAACTTTTTGGCGCCGCCGCATGTCGCGCGCCAACATGACGAGCACGGTCACCAAGGCAATGGCCATGGCGGTGACCAAGGCGGTCAGCACATTGGGAAACAAGTCCGGCGCTGCGCGCCAACTGTCCATGCGCAACACCATGGTGTGGCCTGGCAAGTCCAACAACTGACGCGCGGTGAAGACACGGCTGCCACGACGGCTGGTGCCATGCATGGCCAAGCGCGTGCCGTCCGCTTCGGTGAACGACACCTCGCGACTGCGCGCGAGTTGTGGTCCCACCATATTGACCAGCATTTCATGCAAGGCGTAACTCGCCACGGTGTAACCCGTCAATTGCCCATCGGTGATGACGGGCAAACACAGGTCCATCACTTCAACGCCCAACCCGTCTTTTTGCGGCACATAGCTGCTGGTGCCGTAACCCGGCCCACTTTGTCGTTTGGCCACCGCACAGGCTTGCACCACTTCGGGCTGTTTGGCTGAGCGCCCCATGCGGGCAAACACGGGGGCACGAAATGGCGTGTCGACAGCAGCGATCACATTCAGATCCAGATCGCGCCACTCGATGCGCAACCACTCGCGGTGTTCACGCACCAAGTTGGCCGCATCTTGTGCCCAAGGCACGGAGGTGCGGTCTGCAAATTGCAGGGCCTGCAAACTTTGCGCGTTGCGGGTGAGCGCGGTGCGAATGTCGGTGACCGCATCGGAGGCATCACGCTCAATGCGTGTTTGCACTTGACTGACCTCGTAGCGCCCCGCCAACCACACCAAGGTGCTGAGCATGCTGAAGACCAGCAGCACCAACAGCAGCCACAGCGACCACCGACGCCACATATGACGCGCAGGAAACCGCATCAATCGACCTTGGTCACTTTGGGGTTGGCCCAGGTGCCGTCCACATGAAACTCGGAGGTTCCGGCACGCACCAAGGGTTTGCTCAAAATCAGCTGGGCCAGATAACTGGTCAAGCCCACCAAGGGGTTGATGGTGGCCATGTACAAGGACGCCGTGCCGGCATTGATTTCAGGCACCACCACCACCTTCAAATTTTGGGTCTCACGTGCCAAATCAGCACGGCCTTCAATCAAAGCGCCGGCCACCACGCCCTTCATTTGCAGGTTGTTGGTGATGGCCACGCCTTGTTCAATGCGCACGTCGCCGCGCACAAAATCAAACGCAAAACCGTCGCTGAACAAGTCGCTGAAATCCAAGCTCAAACGACGTGGCAAGGCTTGCAAATTGAGCACGCCGAGCAAACGCGCAGCGCCTGGATCGGTCTTTAAAAACTGGCCTTTTTCAATCGATAAATTCAGCTTACCGCCCATACTCGCGTAGTCCAGAGTGATGGGTGAGCCCGCCCATGAAACCTGGCCCTCCAACCGGCCATGGCCATCGCGCACCGCGTTGGGCGTGCCCAAACGGTCGAGGAGCTGACCGCTGTTGCGCACCTCCATCACAAAGTTGAGTTGGGTGCGCCGAGCACGCGGGCCATCCGCGGCCCATGCACCGTTGGCGGTCAAAGTGGCCTCGGGCAAGATGATGTTGAGTTTGTTCAACCGCCACTCCCGCGTGGCCTGCGCACCGGTGCGGTTGATGGCGTCAATTTCAAGCCGTCCTAATTTTTTGCCCCGCAAGGTCAAATCATTCACCACAATGTCCAGCGTGGGGATGCTGCTGGGTTGCTCGGTCAGCATGCTCTCGACGTCGGGCACCAAGCTGGGTGGAATGTTCAAGTACGACAGGCGCGCAAACAGTTGCGCAGGCGTGTTGTCATTGCCGGGACGAATTTCGGCGGAGCCGTTGAGTTCATCCGCACTGATGTTCAAACGCCAGAGCTCGCCTTGACGCGTCCCCCCCACCAACACGCGGTGGATCACGCGCTCGGTCACTTTGATTTGGTCTGCACGCAAGGCCAGAAAAGTCGGCACATAGTCTTGGCCATCATCCGCACTGTTTTCGATGCCCATGGGCACCACCTGCGATTTGGCAGCCTTGCCTTTGGTCTGCGTGTTCAGCAATGGCGTGCCGGTGAATTGGGTGAGTGCCTCATTCCACGCATCCACATCGACCATGGGCAGTTGCAAGTTCAAACTCACCCCGGCATCCCGCAATATCAACCCGTCTGCAACCGTCGTGCCGACTGCAATGCCGCCCCGCAAAACGCGTGCACCCGACCCGCTCAAATCACGCACATAGGTGGCCGCTACCACCCGACCCAAACTGACTTTAATTTGGTCTTGCAACACATTGGTCTTGGGCACCAAAGAGTCACGGGTCAGCTGTGACTCAAGGCGTAAAGGCAAGAGCATGGCTGCCGTTTTGTTCAGCGGTGCAGGCAAGGCCAAGGCCATGCCTTTGAGGTCGCTGGTGATCAGCAGCTCCGGTTGACCGCGCCGCAGACCCAAGGTGGCGGCATATGCCGTGCTGCCCGTGGCCCGTTCGGCCAAACGCGAGGCAAAGCCAAACTCACGCGCCTGACGCAAGCCATCGGCGGTGAGGGTGCCTTTGATTCTGAGCTGTAAGGGCGTCTCTGCTTTGCTCACATCGAACGACAAGCCGCCGTCGAGTTGCGCCTCACCACCCAGCAAGCGCGCTTGTATGGCCTTGAGCTGCACACCTTGCTCTGTAAATTGCAACAACCCTCGGGTGCGCTTGAGCACAGGTGTGCCGGGAATGACCTGCAAGTCGTTGTCAATGAAGTTCACGCTGCCTTGCACTTTGGATTGGCTCAAGGCATTCAAAGGCAAGGTCAACGCCAATTTGAAGTCAGCATTGCCATTGGCTTGACTTTTCTCAAGCACCTTGGCGGTCAAGTCGTTGAGGGCAGAGCGTGAGATGAGATTCAGCACTTCGGGCAGGGGTCCGCGCGACTCACCGCTGACATGCACCTCCGCTTGCGCCAGATTGGCAATGTGAGCGTCGAGCTTTTGCCAGTTCACATGTGGCGCACCGTCGAGCTGGCTACTGCCTTTGAAATGCATGGCACTGCGCTCAAACACCAGCTCACCGTTGAGCTCGGTCATCGCAGGCCAAACCGGTGCGACAACGGCACTTTTGGGTTGCGTGACAGGTGGCACATAGGCGTATCGACCCTGCGCAATTTGAGCGCTGATGCGGAACTCACCGAGCTTGGGATCGGTGAATGGCATGTCATTCAAATCACCCCGCAGCCGCAATTTGACTTTGCTGGCATCGCCCGCTTTCACGGCGTCGCGCACATAGCTGCGCACATCGGCAGGCAACACATTGGGCAGGTAGCGGTGCACTTGCGCCACATTGGCTCGGCTGAGCGTCGCGGTGAGGTCGAGCACACCCGGCAAGCGCGCAGCACCCACACCGGTTTTCCAACTGCCACTGAACTCGCCCGTCAAATCGGCGTTTTGCACACTGCCTTGGCTGATTTGCACACCGATCTCATCCCCCTTCAACTGCCAAGCGAGCTGCGCCGTGGCCTCATCCAACGGCACACGCGGTTCGTCCAGCCCTAAGGGCAAGATCAAACTACCGTTTTGAATGTGCACCCGCGCTTTGCCGCTGTGCTCGTTCACATCAAACTCCACATCGGCACCTTGCACACCCGGCATATTGGCCAACGCTTGGGGCGCCGAAGCATCGTGCAACCAATGCAACTGCTTAATTGAGCCGCGGGCACTGTACTGCGGTTGCACATCACCGTTGGCACCGTGACTGATGAGCCAGTTGGCTTTGAGTTGGTTGACTTGACCTTTGGGCTGCCAACGGGCCAAGGACGTGCGCAAAAGGTCTGGCAAGGGCAAGCGTTGGCTGATTTGGGCCAGGGCTTCTAAATCAAGCCGATCGGCGGTGACCGCGCCCGAGTTGAAGTTTGTGCCCCGCCAATTGACACGCAACACACCGCCAGGCCACTGCTCACCTTGCTGGGTATCGAACATCAGGTCTTGGCTACTGACTTCCACTTCATCGTCTTGCCAATGGCCACCTAAGCGACCGCGAATGTGACGCAGGCTCAAAGGTTTCAAGTCCGAGCCCAAATGCACATCCACCGCATCCAAAGCCACGTCGGCCATCACGCCCACGGCTTGACCCTGCACGATGTCGGTCCACACCCGCACCGCGCCTCGGCCCTCTTGCACCGACACGCCCGAGTCCAACGTCAGCCACTGACGCAAGCTGGAGAGGTCCACATGCGGCACGTCCGCAAACAACTCACCCGTCCAATGCTGCACATCACCTTGGCGCTGCCATGGGGTTTGCTGAAATTTCCCCAGCAAGGTCAAGCGTTGTCCAAAGTCTGGCGGAGGCGTCACGTCGACGCGCAGATGGTGGTGATGCCACTGATTGCGCATCACCACATCGAGTTGCGTCAAGCTCAGCGTGGGGCCGTTGGATCCGTGACGGGCTTCGTCGCGCCAATGCACCACGCCTTGGCGCACCACAAACTCCGGCTGGGCAAAAAACCAATCGGCGGCGGTGCCTTCACCTGCAGCGCGAGTGTCGAGTCCGGCCACCCAGAGATGGCCTTGGGTGTCACGGTGGATGTCGAGTTCGGGTTGGTCAATGACAAGTTGCTCAAACTGTCCGCGCAGTACAGAGCGTGGCGAAATCGCCGCCAACACCCGTGGCAAGCGCAAGGCCTCGCGGTCTTGTGCGTCGAACAGCTGTACCTCGTTGATTTCAAATGCGGGCACCAGCCAGCCCCCTTGGGCACGAATGCTGCCAATGTGCATCCGCATTCCCATGGCGCGTGAGGCTTGTTGTTGCAACAGTTCACGGTAGTCATCGATTCGCGGCACAATAAAAACATGCAGCGCAGCCCATGCCAAAAAAGCTGCCGCCCAAGCCACCACCACCATGCGCAAAGCAAAGTTAACCCCACGCATCCACCGCGAAGGCGGGAGGGCAGGGGCTGGGGTGGGTGCTAACGACTCAGACAAAATTTTCATGGTGTTCACAACGTGACTGGAATTATCCCCCTCTCGATGGACGACTTGAGCGCCTATTCGCGCTTTGTGCAGCGTCTGCGTCGCCGCTACGCGACGGAGTTGCCTCTGCTGCCAGCGGGAGCGCCCGAGATGGCGAGCATGCGCACCTGTTTTGACGCCTTGCGCGCCACACACCCCAGCGCCGACGCCTTGCGCATCTTGCGTCAGCTGGTCATGGAACGTTTGGTGGTGTTAGACACCACGCAGCAAGCACCCCTGTCGGTGATCACCCGTGCGGTCACCGAATTGGCCGAATTCGCGCTCAACGAAGCCTTTGTGGAAGCCCAAACCCAGCTTGATGCCCGCCACGGCATGCCCACCACCCCCAGCGGCCAACGTGCGGTGCTGTGGATTGTCGGCATGGGCAAACTCGGCGCCCGCGAGCTCAATGTCTCCAGTGACATCGATCTGATTTATGTGTACGACGAAGACGGCGAGACCACGGGCTTGCCCGATGGCCGTGGCCGCGTCAGCAACCACGACTACTTTGCCAAAGCAGTCAAGATCATCTACAGCATGGTGGGCGACACCACCGAGCATGGCTTTGTGTTTCGCATGGACTTGGCCTTACGACCCAACGGCAATTCCGGGCCCAGTGTGGTCTCACGCCAAGCCTTGGAAGAGTACTTCTTGGTCCAAGGCCGCGAATGGGAGCGCTTTGCGTGGCTCAAGAGCCGTGTGGTGGCGCCCTTGCAAGAACCCAACAACGCCCTGCGCAATGCGTTCGAGCTGCGCGACACGGTACTGCCTTTTGTGTTTCGTCGCTACCTGGACTACAGCGTGTTTGAGTCCTTGCGTGGCTTGCACCAACAAATTCGCAACCATTCGGCCAAACGCAGCGCGGGACGGCCCGAGCGGGCCAACGATGTCAAGCTCTCACGCGGTGGCATCCGCGAAATTGAATTCACGGTGCAGCTGCTGCAAGTGGTGCGCGGTGGGCATTTTCCGGAGTTGCGCACCCGCCCCACGCTCAAAGCGTTGCAACGCCTGAGTCAAGCCAACCTGATGCCTGCGGCCACCGCCGAAGCGCTGGCACAGGCCTATGTGTTTTTGCGCCAAGTCGAGCACCGCATTCAGTACCTGGATGACCAGCAAACCCATGTGCTGCCCACCCAAGATGGCGATTTGCACTGGATGGCCTTGACCATGGGCTATGGCGATGTGTGCGACTTTTTGACCCAACTCGACAGCCACCGCGAATTGGTGGCGCATGAGTTTGACCGCCTGTTAGGCCAGGGTGAAAACGACACCGCCAGCAACACCACCGGGGACTGCAAAGGCTGCAAGCCCACCACACAGCCCGCGTGCTTTGATTTGGAGTCGCTGTTGCCGCACTTGGGTGAACGCTTGCGAGCCCGTGTTGCAGACTGGGCAGACCAGCCGCGCGTGCGGGCCTTGCGCGAGGAAGGCATGCAGCGCTTGCTCAAGCTCTTGCAGCGCACCAACGCGTGGGTGGAAGAAGGACGCGTGAGCGAAGAAGCCGCCGTGCGCTGGAGCGATTGGATGGAGCCGCTGTTGCGCCGCGAAAGCTATTTGGCCCTGCTGATTGAGCGACCCCGCGTGCACGAGCAGCTCATGCGCTTGCTCGGGTTGGCCCGTTGGCCCGCCAAGTATTTGTTGCAGCACCCCGGCGTGATTGATGAGTTGGCCAGCGAAGCCTTGCTGGCCGAGCGGTTTGTGGCTGCGAACTTTGAACAGGAGTTGGAACAACGCTTGGTTGCCCTGCAATCCATGGGGCAGGCCGATGAAGAAACACTGCTCAACCTGCTACGTCGTGCGCACCACGCTGAGGTGTTTCGCACCTTGGCACGCGATGTGGAAGGACGCATCACGGTCGAGCAAGTGGCCGATGATTTGAGCGCCTTGGCCGACTGCATTCTCAGAGTGACCTGCCGTTGGGTTTGGCAACACTTCAAGCAACGTCACCGCGATGAACCGCAATTGGCAATTTTGGCGTATGGCAAATTGGGTGGCAAAGAGTTGGGCTATGGCAGCGACCTCGACATCGTGTTTGTGTACGAAGACAGCCACGAGCGCGCGGGCGAAATTTATGCCGCGTTTGTGCGCAAGCTCATCAACTGGCTGACCGTCAAAACCGGCGAGGGCGATTTGTACGAAATCGACACGGCCCTGCGCCCCAACGGCAACTCAGGTTTGTTGGTGTCACCCTTCGAGGCTTATGCCAACTACCAAGAACAACGCGGCGAGAACACCGCTTGGACCTGGGAGCACCAAGCCATGACGCGGGCGCGTTTTTGCCTCGGTACTCCTGGTTTGAAAGAGCGCTTTGACGGCGTGCGCGCCAAGGTCATCACAGCGCAACGCGACCACGCGGCATTGGCGCAAGAAATTGTGGCCATGCGCGACAAACTACGCGCCGCACACAGCGTCAAAGCTGATTTGTTTGACGTCAAACACAGCGCCGGGGGCATGGTGGATGTGGAGTTTGCCGTGCAGTATTTGGTGCTGGCCCATGCGCGTCAACACCCGGTGCTGCTGGGCAACGTGGGCAACATTGCCTTGCTACTCGCCGCCGAACAAGCAGGCTTGCTGCCTGCGGGTGTGGGCCAAGCCGCGGGCAGCGCTTACCGCGAATTGCGCCGCATTCAGCACCAAGCGCGCCTGGACGAGCAACCGACCCAAGTGCCGCAAAAAGATCTGGACGCTGAAAGCAAGGCCATCTTGGCCCTGTGGCACGCCGTGTTTGGCGCTCCGCACTGACTTGCGCTGCGCATCAACAGCGCGTGCTCAGCCCTGGCGAATTTTTTTCACAAGGGCGGTGGTGGAGTAACCATCCACGAACGGAATGGCTTGCGCGCGCCCACCATAGGCCATCACAACCTGGGTCTCTGCTAGCTGACTCATGTCGTAGTCGCCACCCTTGACCAACACGTCTGGGCGTAGTTCGGTGATGAGTTCCAGCGGTGTGTCTTCATCAAACCACGTCACCAAACTCACCGACTCCAATGCAGCCATCAGCGCCGCACGATCGGCTTCGTTGTTGAGCGGGCGGTCCGGGCCTTTGCCCAAACGACGCGCCGAAGCGTCGCTGTTGAGTGCCACCACCAAGCTGCCGCCCAGCATGCGCGCCTGTGCCAGATAGCTGGCATGGCCGCGGTGCAACACATCGAACACGCCGTTGGTGAACACCACCGGACCTTGCGCACGCAAGGCGTTCACACGCGCTACCGCGTCATGACGCGACACCAATTTGGCTAAAAAAGAGGGGGCGGGCAGCGCGGTGTTCATGCGCTAATTTTAGGCGCACGCGACGCAGCTCAGGCGTTCAAGACTTGCTGGTTTGCTGCTTGCGCCAGCGCTTGACCTCGTTGCTGATGCCCACCAGATCACGCAACACCACCGCATGGGTTTGCTCGCGCCGTTGCAACGCGGCACATTGCCCGCCGGCCCACAGCTCCACCGTGACAGGCAACAACTGACGCAATTCGCCCAAGCCGTCCACCACGTGGTTGGCGTTCATGCTCATGCTGAAACTCAAGGCCACCACATCAATCTGGTGCGCCACTGCGGCTTGGGCAATATCACGCAACGGCGTTTGCGTGCCCAAGGCGATACAACGGCAGCCGTCCAGGGCCAACATGCTCTCGGCCATCAACAAGCCCAAGCCGTGCGACTCTTGTGGGAATGTCGTGAGCAACACGACGGGCGCGCTATCTGCCGTATGTTCGTTGAGTACATTGATCGCATGACGCAACAAGCCGGTGACGCACTCGGTGTAGGCATGCTCTTCAAACACTTCCAACTCGCCACGCATCCACGCGTCACCCACGGCCGTGGTCAAAGGCGCCACCAAATCAGTCACAAAGTACTTGAGCCCTTCGCGCGCCAGGACTTGGTTCAGTTGACGGCGCAGGCCTTCATTGTCATGAGCGGTCAACAAGGCGATGTATTGGCGTAAATCCACCTGCGTCGTGCTGGCACTTACAGACAAAGGCTGGGGGGACGCGACTTGGGCTTGGCTCAGCTGCTGGAGTTGCTCCACCGATTGCGCCACGATGCGGCCTGGCCGGTGGCCCTGGTCCATCAATCGCTTGATGATGCGCAATTTTTCAACCTGGGCCATCGGGTAGACCCGTTCGCCATGGGCATCACGACCTGGCGTTGGAAAACCATAACGCCGCTCCCACACACGCAGTGTGTCTTTGCCAATGCCCGTATCGCGCTCAACGGCGGCGATGGATAAAACAATGTTGTTGAAGGGTTCGTGGATGTTCATGGTATGGCGCTATTCCAAATCAAAACCAAATCAAAAACCAAGGGATTCTCTTGTCCTAGACAATATCCCAAGAATAAGCCATCATTGGTCATTATGAAAGATAAATTTATGCGCTCTCTTTTGCACGCTTTTGTATGCGCCTTGGTTGGACTCAGCCCCCATCTGTCGTGGGCTGCCACAGACAGCGCGGCTGCGGTCGCCCCTGCGGCATGCCCTCGCGTGCTGCAACACACGGTGCTGCGCTTGCAAGACGAAAAACCACAGGCCTTGTGTCAGTACGCCGGACAGGTGGTTGTCGTGGTCAATACAGCGAGTTATTGCGGCTTCACCTCGCAGTACAAAGGACTGGAAGCCTTGTCGGCCAAATACAAAGACCGCGGTTTGGTGGTGCTGGGTTTTCCGTCCAACGACTTTTCACAAGAGCCTGACAGCAACGCCAAGATTGCCGATCTTTGTGAAAACACCTTTGGCGTCAAGTTCCCCATGTTCGCCAAAACCACGGTGCGCGGCCCCGACGCCTTGCCCCTCTACAAACAGTTGGCAGACATCACCGGCACCACACCGAAGTGGAACTTTTACAAGTACATCATCAGCCGCGATGGCCAGCACATCAAGAGCTTCAGCAGCATGACCGGGCCGCAAGACAAAAGCTTTGTGCAAGAAATTGAAAAGCAATTGGCGATCAAAGGGGCTGGTCAATGACACGACGCATTGCCATTGTGGGTTCCGGTATTTCGGGCTTATCCGCTGCCCATCACTTGCACGGCCATGCCGAGATCACGCTGTTTGAAGCGGGTGATTATTTTGGCGGTCACACCCACACGGTGGATGTCACCTTGCCCACTGCCACAGGCTTGCAAACCCATGGCGTGGACACCGGCTTTTTGGTCTACAACGAGCGCACTTACCCCGGCTTGATTGGGCTGTTCGATGAACTGCAAATTGCCACCGCAAAATCAGACATGTCGTTTTCGGTGCAAGTGCCGGGCGCACCTGGGCAGCGTGCCTTGGAATGGAATGGCGCTAACTTGAACACGGTGTTTGCACAACGCAGCAATGTGTTCAAGCCCCGCTTCTTGCGCATGCTGCGCGATGTGGTGCGCTTCAACACCTTGGCCACCGCCTTGGCCGAACGCAACCAAGACCATGAACTGGCGCAACCCTTGCGCGCGTTTTTGCAAACCCATGCCTTTGGCGACAGCTTTCGTGACTGGTACTTGCTGCCCATGTTGGGCTGTATTTGGAGTTGCCCGACGGATCAGATGCTGGAATTTCCCGTGGCCACCATGATTCGGTTTTGCCACAACCATGGCCTGATTCAAGTCAACAACCGTCCGCAATGGCACACGGTGGCAGGCGGTGCGCGTCACTATGTGGAAAAAATTGTGGCCCGCATCCCAGACAAACGTCTGAACACCCCGGTGCTGCGCATTGAGCGCGACGCCCAAGGCAACACCGTACACACAAACTCGGGTAGCGAGCGCTTTGACGCTGTGATCTTGGCCACCCACGCTGACCAGTCCTTGCAAATGCTGGCCACGCCCACACCGCAAGAACAGGCCACGCTGGGCGCCATCCGCTACCACCCCAACCGCGCGGTGCTGCACACCGACACCTCGGTCATGCCGCAGAAAAAACTCGCCTGGGCGGCATGGAACTACGAACGCGCGGCGCAGCACAACACCGAATCCGCGCGCGTGTGTTTGCACTACTGGCTGAATTTGTTGCAGCCTTTACCGTTCACGCAAGACGTGTTGGTGTCGCTCAACCCGGTGCGCGAGATTGACCCCGCCCATGTACTGGGCGCCTATGACTACGCACACCCCGTGTTTGACTTGGCCGCCATTCAATCGCAAGCACACATGCCGCAATTGCAAGGCCAGCAACGCACCTGGTTCGCCGGCGCATGGATGGGCTATGGCTTTCATGAAGACGGTTTCAAAGCTGGGCGTGCTGCCGCACAGAGTTGGTTGGCAGCTTAAACACACACACTGAGCCCATCATGTCCACACCCCAACCCGCCGTGAACCCAGGTTCGCCATCTGCACTCGAAGGGCAGAGCGCGCAGGTGCGCGCCACGGGTTCGCCTGCTGTGGGTTGGATCGGTTTTGGCCAAGTGCGTCACACACGCTTGCGGCCCAAGCACCACGCATTTGCCTACGCCACCTATTTTTTGATGCTACCCATGCGCAGCATGGCGCAACAAGGCAGCCCTAATTTGCCCGTCAACCGCTGGGGCCCCATCAGCTTTCACGATGCAGACCATGGCGATGGCCGCAGCGCGGCGCAAGGCGGCGCCCTCGCATGGCTAGATGCGTTGCTACACAGCGAAGGCATCACTGACGCGACGGGCGAAGCTTGGTTGCATTGCTACCCACGCGTGCTCGGCTACACCTTCAAGCCCGTGAGCTTTTGGTATTGCCATGCGGCAGACAACACGCTGCGCGCCATCGTGGTGGAGGTGAACAACACCTTTGGCGAACGCCATTGCTATTTGCTGGACCGACCACGCTATGGCGCAGAACTGCATGCGCGCAAGGTGTTTCATGTGTCGCCATTTTGCGAAGTGCAGGGCAACTACCGCTTTCGCTTCATGCGGACCGCCGACCGCACGGTCGCCCGCGTCGACCACGACGATGCACTTGGCCCTTTGATTGAAACCAGCGTGAGCGGCCAACTCGAACCCATCACACCCGCAGCCCTGCGCCGCGCGCTGCGGGGCTACCCCCTGATGACGCTGATGGTGATGGCGCGCATCCATTGGCAGGCCCTCAAGCTGTGGCTCAAGCGCGTGCCATTTTTCAGCAAACCGATACCACCCTCCGATTTTTTGACCCGTTGATGTTGAGAAAAGTACCACCATGAACACCTGCACCTCCTCGACCTGCGTCACCTCGTCCACCTCCGCCATGCCCGCTGCAGCGCGGCGTGTGGTGGGCTTGCTGCAACGACTGCAACACGGCACCTTGCATGTCCAGTGGCCCGACGGCCGTGTGGAGCAATTTGGCACACCACCTAGTTCCGGCACGGGTTTGAACGCCACCTTGCATTTACACAGCTGGGCGCCACTGACCCAAGCCCTGAAGTCCGGCGACATTGGGTTTGCCGAGAGCTACATTGCCGGTGAATGGACCACCAACAACTTGGCCGATTTGCTGCAACTCTTGGTGGCCAACCGCCGCGACATGGAAGAGGTGATTTACGGCCACTGGCTCGGTCGCTTGTTCTACCGCGTGCGCCACTTGTTGCATCGCAACACGCGCAGCAACAGCAAGAAAAACATCCATGCCCACTACGACTTGGGCAATGCGTTTTATGAACTGTGGTTGGACCCGACGATGAACTACTCCTCGGCTTGGTTTGACAACGACCGCACCCAAGCCATGGCGCAAGCACAAACCGCCAAAGTGCGCCGTGCGCTGCGCATGGTGGATGCCAAAGCGGGTGACCGCATTCTTGAAATCGGTTGTGGCTGGGGCGCTTTGGCCGAGCTGGGCGGCATCGAGTTTGGTGCCCACATGAGCGGTGTCACCCTGAGCCATGAGCAACTCGCCTTTGCCAACCAGCGCATGCAAAAGTTGGGTTTGAGCGCCAGCAGCAACCTGCGCTTGCAAGACTACCGCGACATTGATGACGGCCCCTATGACGCGATTTGCTCCATCGAAATGTTAGAAGCTGTCGGCCAAGAATATTGGGCCACCTACTTTGAGAGCGTGGCACGCTTGCTCAAGTCTGGCGGCAAGGCATGCATCCAGACCATCGTGATTGACGATGCGCTGTTTGAACGCTATGTGAAAAGCACAGACTTCATCCAGCAGTACATCTTCCCCGGCGGCTGCCTGCCTTGCCCGCGTGAGTTCCGCGCACAGGCCGCACGCGCGGGCCTGAAGGTCGTGGACGAATTGGCCTTTGGTTTGGACTATGCCGAGACCTTGCGGCGCTGGCGCCACCAGTTCATGGCCGACAAAGCGCAGGTGTTACAGCTGGGGTTTGACGAGCGCTTTGTGCGCATTTGGGAGTTCTACTTGGCCTACTGCGAAGCCGCCTTTGAACAACACAACATTGACGTTGTGCAATACACCTTGGTCAAACCATGATGAATCGACGCAAACTCTTGGCGCACAGCGCCACTGGCATCACCGCCGTCAGTGCGCTGGGGTTAGTCGGCTGTGCAGGCCCCACGGTGGACGACTACGCGCAAGAAAAACCGGCGCTGGATTTGCGCAGCTACTTCAACGGCACGGTTGATGCCTGGGGCGTGTTCACCGATCGCCAAGGCAAAGTGGTGAAACGTTTCACGGTCGAGATGCTGTGTACCTGGCAAGGTGAACAAGGCGTGCTGGATGAAAGCTTTGCCTACTCCGACGGCACGTCTGAGAAACGCATCTGGCGTTTGACGCACTTGGGTGAAGGTCGCTACCAAGGCACGGCGGGCGACGTGGTGGGTACCGCGAGCGGCCAAACCCGCGGCAACACCTTCCGCTGGGGCTACACCTTGGCCTTGCCAGTGAATGGCACGGTGTTGAACGTCAGCATGGATGACTGGATGTATTTGATGAACGAACGCGTCATGCTCAACAAAGCACGCATGAGCAAATGGGGCATCCATTTGGGTGATGTGACCTTGTCGTTCACACGTCGGGCTTGAGATGGCCTGGCTGCAACCCATGAACCCACCCATCACCGACTGGCAAGGTCGCAGTGTGTGGCTGGTCGGGGCATCGAGCGGCATTGGGTTGGCCACCGCGCACGCGCTGCATGCGGCGGGCGCACGGGTGGTGGTGTCAGCGCGCAAAGCCGAATTGCTGCAACACTTTGTTGACACCCACGCCGGCGCCCAAGCTGTGGTGCTGGACGTGGGCGATGCCCAAGCCATCGCTCGCGCTGCGGCGTATGTAGAAACACAGCAAGGCTTGGATGTGGTGGTCTACTGCGCGGGCTATTACAAGCCGATACGCGCCACCGCGTATGCCTTGGACGAAATGTTGCGCCACCAAGAGGTGAACTATGTCGGCGCTCTGCGCGTGCTCGATGCAGTGTTGCCGCCTTTGTTGGCGCAAGGTCATGGCCACATCAGCTTGGTGGCCAGCGTGGCGGGCTACCGTGGCCTGCCACAGAGCCTGGCCTATGGCCCGACCAAAGCCGCTTTGATTCATTTGGCCGAAGCCTTGTATTTGGATGTGAGCGCCAAGGGCTTGGGCGTGAGTGTGGTCAACCCTGGGTTTGTGGAAACCCCGCTGACCGCAGGGAATGACTTTCACATGCCTGCACTGATTCAGCCCGCCGAAGCGGCGCGTCAGATGCTGAGCGGTTGGGCACAAGGCGCGTTTGAAATTCATTACCCCAAGCGGTTCACGCGCTGGCTCAAGCTGATGCGTTTGTTGCCTTATCGACTTTACTTTGCGCTCGTGCGTCGCACGACGGGGTTGTGATGCACTGCACAATGGTGCAACACCACACGTCCACAGCGCCACCACCATGCACCTGATACCAGCCACCACGCCCGAAGCTGCATTGCAAAACGTGGTGCATTTTTTTGAGTATCTGCAGCCCGCCGATTTGGCGCGCATCGCCGAGATTTACACAGCCGACGCCCAGTTCAAAGACCCATTCAACGAGGTGCAAGGCGTGGCCGCGATCACGCGCATCTTTGCCCACATGTTTGATGCGCTAGAGTCGCCGCGCTTTGTCATCACCCAACAGGTGCAACAAGGCACGCAATGCTTTGTCGCCTGGGATTTCTTGTTTGCCATGCGTCGCCTGGATGCGGGTAAAACGCAAACCATTCGCGGCGCCAGCCATTTGGTGCTGCGCCAAGAGTCAGGCATGTGGCGGGTGGCCGTGCACCGTGACTATTGGGATGCGGCTGAAGAACTTTATGAAAAGTTGCCCGTGGTGGGTGGGCTGATGCGTTGGCTCAAACGACGCGTGAACAGTTGAACACGCAAGCAAACCCATGAAAAAAGCCCTTCGTCGAAGGGCTTTGTCATGAAACGCTGGGCAGCATCAAGCCGGCGCTGTATCTTTGAAGCTTTGGCGTTGCGCCAATCGTTCGTACAAAGCACCCAAGTTGGGATGCTGGGTACGCCAGTCAATCGCTGGAAAACGAAAGTCCAAATAGCCCAAGGCGCTGCCCACCGCAATGTCACTCAAGCTCAGATGAATGCCCACGCAGTGGCTGCGCTCGCCCAAGGCGCGGCTCATGGCGACCAGGCTGTCATTGATTTTTTTCATCTGGCGATCAATCCACGCTTGGCTGCGTTCGCCGTCTTGACGACCTGGCCAGGTGGCTTCTAAGCGCGCCAGAATGGCTGCATCCAACAAACCGTCGGCCAAGGCCTCCCAGGTTTTGACTTCGGCGCGTTCGCGACCACTGCCTGGGATGAGCTTGCCCACAGGGGAGAGCGTGTCCACGTATTCCACGATCACGCGCGAATCAAACAAGGCTTCGCCGCCTTCCATGATGAGGCAAGGGACCTTGCCCAAGGGGTTGGAGGCCGAAATGGTGGTGTCGGCGGCCCAGACGTCTTCAGGCACAAACTGGTAGTCCAGCTTTTTTT
>Ga0228700_1000630_pt1 | contig 29356 bp, 22 predicted proteins | sample McNCre317_Aug_MG_FD_178019 | JGI IMG/M metagenome (GOLD analysis project Ga0228700, IMG submission 178019) | Freshwater microbial communities from McNutts Creek, Athens, Georgia, United States - 3-17_Aug_MG | ecosystem: Environmental > Aquatic > Freshwater > Creek | place: USA: Georgia...
GCCAGGCCGCGCAGGCGCTCGAAGGCGCCCTCGATGCCGAGGCCGACAAGGCCATGAAGGCTGCCGTCAAGGAGGGCAAGCAGGAAGAGGTGGCGGCCGTGCGCGATCGCATGGCCGAGGCCGTCAAGCTCATCAAGAGCTCCAAGCTCGGCGAGACCTCGGGCAGCGCGGCCCTCTACGAGCTGCCCTGGTACGCCATCATCGGCAACCCGGCCGCTGGCAAGTCATCGGCCATCGTCAAATCGGGCCTGAAGTTCCCGTTTGCCGACAACACCGAGCAGGTCATCCAAGGCATCGGCGGCACCCGCCACTGCGACTGGTACTTCACCAACGAGGGCATCGTGCTCGACACGGCGGGCCGCTACTCGGTGCACGAAGAAGACCGCAGCGAGTGGCTGGGCTTCCTGGGCCTGCTCAAGCGCTACCGGGCCAAGGCCCCGCTCAATGGCGTGATCATCGCCGTCAGCGTGGCCGAGATCTGCGGCCAGCGCTCTGACTTCGCGGTCGACCTGGCCATCAAGCTGCGCCAGCGCGTGCAAGAGCTCACCGAGCGGCTGGAGGTGTTCGTGCCGGTGTACGTGATGTTCACCAAGGCCGACCTGATCGCTGGCTTCGTTGACTTCTTCGAAGACCGCGACCGTGGCGAGCGCGACAAGGTCTGGGGCGCCACGCTGCCGTACACGCCTGGCGGCAAGGCCGATGCCGTGGCGCAGTTCGACGAGCAGTTTGACGTGCTCTTCCAGGGGCTCAAAGAGGCCTCGGTGGCGCGCATGTCGCTGCACCGGGGCGAGCAACTGCCCCCCGGCGTGCTGACCTTCCCACTGGAGTTCGCGGCGCTCAAGCCCACGCTGCGCACCTTCATCAACACGCTGTTCGAAGACAACCCCTACCAGTTCCGGCCCATCTTCCGGGGCTTTTACTTCACCAGCGCGGTGCAAGAGGGGCAGTCCACCAGCCGCGCCAGTGAGCGCGTGGCCGACCAGTTTGGCTTGCAGCTGCAGCCGGGCACCTCGGCGGCGGTGTACGCGCACAGTGGCTTCTTCCTCAAGGAGCTGTTCTCCAAGGTCATCTTCGCCGATCGCCAGTTGGTGCAGCAGTACACCAGCCGCGCCAAGCTGCGCCTGCGCTACGCCAGCTTTGCCGGAGGGGCCTTGGCATTGGGCCTGTTGCTGGCGGGCTGGACCTGGTCCTACACCGGCAACCGCACCTGGGTGAACCACGTCCAGGCCGACCTGCTGCGTGCGCAACAGGTGCAGGCGGGCAAGGTCGACCTGGCCTCGCGCCTCGAAGCCCTCGAAATCCTGCAAGACCGCCTGGAGCAGGTCGAGCGCCAGCAGGCCAACAGGCCGTGGCAGCTGGGCCTGGGCCTGTACCAGGGCGATGTCGTCGAGCAGCGCCTGCGCGAGGAGTACAACGCAGGCCTGCAGGCCGTGATGCTGCAGCCCGCTGCGCAGGCCATCGCCAGCTACCTCAGCGAGGTCAACGCCCATGCGGACACCCTGCAGCCCATCCAGCGCCTGGCCGATGCGCCGGGCGACGAGGGCAGCCAGGCCCAGGTGCAGGCTCAGGTGCAGACGCAGAAGGTGGTGGCCACCGATGGCTCGCCCTACGCGGCGGCCTCCAGCACCGACGTGACCCAGGCGTACAACGCCCTCAAGGCCTACCTGATGCTGGGCGACCGCGAGCGCCTGGAGCCTGGCCACATGAGCGACCAGCTCACCCGCTTCTGGCGCACCTGGTTGGACGCCAACCGGGGCAACCTGCCGCGCGAGCAACTCATCCGGCGCGCCGAGCACATCATGTCCTTCGCCATGGCGCAGATGGCGCGCCCGGACTTCCCTCAGCTTGAGCTCAACCTCAGCCTGCTCGACCAGACCCGCAGCAACCTGCGCCGCGTCATCAAGGGCATGCCCGCGCGCGAGCGGGTCTACAACGAGATCAAGGCCCGCGCATCCACCCGCTTCCCAGCCGTCACCGTGATGAACCTGGTGGGTGATGAAGACCGCAAGCTGATCGCCGGCAGCCACGCCGTGTCGGGCGTGTTCACCCGTCAGGCCTGGGACGACTACATCAAGCAGGCGATCAAGGATGCTGCGCACGGCGAGCTTCAATCGTCCGATTGGGTGCTCAAGACCGCCGGCTCGGATGACCTCACGCTGGAAGGCAGCCCCGAGCAGATCGAGAAGTCGCTGGTGGCCATGTACAAGACCGAGTACGTGCGCGAGTGGCAGCGCTTCATGCAGGGCGTGGACATCGCGCCGTTCGACAACTTTGGCCAGGCGCAAGAGGCCATGAACCGCCTGGGTGACCCGCGCAACTCGCCGGTGGCGACGGTGTTCCGCACGCTGTACGACCAGACCTCCTGGGACAACCCCTCTGCGCTCAACGACCGCCTGGGGCAGGGCAAGCTGGCCTTCATCGATTGGTTCAAGCAAAAGGTGCTCGGCCTGTCGCCTGGGCCGGTGGCGGTCAATGTCGACGTCAACCTCGGTGGGGGCGGTCAGGTGGCCATGGGCCCGATCGGCAAGGAGTTCAGCGCCCTCAACGCGCTGATGGCGCCGCGCACCGAGGGCGACCCGCTGTTCAACCGCTACATGCTGGCCCTGGCCAAGGTGCGCTCGCGCTTCAACCAGATGAAAACGCAGGGCGACCCGGGGCCCGGCGCGCGCAAGTGGATGCTGGAGACCATGGAGGGATCGGGCGAGATGGCCGAAGCCCTCAAGCTGGTGGACGAAGAGATGATGGCCGGCGTGCCGGCGGCCACCCGCCAGAGCCTGCGGCCGCTGATGGTGCGACCGCTGATGCAGGCCTTTGCCGTGATCGTGCAGCCCGCTGAGGCCGACCTCAACCGCACCTGGACGGCCCAGGTCTACGAGCCCTACCAGCGCACGTTGGCCAGCAAGTACCCGTTTGACCGCGCCTCGCGCCTGGAGGCCAGCCCGGCCGAGATCGCCAAGGTGTTCGGCACCGAGGGTGCGATCAACAAGTTCGTCGAGCAAAACCTCGCGGCGCTGGTCACCAAGCGCGGCGACAGCATGGCCGCGCGCACCTGGGCCGACATGGGCGTGCGCCTGCGCCCCGAGTTCCTTGCGGGCTTGGGTGCTTGGGTGGCGCCGCTGGCCGGGCAGGGGCCGGGCGCCGGCTCGGCCGCAGCCGGTGGTGCTGCGGCGGCAGGCGGTGGCGCCGCTGCGGCCGCTGCCGAGGCGCAAACCCACTTCCAGGTCTTGCCGCTGGCTGCACCGGGCCTGGCCGAGTTCACCATCGAGATCGACGGCCAAGCCATGCGCTACCGCAACGGCGTGGCGAGCTGGCAGCCCATGGTCTGGCCGGGCCCCGGACCGGGCGGCGCGCGGGTCACCGGCCTCACGCTGGATGGCAAGCCCTTGGCCTTCTTCGCCGAAGGCGGCCAGTACGCGCTCGAAAAGCTCATCAACTCGGCGCAGCGCAAGCGCATCGCCCCGCAGCACTTTGAGCTGCGCTGGCAGCAAGCCGGGCTGTCGGTGGGCATCGAGCTGCGCCTGATCACCAACCCATCGGCCGAGCCGGTGACATCCGCGGGGCCCAGCAGCGGTGGCTCGGGTGCTGCGTCCGGTGCCCCGGCCGCGGCCACCGCCGTGCCCAGCGCCTTGCCCGCCCTGGTGGCTGGCGCCGACACCCCGGTTTTGGAGCGCAGCGCTGGCGCCGATGGCACGGGCGCACCCAGCCCCACCCCGGCGCCCGCCAACGGCAGCCTCAGTGCCGCCACGGCCCCGCCCAACGACCGACGCACCACCGCATCCACAGGAGGCCAACCATGAGCGCCGGCATGGCCAGCAGCGCCGAGCTGCTGTATTTCGGCAAGGTCCCCTCGCGGGGCGATTTCATCCGCAGCGCGGCCCTGGCCCCGCTGATCCAGAGCCTGGACACCTGGCAGTCTCAAACGATGGACCGCCTGGCCACGCACCCGCGCTGGAAGCTGATCTACGACGCCGCGCCGCCGCTGCACTTCGCGGTGCTGGGCACGGGCAGCCGCGTGGGGCTGGCGGGCCAGTGGCTGCCCAGCCAGGATGCCTCTGGGCGGCGTTTCCCCTTCATCACCGCGGCCGCGTTCGACCTCGACGCGCCACGGGTGTTCGCCTCGGTGGCGCCGCTGGCCATGGGCCGGCTGTGGGCGCGCCTGGAGCAGATCGCCCGCGTCACACAAACGGCGGCCGACCTGTCTGAGGTGCAGACGCTGCTCAACAGCCCGCTGCAGCTCGACATCGTCCCCGAGGCCGCCGAGCGCTCGGTGGCCGACTTCCTCGACACCCACACGGTCGCCAGCCTGGAGCAGATGCTGGCCGCCAACGGGCACAAGCTCAACCTGCGCCAGGCGGTGCTGGCCCTGGGCGTCCTGCTGCAGCCGGCCATGACCCAAGGGGCGGCACGCCTGCAAAAGGCGCTGCTGCTGCCCGTGGTGCAAGACCCGGCCTTGCGTGGCGCGGTGTCCTCGTTCTGGCTGCTGCTGGTGCTGGGCTTCTTCCAGCGCCACGACATCGAGCTGGGCCTGTTCCTGAGCCACCAAGACAGCCGCCCCATGCTCATCCTGGGCTTCCAGGGCGCGTCGGCCAGCACCTTGCACGCGGTGCTCGATCCGGCGGTGCTCGATCAGCACAGCGTGGGCGTTGATGAGGCCGACTGGGTGGAAGACGAGGTGGAGCACGACTACGGCCTGCGCAAGCTCTCCAACTACCTCAAGGATCCAGGTCTGCCGCTGATGCAGGTGGTGCAGACCTTTCGTGAAGTTTTTCTGGGGCAATGATGCGCATCCTTCGTCTTCAACGCGCTGAACTGATCCTGGCTGCGGCCGTGGCCGTGGGCGCAGGTCTGGGTGCCAGCTTCAGCGCACCGGCCCGGGCACAGGCATCGGCCGCCAAGCCCGTGGTGGTGGCGGGCACCGTACCCGACGAGGCCACGCGCCAGGCCGTGCTGGCGCGCATGAAGGCGCTGTACGGCGAGCAGGTGGTCGACCAGATGACCTTGGGCGGCGTGGTCGCGCCACCGCAATGGTCGGGCTATGTGCAAAAGCTGCTGTCAGAATCGCTCAAGCAGGTCAGCCACGGGCGCCTGAGCATCCAGGGCAACGTCATCGACATCCAGGGTGAGGTGCCCAACGAGGCGGTGCGCCAACAGGTGGTCAGCGACATGGCCCAGGCGCTCAACCCGAGCTACACCGTGCGCAACGGCTTGCGCGTGGCGGTGCAAGAGCAGTCGGTGATGGACAAGACGCTGGCCAACCGCATCGTCGAGTTCGAGCCCGGCAGCGCGGTGCTGCGCCCAACGGCCTTGCCGGTGCTCGATGACATGGTGCGTGCCATGCAGCAGCTGCAGGGCAAGCGCTTCGAGGTCATCGGCCACACCGATGGCCTGGGCTCGCGTGCGGGCAACGTGGCGCTGTCGCAATCGCGTGCACAGGCGGTCAAGGCTTACCTGGTGAGCAAGGGCGTGCCCATGGCCGCGATCAGCACGCTGGGCATGGGCCCAGATCAGCCCGTGGCCAGCAACGACAGCGACGAGGGCCGGGCGCGCAACCGCCGCATCGAGTTCCGCGTTGGGGGCTGATCGCCCGGGATGATGGGCAGGGCCGGCGCCGCGCAGCCCTCGGGTCAGCCGCTCATCCTGCTGGTCAGCCCTGGTGCTCAGCCCTGGTGCTCAGCCCTGGTGATCGGCCGGGTCCAGCCCCAGCAGCTCTTGCAGGTGGGCCATCGAACCCTGGTCTTTGATGACGTGGCGCAGCCACTCGTGCAGCGGCATGTCGCCCCACTTCACCGCCTTGTCAGCCAGGTAGGCCACCGGGCTGTGGGGCTCGGTGCGGCGGAAGAACTCGGCCACCTCGCGCAGGCGCTGCAGGGCCTGGGCGCGGGTCACCGGCGGGCCACCTGCGGGCGCGTGGGCCGCAGCGGCACCCCTGCCCATGCCCTGGCTGGCTTCGTCAGGCGCCATGCCGGCGGCTGAAGCCGCATCGGCGGCTTCTGTGGCCGCAGGGGCGAGCACGCCGGCGTCCTTGGCCAGGCGCTCGACGCTGTGGCGCACCGAGGCCAGCTTTTCGCGCGCCTTGACGAAGCCTGGGCCGTCGGCGCCGAGTCGGGCATCGACTGCGGCCTGCCACTGGCTGAGCGCCACCTCAGCCTGGTCCAGGGCCATCAGGCGCGATTGCCACACCCCAGCTGGTGTCTCGCGGGCGAACTTCTGCAGCTGGTCCAGGGTGATGGCATCGGGCGCGGCGGCCGGGTCGGGCTGACCGTAGGCGGGCGGCGGCGCATTGAGCAGGCTGCGTGCGCGCTCCAGGTCGCGCAGGCTGTGCTGGGCGCCTTGGCGGTTGCGCGTCACGGGCAAGGTGTCGGGCAAGGTCACCACGCGCTGCAGCATCCAGGTGAGGTTGCCGATGCGTTCTTCTTGGTCGCCCCCGTCGGGCAAGGGGTGCACGTGCTCCCAGTGCTGATCGCACAGGGCAGCCTGCAGGGCCAGGCCCAGGGCCAGGCCTTCGAAGCCATCGCACAGCGCCCAGGCTTCGGTGAGCCAGTTGGCCACGCGCAGGTCTTTGGTCTGGTGCTGCAGCAGGTCGGTGCACTGGCGGACCACGCCCGGCCAGTCGGCCACCTTCAGCGAGGTCACCCACTCGCCCTGGTCGAGGCTGGGGTCGTCGGCGCGGCGCATCTCGGCGATGCGGTCGAATTCGGCCGAGAACGAGAGGTCTTGCCCGCACGGGGCCGATGGCGAAATGGCCTGGAGCAAAGGCAGCAGCGAAGCTGGCGGCGAGACAGCGGTGTCCATGTGAGCCCTGTGTGGTGCGGGGCGATGCCCCTTGTTCTTCAAGCCGCGATCTTCCCATGAGTTGGGCCCAGGACACAGGCCCGGGGCCGGGTTGGCGCTCCCCCCAGGCGGGGGCGGCTGCGCGCACCTTAGACTGGCGGGATGTCCACGTTGTCGTCGTCTGCCGGTGGGGTCGAGCCCGCACTGATGAGGCCATCGGCCCCCAGTGTGGCGGCCGCCTTGGCGCTGCATGGCATGCTGGCCTGGGCGGTGCTGAGCCTCGGTGAGGCGTCCACCACGCCGCCGCCTGCGCCCATGCAGGTGCGCTTGACGACCCTGGAGGCCGAGCGGCGCCAATCCGCCCCGCGCGCACAGACACAGCAGCCCACCACGGCAGCGCCCGCGACAGCAACAGTGGTGCCACCCACCTCGCGTGCGCCCGAGCCATCCCTCACGCCGAAGGCCGACGTGCCGCCGCCCGCGCCTCGGGCCACCCAGCCCAGCCCGGTGCCGCCGCCCGCGATGGTGTCTCCGCCCGCAGCGCAAACGCCTCCGCCCGCCGCAGCGCCTTCGCCTGCACCTGCCCCCACCCCCACCGCTGTGGTGCCGTCGACCAACCAGGCGGTGCCCGCGCCCACGGCAGCCCCTGCGCCCAATGCCGTGGCCGCAGCTGTGGCTGACAAGCCCGGCTCTGGCGGGCAGGATCCGATCGAATTGCCCAGCTCGGCCGTGGCCTACCTGGTGCAGCCCGTGCTGACCTTTCCCGATGGCGATGACCAGGGTGAGTACGGCACGGTCACGGTGCGGGTGCTGATTGACGAAAAGGGGCGGGCGATCGAGGTGCGCACGCTCAAGTCCAGTGGCTACGCGCGCCTGGATCAACACAGTGCGCGGGTGATGCGCCGGGCCCAGTTCAAGCCCCAGGTGGTCAATGGCGAGCCGCGCAAGGTGTGGGCCAACATCAACCTGCATTTCAACCCGCCCAAGCCCTGAGACGCCACTTATGCGAGTCCCGGTGCGCCATCCCGTGCGACACCGGATGGGCGTGCCAGATCGCTTGGCTTAGGATGCGGGCCCATGAGCACCGCTGCCCACCCCACACCCGCCGCCAACACCCAGGTCGCCACGCAGGCCGACACCATGGCTGACACCTCCGCATCGCTGCCGCCTCAGGCCCTGGCGGGCTTGAAGGTGGTGGAGTTGGGGCAGCTGATCGCCGGGCCGTTTGCCGGCAAGACCCTGGCCGATTTCGGGGCCGACGTGATCAAGGTCGAGCCGCCTGCCACCGAGGACGGCTCGGGCGGCGACCCGCTGCGCCAGTGGCGGATGCTGCACAACGGCACCAGCGTGTGGTGGCAGGTTCAAAGCCGCAACAAGAAGAGCGTGGTGCTGGACCTGCGCACGCCCGAAGGCCGCGACACCGCTGGCCGCCTCATCGACGAGGCCGACGTGCTCATCGAGAACTTCAAGCCCGGCACCATGGAGAAGTGGGGCATGGGCTACGAGCAGCTGAGCGCGCGCAACCCCGGCCTGATCATGCTGCGCATCAGCGGCTACGGCCAGACGGGGCCTTACCGCGAGCGCCCGGGCTTTGCCGTGGTGGCCGAGGCCATGGGCGGCATGCGCTACCTCAATGCCGAGCCCGGCCGCGTGCCGGTGCGTGCTGGCGTCAGCCTGGGCGACACGCTGGCCGCCTTGCACGGCGCCATCGGCATCCTGCTGGCCCTGCAGGCCCGCCAGCGCAGCATCAGCGCGCAGGCCCCCAAGGGCCTGGGGCAGGTGATCGACGTGGCGCTGTACGAGGCCGTGTTCAACTGCATGGAGAGCCTGCTGCCCGAGTTCAGCGCCTTCGGGGCGGTGCGCCAGCCGGCGGGCTCGGCCTTGCCCGGTATCGCGCCATCGAACGCCTACCCGTGCGCCGATGGCACCGTGGTGATCGGCGGCAATGGTGACTCGATCTTCAAGCGCCTGATGATCGCCATCGGCCGCGATGACCTGGCCACCGATGCCGAGCTGGCCACCAACCCGGGCCGGGTCCAGCGCGTGGCCGAGATCGACGTGGCCATTGGCGCGTGGACCCAGGCCCGCCCCGTGGCCCAGGTGGTGGAGGTGCTCAACGCCGCCAGCGTGCCCGTGGGCCGCATCTACAGCGCGCAAGACATCGCCGAAGACCCGCACTACCGGGCCCGTGAGATGATCTTGCCCGTCACCACCCACGACGGGCTGACGGTGGAGGTGCCGGGCATCGTGCCCAAGCTCTCGCGCACGCCGGGCGTGATCCAGCGCCGTGGGCCCACGCTGGGCGAAGACACCGAGGCCGTGCTGGCGGCTTTGAAGCCACGCGACTGAGCCCAAGGAACTGAGCCCACGCAGCCGATCGCCCGAGGTGGAGGCTCAAACCGGCGCGTGCTGGTCGCGCCAGAGGTCGACAAAGGCCTGGAACCACCACGAGCGCAGGCCGATCACCAGCGTGTAGGGCTTGCGCTGAGCCACCGGCAGGCGTTGGTCTGACAGGTGCTGGCGCGCAAAGTCTTCGGCGGTGCGCTGCAGCCGTTCGTTGAGTGCCAGGGCCTGGCCCGGTGCCATCGAGCCGTGCACCAGCAAGAGCAGCTCGTCGTCGCCCTCGAAGCCACCGGCGAAGTACTCGTCCACCACGTGCTCGCGGAAAAAGCCCATCACCGGGCCATGCGGGCGCCAACGGAAAGTTTTGCTCACCATCAGCCGGTAGCGGTTGAGCGGCTTGAGTTCGATCACGCCGATCTTGTCGAGCCGGGTGAGGCAGCGGATCAGCTCGACCTCGTTGAGCCGGTAGCTCGCCAGCATCTGCTCAAAGGTCCACTGGCTCAGGCAGCAGATGGCCACCAGCAGCAGCTTGCGGTCGGCCACCACGGCCTTTTCTTGCGCGAGCGTGAGCTCGTGGCGCAGCGGCTGGGCATCGGCCACGCGGCGGGCCAGTTCAGCGAAGTCGAGCTTGAGCACGCGGCAGATCTCGTCGATGCGCGACAGCGGCATGTCGCCCTTGGCGAGGATGCGCTTGACGCTGGATTCGGCCAGGCCCAGGTGCTGGGCCAGCTGCGCATAGGTCAGGCCGGCGGCTTTGAGTTCGGCCTTGATGGCGTGAACCAGGTCGATGCTGGTGCTCATGCGAGATTGCTCTTGGGTGTTGGTATCGAAAAATGATACCGAAAGTGGTTGAGGTTGGTGCTTCGTATCGTTGGGTTGACCTGAACTGGGTGGCTGCGAAGAATCGCCTCCATGTTCAACACCCGCCTGACGCCACCAACAAGGACGCAGGCCCTGCAGATGACCCAGTTCCCTCGACGTGACACCCGTGCCTGGCGCTTTCAGGTGTGGGCCTCTTTTGGCATCGCCGCCTTGTTGGCGGGCACGGGCCTGGCCTGGTTGCCGGGGCAGTTCATCGAGCAGGCCTTCATGGTGATGGGCTACGTGTTCTCGCTGTCCACGGTGTTCGTGGTCTCCAAGCATGTGCGTGACCGCGCGGCCGGCCTGGACCAGACGCCGATGTGGGGCCTGCTGGTGTGGGCTGCCTTCGCCTTGGCCGTGGGCCTGACGGGCTGGGGCCTGTGGCAGATGGCGATCGACCCGCCCTACAAAGCCTACCTGATGGTGTGCTGGCTGTTCATGCTGTCGACGGCCTTCACGCTGGCCAAGATGCTGCGCGATGCCCACGAAGACACCGCCTCGTCGCTGGCCCAAGCGCTGGCTCAATCCGTTGCCCAGCGCCAGGAGGTGTGACCATGCGAGTCCAATCCATGAACTCAATGCGGACCCTCTGGCGCGCGGTCGTGCTGGCAGCCGCCCTGTGGGGAGCGGTGGGTGCCCAGGCCCACAGCGACGAAGAAGCGGTGTCTCAGGCGAGTGCCTTGTCGGCCCTGCCTGTGGCGATGTCGGTGGGGGCGCCGCTGGTGCTGGCGGCCGGCGCTTCGGCGCTGACGGTGGTGGCCGTGACCGCCGTGGCCGAAGGCAGGGTGTGGGTGCTGCAGCGGGCCAGCGATGGGGCGCGCTTCTCGGTGAAGGTGCTGTCGACCGCCGCCGGGGTGGCCTCGGTGGGCGTGGGCACGGTGCTCACCGTCACCGTGGTCTCGGCCGGGTGGGTGATCTCGACCGCCGGCGAGGTGCTGGCGCTGATCCCCAATGCGCTGGGCCAGGCCTTGTTGCACCACGAGCGCGTGCTGCGCTGAAAGGAGATCGCCATGTCGATGCCAGAACGTGAGCTTGCGGCAAGGGGCGGCCATGGCCGTGGCATGCAGCGCTGCGAGCCATCCCAACGTGAGTCAGCTCGGGCGCCTGACCTTTTGGGGCGATGGCTGCGCCGCACCATCCTGGCCGCAGCTGCTTTGAGCAGCCTCAGCCTGATGGCCAGCGCACCCGCCTGGGCGGGCCGCCCGTGCACCGCCCAAACGCTGACGGTGTCGGCCGTCACCCAGGGCCTGAGCCTGGCCGACCGCACGGTGCAGCGGCTCAACGCCTCGGGCGCCAAGGTGGTGGTGCTGGCGCGCGCCGGGCAAGACCTGTCGGCCTACAGCCTGCGCTACTCCCACCTGGGCCTGGCCTACAAAGAGGGGGATGCCTGGCGGGTGCTGCACAAGCTCAACCACTGCGGCACCGCCGAGGCCTCGGTGTACCGCGAAGGCATTGGCGACTTCTTCCTTGATAGCCCCTACCAGTACGTGGCCGGTGTGGTGCCCCTGCGTGCCGATGTGGCCGAGAAGCTGCTGCCCTACCTGCGCGAGCCCTTCATGGCCGCTGGGGTGCACACCCGCTCGTACAGCATGGTGGCCTACCCCTGGGCGCAAGACCACCAGCAGAGCAATCAATGGGCCGTCGAGACCCTGGCGGTGGCCATGAACGACCGGGGCAGCAGCCGCGTGGCGGCACAGGGCTGGTTGCGTCAGCAGGGCTTCGAGCCCACCGAGTTGCACCTGTCTACCTTGACGCGGCTGGGAGCCCGCCTGAGCATGGCCAACGTGAGCTTCGATGACCACCCTGCCTACCTGCGCTTCACCAACCGCATCCGCACCACCACGGTCGATGCCGTGTTCGACTGGCTGGTGCGCTCAGGCCTGGGCGAGGCCCAGTGGGTCATCCGGTGATCCCGCGAGTGAGGGCCGTGCGTGGGCCCCAGGGTTCAAGTCCAGGCCTTCACATGCCGAAATGTTGTCCAATCAGGTCGGCGGACAGGGGATGGGTGTGCGTGCGCGCAAACCGTCGCGCTGCCTGAGCCGCTGACCCGTCAATCAAAGAGGTGAGTCCCGTGTCATCAGCATCCCCGTCGCCCACCGGCCAGTTCGCGCTGCTGGGCCAGCGCCGTTTCGCGCCGTTCTTCTTCACCCAGTTCCTGGGCGCGGCCAACGACAACCTCTTCAAGTTCGCGTTCACGGTGCTGGTGACCTACCACTTGCAACTGGCATGGCTGCCACCCAAGCTGGCCGGCCTGGTGATCGGCGCGCTGTTCATCCTGCCCTTTGTGCTGCTGTCGGCCACGGCCGGGCAGTGGGCCGACAAGTACGACAAGGCGCTGATCATGCGGCGCGTCAAGCTGCTGGAGATCGCCATCATGGGCCTGGCCACCGTGGGCTTTGTGGCCCAGTGGGTGCCGCTGCTGCTGGTGTGCGTGTTCCTGATGGGCTTGCACTCCACGTTGTTCGGGCCGGTGAAGTACGCCTACTTGCCGCAGCACTTGAGCGAGCGCGAGCTCACCGGTGGCAACGGCATGGTCGAGATGGGCACCTTCGTGGCCATCTTGCTGGGCAACGTGGTGGGCGGCCTGCTGATGGCCATCCCGCAGACGGGTGCCACCTGGGTGTCGGTCAGCTGCCTGGTGGTGGCCGTGGCCGGCTGGCTGATGGCGCAACGCGTGCCCACCTCGCCCTCGTCCGATCCCGGTTTGAAGGTCAACTGGAACGCGGCCACCGAGACCTGGCGCAACCTCAAGCTGGCGGCGCAGTACCCCAGCGTGTTCCGCTCGCTGCTGGGCATCTCGTGGATGTGGTTCTTCGGCGCCGTGTTCTTGGCGCAGTTCCCCTCGTTCGCCCGCGACGTGCTGGGCGGCGACGAACACGTGGCCTCGCTGCTGCTGGTGGTGTTCTCGGTGGGCATCGCCATCGGTTCGCTGATCTGCGAAACCCTGTCGCACCGCCATGTCGAGATCGGCCTGGTGCCGGTGGGTGCCATCGGCATGACCGTGTTTGCGCTGGACCTGTATGCCAGCTCGCACGGCCTGTCCCACGCGGCCGGTGCGCCGCTGCTGGATGTGGCCACCTTCCTGGCCAACCCCGTGCACTGGCATGTGATGGCCGACCTGGCCTTGCTGGCCTTCAGTGCAGGTCTGTACAGCGTGCCCATGTACGCCCTGATCCAGCTGCGTGCCCAGCCCAGCCACCGCGCCCGCATCATCGCTGCCAACAACATCCTCAATGCGCTGTTCATGATCGCCAGCAGCCTGATCGCCGGGGCCTTGCTGGGTGCAGGCCTGAGCGTGCCCGAGGTGTTTGGCGTGACGGCGCTGCTCAACGTGCTGGTGGTGGGCTACCTGTTTTGGCTGATGCCCGAATACATCATCCGCCTGGTGATGCTGGTGGTGACCCGCGTGGTCTACCGGCTCAAGGTCAAGGGCGATGAGCACCTGCCCTCAGATGGTGCGGCCATCTTGGTGTGCAACCACGTCAGCTTCGTGGATGCCGTGATCCTGGGGGTGTGCAGCCCACGCCCCATGGTGTTCCTGATGGACCACCGCATCTTCAAGTCCAAGGCGCTGGGCTGGTTCTTCCGCGCGGTCAAGGCCATCCCGATCGCCCCGCAGAAAGAAGACCCCGAGGCCTACGAGCAGGCCTTCGTGCGGGCCCGCGAGGTGCTGGCCAATGGCGACCTGCTGTGCCTGTTCCCCGAAGGCGCCATCACCCGCGACGGCAAGATGGCGCCGTTCAAGCCGGGCATCCTCAAGATCTTGGAGACGCACCCGGTGCCCGTGGTGCCCGCCGCGCTGCACAACCTGTGGGGCTCGTACTTCTCGCGCATCGATGGCGCGGCCATGAGCAAGCCGTTCCGCCGTGGGGTGTTCAACCATGTGGGCCTGTCGGTGGGCGAGGCCATCCCGGCCGGCCAGGTGCAGCTCGATGACCTGCAGCGCCGCGTGCAGGCCCTGCTGGATGCGCCCAGCCCATGAGCACGCCTGCTGACGACACCCGCCAGCCGCACCAGTTCCAGCTGCTGGGGCAGCGCCGCTACGCCCCGTTCTTCTGGATGCTGTTTGCCGGGGCGTTCAACGACAACCTGTTGAAGTTCGTGGTGGTGCTGGTGCTCACCTACCAGGTGCGGGTGCCGTGGCTGCCGCCCGAGCAGGTGGGGCCGGTGTTGGGTGGCATCTTCATCCTGCCGTCGGTGCTGTGGTCGGTGCTGGCCGGGCAGGTGGTTGATCGCTTCGACCAAGACCGGCTGATGCGCTGGGGCAAGCTGGCCGAGCTGGCGATGATGGTGCTGGCGGGCTGGTCGCTGTGGCAGCAGTCGGTGGCCGGCCTGCTGCTGAGTGTGCTGCTGTCTGGCGTGCACGTCACGCTGTTTTCCACGCTCAAGTACGCCTACCCGGCGCGCCACCTGGCCGATCACGAGCTGGTGGGCGGCAACGGCCTGCTGGAGACCGGCACTTTTACCGCCATCTTGCTGGGCACGGTGGCGGGCGGGGTCAGCATGGGCCAGGTGGCCGCGCACCCCGAGCAACACGGCGGGCTGTGGGTCACCATCGCGGGCCTGGTGGGCGTGGCGCTGGCGGGCTGGTGGTGTGCCCGGCAGGTGCCGCGCACACCGGCCGCGTCACCTGGCTTGCACCTCGACTGGCAGCTGTGGCGATCGGCCACGCAGATCGTGGGCGAGGTGCGCCGCGAGCCCCGCCTGTGGTGGGCGCTGATGGGCGTGTCGTGGATGTGGGCCTTTGGTTCGGTGATGTTCAGCCTGTTTCCGGCCATCGCCAAGGATGTGCTGCACGCGGCACCCGAGGTGGCGGCGGTGCTGCTGGTCGTCACCACGCTGGGCATCGCCCTGGGGGCCTTGAGCTGTGAGCGCCTGTCGCGCACCGACGCAGGCCACCGGCCTGACCTGGGCCTGGTGCTGCCCGGCGGCGTGATGATGGTGGTGTTCGCCGCCGACCTGGCGCGCGTGGTGGCCAGCATCGCGGCCGACCCGTCGATGGCGGCCGTGCAGGCCTACAGCCTGGCCACCTGGCAGGCCCACCCCAGCCACGTCTGGGGGCTGGTTGACCTGGGCTTGATGTCGGTGGGCATGGCCTGGTTCAGCGTGCCCTGGTATGCCCGCATGCAGGCCCAGGCCGATGGTGACCGCCGGGCCCGCGTGGTGGGGGCCAACAACCTGCTCAATGCGCTGTTCATCCTGGTGGTCAGCGTGGTGGTGTCTGCCTTGCTGGCGGCCGGCTGGTCGCTGGCGCAGGTGATGGCCGCCACGGCGGCGAGCCAGGTGCTGTGGCTGCTGTGGGCCGGGCGGGCACACCCCGAGGTCGTGGGCGATGCCCTGGGCTTGTGGCGGCGTTGGCGCGGCGCGTCGGCCTGACACGGGCTCATGGTTGAATCCGGGATCAGCCACAGAACCTGAGCGCCCCACATGATGGACAAGTTTCCGCCCGCCGTGCTGGTCAGACAGGCCCCGTTCGTCCTGTTCATGATCTTGCTGGTCATCCGTGGCGCGTTGCCTGATGGCGGCGCGATCGACAGCCGCTGGATTTACGCGGTGTCCACGGTCACCGTGGGCTACAGCCTCATCCACCTGCGTCGCCACTACAGCGAGTTGCACACCTTTGCCCGGCCGGGGGCGCCTGGGCGGCTGTCCTCCGTGGCCGTGTCGGTGTTGGCGGGTGTCGTGCTCTTTGCCCTGTGGATCGAGCTCAACCAGCCTTGGATGGTCATGGGCCAGCCCACGGCGGTGTTCAAGCCGGTGGATGCCGAAGGTCAGCTGATCTGGCCGCTCGTGGTGGCCCGCTGGGTGGGCGCCACGCTGGTGGTGCCCGTGATGGAAGAGCTGTTTTGGCGCTCCTGGCTGATGCGCTGGATCGACAACCCCGATTTCGAGCGCGTGGCGCCCGAGGCTGTCAGCCTCAAGGCCATGGTGATCTCGAGTGTGGCCTTCACCTTGGTGCACAACCAGTGGGTGGCGGCGTTCATCGCCGGCATGCTGTTTGCCGCGGTTTACCGCCATTCGCGCTCGCTGTGGATGGCCATCCTGTGCCATGCTGTGACCAACGGGGTGTTGGGGGCCTGGGTGCTCCTGACCGGCAACTGGCAATTCTGGTGATGACGCACTCACATGGGATCGTTCTGGCGCATTGAGATCTTGCCCAAGGGCTGGATGCGGCGACTGCTGTGGGGCGTCGCCATGTTGGTGCTTCTGACCTTGTGGGCATTTTTGCGCCACGACCCTGAGCGTTGGCCCGATCTGTCTGCGCTGCAGTACCTGCCACTGCCCTTGCTGGCATGGCCGATGGGGTTGTTGTGGCTCTCGATGTTGCCATTGGGTTGGCGCTGGGCGCTGGCCGGTGTGTTGCCCATGGTCCTGGTGCTGGGGCCCATTGCGGGCTTCACCATGGGACGGGGCGAGTCAGGGCGAGTGCCCGTGCGGGTCATGTCTTACAACGTGAAGTCGGTGTTGCTCAACCGGTTGCCTTTGGGGCCAGCCGAATTGGCCCACGAGGTGAATTGGTTCAACCCCGATGTGCTGGTGACCCAAGCGGCAGAGATGTTGCTGGCCCATGAGGGTCAGCATCCAGAAGACTTCCAGCGACTCGCTGGTGGTCGAGCCATCCGCAACGTGGGCCAGTACGTCATCTTCAGCCGATACCCGTTCGTGCGCTGTGACGACAAATTGACCGCGCCCAGCGGTTTCGGTTTCAACTACTTCCAGTGCGTGCTGGATGTGCAAGGCCATCCACTCAATGTGATCACGCTGCATTTCATGACCCCCAGGTCTGGCCTCAACGCTTTGCGGCAGTTGGGGGCCAAGGGTGTTCCACTGTGGCGGATGAACCTGGAGGTGCGGCTGGCAGAGTCGGCCGCGGTGGCCGCGGCCGTGCGCAGCTGCCCCAAGCCGTGTGTCATTGCAGGCGATTTCAATGCCCCGGAGCACTCTCGGGTGGTGCAGCAGATCGCCCAGACAGGTTTCAGGGATGCCTGGCGCAGTGCGTCTTGGGGCTGGGGCTACACCCACGGCCACTCGTTGATCAGTGGGTGGTCGTTTTCGCGCATCGATCACATCCTCGTTTCAGAGGACGTGGCCGTGGCCCGCACACAGGTGGGTGGTGCGATCGCCTCGGAGCACCGGCCTGTCGTGGCTGACCTGTACCTTCAGCGCCAGTGACGCCGCACCCAAGCCGCGGCCCGGTCGATCGCGCGACGGACCTGCTGCCTGGCGCGCAACCAAGACCGCCAAGCACGTGACGCGCGGACGTCGGCCAGCACCCTGGTCTTGAAGGTCATCCAGCGACGGAACAGCCGGGCGAACCAAGCAAGGCGCATCAATGCGGGCTGGGTCAGGCCAAACAGGCGCGCCAGCACGGCAGTGCCCAACAACTTGGCCGACACGATCACCAAGACGCCCAGGGCGGCATGCCCCTGGCTGATCCAGTACAAAGCCAGCAGCTTCACGGGCAGCAAGGCCAGCACGGGCGCGGCGAACATGGCCAGCGCGGCATAGGGCGGCAGCCGTCTGATCAGGGCCTCGAGGTGTCGCAGGCCCGGCCAGCGGCCTAGCCAGGCCATGGCGGCGGCCAGGTGTTCCCAGCCCCACTCTTCGAACAGCAGCACCAGCCCGACGAGCCAAGTTGCCAGCCAGATCAGGAGGCGCTTGAGCCAGGCCATGGTGCGGGTTTGGGTCAGACGCCGCGCGCGCGGTCGGCGGCGAACTGCTGCTGGAAGGCGGCGAAGCGGCCGGCATCGAGCGCCTCGCGCACTTCCTTCATCAGGTTGAGGTAGTAGTGCAGGTTGTGCACGGTGGTCAGCATCGGGCCCAGCATCTCGCCGCAGCGGTCGAGGTGGTGCAGGTAGGCGCGGCTGAAGTTCGCGCAGGTGTAGCAGCTGCAGGTCTCGTCGATGGGGCGCTCGTCGGCCTTGTTGCGGCTGTTGCGCAGGCGCAGGTCACCGAAGCGGGTGAACAGGTGGCCGTTGCGCGCATTGCGGGTGGGCATCACGCAGTCGAACATGTCGATGCCCGCGGCCACGCCGGCCACCAGGTCTTCGGGCGTGCCCACGCCCATCAGGTAGCGCGGCTTGTGGGTGGGCAGCTTCGGGCTGATGTGGTTCATCACCCGCATCATTTCGTCTTTGGGCTCGCCCACGCTCACACCGCCCACCGCGTAGCCGGGCAGGTCCATGTCCACCAGGGCGGCCAGCGATTCTTCACGCAGGTGCTCGAACATGCCGCCTTGCACGATGCCAAACAGCGCGTTGGGGTTTTGCAGCTTCTCGAACTCGGTCTGGCAGCGCTTGGCCCAGCGCAGGCTGAGTTCCATCGAGGCGCGGGCTTCTTTTTCGGTGGTGATGTGGCCCAGCGACTTGTCGCCCTTCCAGTACGGCGTGCACTCGTCGAACTGCATGACGATGTCCGAGTTCAGGATGGTCTGGATCTGCATGCTGATCTCGGGCGTGAGGAACAGCTTATCGCCATTGACCGGCGAGGCAAAGCGCACGCCTTCTTCGCTGATCTTGCGCATCTCGCCCAGCGACCACACCTGGAAGCCGCCCGAGTCGGTCAGGATGGGCTTGTGCCAGGCCTCGAATTTGTGCAGCCCGCCGAACTGCTTCATGATGTCCAGGCCGGGGCGCATCCACAGGTGGAAGGTGTTGCCCAGGATGATCTGTGCGCCCATCTCTTCGAGCGAGCGCGGCATCACGCCCTTGACCGTGCCGTAGGTGCCCACGGGCATGAAGATGGGGGTCTCGACCACGCCGTGGTTGAGGGTGAGGCGGCCACGGCGGGCATGGCCCTCGGTCTTGAGCAAATCGAACGTCAGCATGGCGTGTGATCAGGTTCAGGCGCTGCGCTCGGCGCGCAGGCGTTGGAGGTGTTCCAGCAGCACTTCGCTGCGGAAGGGCTTGGCCAGCACGTCATGGCCCGAGGCGTGCATGCGGGCGATCTCGACCGGGTCGGTGTCGCCCGAGATGATGAGGCAGCGCAGCGGGTGCTGCTGGGCCTGCAGGTGCAGCACCATCGACTGGGCCAGGTGCAGGCCGGTCATGCCGGGCAGGCGGTGGTCGGTGATGAGGATGTCGGGCAGGGCCGTGGGCGACAGTGACTCCTGGCGCTGGCCCGCCAGCAGTTGCGGCAACTCCTCGAGCAAGGCCTCGGCATCGGCCCAGCTGCGTGCGGCCGCGCCCCAGGCCAGCAGCATCTCGGTGATGGCGCGGCGCAAGATCAGGTCGTCTTCCACCAGCCAGACGGTGCGGCCCAGCAGCGGCTGCAGGTCTTCGCGGCTGCGCACCGGCTGGGTGGGCAGCACCAGGTTGAGCGGCAGGTCCATGGTGAACACCGAGCCGCGCGCCAGGCGCGAGCGCACAGTGATGGTCTCGCCCAGCACCTGCGCGGTGCGGCGCACGATGGCCAGGCCCAGGCCGATGCCGCGGTTGCGCTCGCGGGCGTTGTTGCCCACCTGGTAGAACTCTTCGAACACGCGCTCCATGTGCTCGGGCGCGATGCCGATGCCGGTGTCCCACACCTCGATGCGCAGGTGGTGCTTGCCCCGGCGGCGCGCGGCCACCAGCACGCCGCCGTGCTGCGTGTAGCGGATGGCGTTGGAGACCAGGTTGCGCAGCACGCTGTGCAGCAGTGTGGGGTCGGTCAGCACCATCGGGGCCTGGCCAGGGGCCAGCGCGGGCAGGCGGAAGCGCAGGCGCAGGCCCTTGGCCTCGGCCGCACTTTGCTCGTGGATCTTGACGGCCTGGAACACCTCGCGCAGGTTGACCGACTGGAACTCAGGCTTGACCGCGCCGGCATCGAGCCGCGAGATGTCGAGCAGGCCCACCAGCAGCGACTCCATCGAGTTCACGGCCTCGTGCAGCATGTTGACCACCTCGCGCGTTTCGGGCGAGGTCTCGCGCTGGCGCAGCAGGCTCACCAGCAGGCCGATGGCGGCGGTGGGTTGGCGCAGGTCGTGGCTGGCAGCAGCCAGGAAGCGGGTCTTGGACTGGTTGGCCGATTCCAGCGCGCGGGTGCGCTCGGCCACGCGCTCTTCCAGGGTGATGTTCATGCGCTCCACCATCGTGGTGGCGTCGATGAAGCGCTGCATCAGCATCAGCGCAAAGCCCAGGAAGATGATGGGCGAGAAGTAGGGCGTCCAGTACAGCGTGAGCACGGTTTCATGCGGCAGCAGCAGCGTGTAGTCGTGCAGCAGGCTGATGAAGGTGCCCACCGTGCCGATCACCATCGAGAAGCATTCCAGCCAGTGCTGGCGGGCGGCGTGGCGCAGCACCGGCACCAGCACGGTCACGCCCAGCAGCAAGAAGATGGGGTAGGCCAGCACGCGCAGCGTGTCCATCATCGGCGAGCCGATGGCGCCCAGGGCGACCAGGGGCAGCGCGCCACACACCACCCGCAGGCGGATCAGCCAGGGCTGCACGGGGCGCTGCGCATAGATCAGCCCGAACAGGATCATGTAGTACGTGATCAGCGCCTGGGCGGCGAAGAACAGCCAGTCCAGCAGGGCCGGGGGCAGGGCGGTGCTCTCCAGGTAGTACAGCGCATTGCGGCTGCACATCACCAGCATCAGGGTGCCGAAGTAGCGGAACACCACATCGCCCGGGCGCGCCCGCCACGCCAGCAGCAGGAACAGCGCCATGCTGGCCACGGTCAGATTCAGCACATGCGGCAGGCTGACGGTGAACAGCTGCCAGCGCTCGAAGCCCGGGCGCAGGTCGGCCACGGGCCCGGCCACCAGCGGCGAGATGCCGGCGATGGCGAAGCGGTTCATGCGCACCTCGATGTCGAGGTCGTTGTCGCCCGCCAGCAGCACGTTGACGGGCAGCTCGATCAGGTAGGGCAGCGAGGCCACGCTGGTGATCGCGTCGCCCTCCATGTGCCGAGAGCTCAAGGGGATGCCATTGAGCGTGATGCGGTGGTTGCCCGGCAGGCGGTCGATGCGCAGCGCCCAGGGCACGGTGGGCGAGCGGAACATCTGCAGGCGCGCGTGGTAGCAGGCCACGCCGGGGGGCTGCAGGCCCAGCTTGCGCCAGTCATCGGGCAGGCGCACGGGCCGGCCTTCCTTCTGGGCCTCGCAGGGGCCGGGCATCATCGTGGCGTCTTGCACGAGGATCGGGGCGGTCGGGGCGGTGGGTTCTGCCGGCTCGACGGCGTGCACCACGCTGGCGCCCACCCAGGCGGGCACCATGCCCAGACAGAGTCCGCACACCAAGCTCAGCAGGCACACCCAAGCCTGCAACCATGGTTGCAGGGGCTGGGGGTGCCCGGTGGGATTGAGGGTGCGCGGCATCGTCATCTCAGCGGGGGCGGCGCGGCACCACCATGGCATCGCCGTACGAGAAGAAGCGGTAGCCCTGGGCGATGGCATGCGCATACAGCGCCTGCATGCGCTCCAGCCCGATCAAGGCCGACACCAGCATCAGCAGCGTGCTTTTTGGCAGGTGGAAATTGGTGACCAGCACGTCCACCACCTTGAGGTCAAAGCCCGGCGTGATGAAGATGTCGGTGTCGCGGCTGCCCGCTTGCGGCAGGCGATCGGTGCTGTGCAGCGCCGCCGACTCCAGTGCCCGCAGGGTGGTGGTCCCCACAGAGACCACGCGCCCGCCGGCCTGGCGGGTGGCGCGGATGGCATCGACCGTGGCCTGGGGCACGTTGAACCACTCGCTGTGCATCTTGTGCTCAGCGATGGTGTCGCTGCGCACGGGCTGGAAGGTGCCCGCGCCCACATGCAGCGTCACCTCGGCGGTGCGCACGCCACGCGCGGCCAGCGCGGCCAGCACGCCCTCGTCGAAATGCAGCGCGGCCGTGGGGGCCGCCACCGCGCCGGGCTCAGAGGCGAACACCGTTTGGTAGCGGCGCTCGTCGTCGGCATCGTCGGCGTGGGTGATGTAGGGCGGCAGGGGCACGTGGCCGTGCGCGGCCAGCAGCTCGAACGGGTCACCCTCAAAGCGCAGGTGGAACATGCCGTTGTCGGGGCCGCAGCGGCCCAGCACCTCGGCGTCAAAAGCGTTGGCAAAGCGCACCTTGGTGCCCGGCTTGGGGCTTTTGGATGCGCGCAGGTGTGCCCACACCTCGCTGCCCTCCAGCACGCGCTCCACCAGCGCCTCCACCGCGCCGCCAGAGGCCTTGGCGCCATACAGGCGGGCCTTGATCACGCGCGTGTTGTTGAAGACCAGGAGGTCGCCCGGCTGCAGCAGGCTGGGCAGGTCGCGGAAGACGCGGTCCACCGGCGCGCCATCCGGCTGGCTGAGGCCATCGAGCAGGCGCGATGCGCTGCGTTCGGCGGCCGGGTGTTGCGCGATCAGCTCGGGCGGGAGTTCAAAATCAAAGTCCGCCAGGGACAGGGCGGCTTTTGGGGTGGCTCCGGGGGCGGCTTCGGGGGAAGGGGAGGGCGACATGCTTTTGAGGGGCGGACGGGCCCCGTGCCAAAAAGGATGGATTGTCGCTCATCGGGCCTGTGCCGCCATGGGCCTGGCGGCCAGGATGCCCCTGTTTCAGGCGTAGGTGTCGACCTGTGTGCCCGCCGTTGCGCCATCGGCCACGTTTTGGGCGCGCGCGGCCTGGTCGCGGCTGGATGTGGCGCTGGACGACGCGCCCGATGCCGCTTTCGATGATTTCGTTTGCGCAGCCTGAGCGGCCTGCTGCTGCAACTGGGCGATCTGGGCCTGGACCATCTCGATTTGCTGAGACAGGGCCTGGGCTTTGGCCTGCGAGGCCTTGTCGGTGGCCTTCTGGGCTTCGGTCAGCTGCTTTTGCAGGGCGGTCAGTTGCTTTTGCAGTGCGGCGATGCGGCTGCTGGTGCCGGCCGAGGCCGAGCTGCTGCTGGATGTGGCTGAGGCCACGGCGGAGAGGGCCATGGTGCGTTCCTTGTGGACAGGGGGTGTGTCCGGCATATCGACCCCTGTCGCGGCTGGCTGAGCGGCTTTACCGACTTGACATCTTTGGACACAAACGCCCAGCCAGCATCACGCTCACTCGCCGCTTTGAGCGTCGAGCTTGCGCTGCAGCTTGAGCATCTCGCGCGCCACCACGGCCGTGTCCGCAAAGTCAGAGAACACGCCATCGATGCCCAGTTGGTAGAACTGCAGGTACTCGTTGACCGGGTTGCCTGCGTAGTCGCCCGCCAGGCGGCGCTGCTCGTTGCGGAAGGTCCAGGTGTGCACCTTCAAGCCTGCGGCGTGGGCGCGGGCGATCAGGTCGGTGGGCTGGCCCAGGGCCAAGCTGGCTTCGCCGGGGCCGCTGCCGTTGGGGTTGGCCACGGTCGGCACGATGTAGCGCTTCCAAGGGCCGATGCCGTAGGCGTAGCTGGCCACATCCTTGAGGCCGGCGTCGGTGGTCAGGTAGCCAAAAGTGCGGGCCAGCAGCTCAGGCTTGCCCGAGGCCGTCCAGTCGTAGGGGCGGTCATACGGTGCGGTGAAGTCCAACGTGCCATCCGGGTTCACGTCGTTGGCGTCCACCAGCTGGATCAGGCGCACGCTGGTGAGCTTGCTCAGCGCCTTGAGGTTGCCCTGCTCGAACGACTGGATGAACACCGGCGCGTTGCGGTGGTTCCAGCCGGCCTGGCTCAGGATCTTCAGCAGGCGCTCTTCCAGCGGCAGGCCGAGCTGCTGGTGGTAGGTGGGGTGCTTGGTCTCAGGGTAGATGCCAACCACGCGGCCCTTTTCCAGCGACTTGCGCTTGACCAGGGCGATGATCTCTTGCAGCGTGGGGATCTCGAACTTGCCGTCGAACTGGTGCGGGCGCTCGGCAAAGGCTTGCTTGGCGTGCAGCGTCTTGATCTCGGCCAGGGTGAAGTCGCTGGCGAAGAAGCCTTCCTCCAGGGCGCCGTCGACCAAGGCCGTGCGGCGGCGGGCGGCGAACTCGGGGTGCGCGGCGACGTCCGTGGTGTTGACGATGTTGGGCTCGTGGCGGGCGATCAGGTGACCGTCCTTGGTGGCCACCAGGTCGGGCTCGATGTAGTCGGCGCCCAGCTCAATGGCCAGGGCGTAGCCTTCCAGCGTGTGTTCGGGCAGGTAGCCGGCGGTGCCACGGTGGCCGATCACCAGGGGCAGCGTGCGGGCAGCGGTGGTTTGGCCGTCACGGGGGGAGGCGCCACGCTCATCAGCGTGGGCGGGCAGCGCCAGGAAGAGGGCGGCCGAGATGGCCAGCAGCTTTTGCAGCGTCGGGGTCATGTGTAGGGTCCTTGAAGGGCGGATGTGAGGCCATCGACCTTAGAGACCTGCCATGACCGTGGTCTGCCTGCCAATGGGTGTGGGATGAGCCATTCGGCGTGGGCACAATGACAGCCGTGACCGCACCCACCTCGCCCAAGCCCGCCAGCGCGTCGGCCCCCGCCGCGTCGCCCTCGGCTGCGCCCGCCAAATCTGCGCCGCAAAAGGCGATGGAAAAGCTCGGCCTGGTGCGCGACATCGACCTGGCCCTGCACCTGCCGCTGCGCTACGAAGACGAGACGCACATCACCCGGCTGCGCGATGCCCGCGACGGCGACACGGTGCAGATCGAAGGCGAGGTCACCGACAACTGCGTGGAGATGCGTGGCCGCCGGCAGCTCATCGTCAAGCTCAACGACGGCAGTGGCGAGTTGGTGCTGCGCTTCCTCAATTTCTACGGCTCGCAGCAAAAGACCTGGGGCGTGGGTGCGCGCTTGCGCGTGCGTGGTGAGTTGCGCCACGGCTTCTTCGGCCGCGAGATGACGCACCCCACCGTCAAGGTGGTGGGCACCGATACCCCCTTGCCCACCACGCTCACGCCGGTCTACCCCACGGGCGCGGGCTTGCCGCAGGCCTACCTGCGCAAGGCGGTGCTGGCCGGCCTGGCCCGTGCGCCACTGCACGAGGTCATCCCCCCGGGGCTGCTGGCCCAGCACCTGAGCGTGGCGCGCCACTGGCCCACCCTGCGCGAGGCCTTGCGTGCCCTGCACATGCCCGGCACCCAGGTGTCGGTGGCCAGCCTGCAAGACCACAGCCACCCCGCGTGGCAGCGCCTCAAGTTCGAAGAGCTGCTGGCGCAACAGCTCTCGCAGATGCAGGCCCGCCAGGCGAGGGCCCACCACCGCGCGCCGCAGATGCGCTCGGCCCCCGGTGGCCTGGTCGACCGCTTGCTGGGCGTGCTGCCGTTTCAGCTCACGGCGGCCCAGCAGCGCGTGTGCGAAGAGATCGCCCAAGACATCGCCTTGCCGCGCCCCATGCACCGCCTGCTGCAAGGCGATGTGGGCTCGGGCAAGACCGTGGTGGCCGCGCTGGCCGCTGCCGTGGCCATGGACGCGGGCTGGCAGTGCGCGCTGATGGCGCCCACCGAGATCCTGGCCGAGCAGCACTTCCGCAAGCTGGTGGGCTGGTTGGAGCCGTTGGGCGTGAAGGTGGCCTGGCTCACTGGCAGCCTCAAGGCCAAGGACAAGCGCGCCCAGCTCGAAGCCGTCGCCAGCGGCGAGGCCCAGTTGGTGGTGGGCACACACGCGGTCATCCAAGACCAGGTTGAGTTTCCCCGCCTCGGCCTGGCCCTGATCGACGAGCAGCACCGCTTTGGCGTGGCGCAGCGCCTGCAGCTGCGTCGCAAGCTGGAGGGCGCCGGGCTGGAGCCCCACCTGCTGATGATGAGCGCCACGCCCATCCCGCGCACCCTGGCGATGACCTACCTGGCCGACCTGGAGGTGAGCACCATCGACGCGCTGCCACCCGGCCGCACGCCGATCGTCACCAAGGTGTTTGCCGACACCCGGCGCGACGAGGTGATCGAGCGCATCCGCGACGAGGTGGCCCGCGGCCGCCAGGTGTACTGGGTGTGTCCGCTGATCGACGAAGCCGAAGACGCCGACGAGGCCGCCACCGTGTCGGCCGCAGGTGAGGGCGCCGATGCTGCACAGGGCGCCAAGAAGCCGGCCCGCAAAGCCGCTGCCAAAAAGGCGGCCAAGAAAAGCGCCAGCACCCATGCCCCGCCGCCGCTGGATTTGAGCAACGTCACCGCCACCCACGAGGAGCTCAGTAGCGTGCTGCAAGGCCATGGCGTGGGCCTGCTGCACGGGCGCCTGCCTCCCGCCGAGAAGGCCGACGTGATGGCCCGCTTCGCCAGCGGTGAGCTGTCGGTGCTGGTGGCCACCACCGTCATCGAAGTGGGGGTGGACGTGCCCAACGCCAGCCTGATGGTCATCGAACACGCCGAGCGCTTTGGCCTGAGCCAGCTGCACCAGCTGCGCGGCCGCGTGGGTCGGGGCGCGGTGGCCAGCGTGTGCGTGCTGCTGTTCACCACGCCGCTGTCCGAGAATGGCAAGCAGCGCCTCAAGGCCATGGCCGAGACGACCGATGGCTTCGAGATCGCCCGCCGCGATCTGCAGATCCGTGGGCCGGGCGAGTTCATGGGGGCGCGCCAGTCGGGCTCGGCCTTGCTGCGTTTTGCCGACCTCAACGAAGACCAGGGTTTGGTGGACCAGGCCCGCACGGTGGCCCAGGTGCTGCTGGCACAGCACCCCGAGGCGGCTGCCGCCCACATCGCGCGGTGGCTGGGGCAAAAGGCCGAGTACCTCAAGGCCTGACGCCTTTCCTGCACAATCTGAGCCTTATGACGCTGACCGAACTCCGCTACATCGTGGCCGTCGCCCGCGAACGCCATTTCGGGCGCGCGGCCGAGGCCTGCTTCGTCTCGCAGCCGACCCTGTCGGTGGCGGTCAAGAAGCTCGAAGAAGAGCTGGATGTGAAGCTCTTCGAACGTGGCAGCGCCGAGATCTCCGTCACCCCACTGGGCGAAGAGATCATCCGCCAGGCCCAGGCCGTGCTGGAGCAGGCCCAGGCCATCAAGGAGATCGCCAAGCGCGGCAAAGACCCGCTGGCCGGCCCGCTGCGCCTGGGCGTGATCTACACCATCGGACCCTACCTGCTGCCCGATCTGGTGCGCACGGCCATCGCCAAGGTGCCGCAGATGCCGCTGATGCTGCAGGAGAACTTCACCGTCAAGCTGCTGGAGATGCTGCGCGCGGGCGAGCTCGACTGCGCCATCCTGGCCGAGCCCTTTGTCGAATCCAACCTCGCGGTCGCGCCCCTGTACGACGAGCCCTTCATGGTCGCCGTGCCCGCCAGCCACCCGCTGGCCGCGCGCGAGCGCATCAGCGCCGAAGAGCTCAAGCGCGAAACCATGCTGCTGCTGGGCGCGGGTCACTGCTTCCGCGACCACGTGCTCGAAGTCTGCCCCGAGTTCGCCCGCTTTTCGTCGGACGCCGAGGGCATCCGCAAGAGCTTCGAGGGCTCGTCGCTCGAGACCATCAAGCACATGGTGGCCGCCGGCATGGGCGTGACCGTGGTGCCGGGCCTGTCGGTGCCGCGCGATCCGCAGCCGCACCTCAGGTTCATCCCGTTCGAAGACCCGGTGCCCACCCGCCGTGTGGTGCTGGCCTGGCGGCGCAGCTTCACGCGCTACGAGGCGATTGCCGCGCTGCGCAACGCCATCTACGACTGCACGCTCGACGGCGTGACCCGTCTGAGCGCCTGAGCGCCTGAGAGACGGAACAGCCCGAGACCGGCACTCAGGCCTGATCGGGCGGGTCGCGGCGTTCGGTGTCGTTCAGCTCGGGCCCATCCAACTCTGGCGCCTGGCCAGACGCGGCGCTGCTGCCGTCGAAGCAGTCCACCACCGTGAAGTACAGCGAGGCGTAGAAGGCCGAGGCCAGCGCCATGCCACCGATCATCGCCACGCCGTCCATCAGCGCCTGCACGGGCAGCACGGTGCCGATGAGGCGGGCCACCACGGCGAAGGCGATCATCAGCGCGCCCCAGCCCAAGCCGTACAGCACGAAGGCCCCCAGGTTGCGCCAGCTCGCCACTGCGCTGAAAAACAAGGCCTTGGCCAGCGGCACGCGACCCCACAGGATGAGGCCCGGCGCATGCCAAAACACCAGCGAGACGGGCAGCGTCAGCGCCAGGCGCAGCAGCATGTCTTGCTGCACCATCGGGTTGGCCAGCACCTCGGCCATGTCTTCGGCGTCTTGGGTGATCTGGGCGACCTCATCGGCGTGCGGCCCCAGCAAGCTGGCCAGGGCGATGACGCCTGTGGTGGCCACGGCATAGGCCATGCCCAGCAGCAGCAGGTCGCGGCGGATGGTGGGGGGCGACTGGAAGATCTCGGCGAACACGCCCAGGCTCACGCGCTGGCCAGTCACCACGCGGCGGGTGGCCACCATGAAGGCCGTCCAGGCGATCGGCATCAGGCTGACCACCAGCAGGGGCCCTGCGGCGCCCGTGAGCGCCATCAGCATCAGCGCCAGCATGCCGGTCAGGCCCAGCAGCCCCATGTAGCCCATGGGCTGCTTGCGCAAGGCCAACAGCCCTTGCTTCACCCATTGCAGGCCTTGCGAGGCCTGGACCAGTTTGAGCTTCATGCGGTGGCGCGCTGGTAGGTCCAGCCGCCTTGGCGGCGCAGCGTCAGCACGCGCTCAAAGTGCGTGGGGTCGTGCGGCTTGAGCATGGCGGCGTCGCGCGGCAGGTAGAAGTCCCACAGGCGTGAGGTCCAAAAGCGAAGCGCTGCGGCGCGCAGCAGGGCGGGCAGCAACGCCAGCTCGTCGTCGGTCAGCGGGCGCACAGCGTCGTAGGCGGCCACAAAGGCCTGGGCGCGCTCGGCATCCAGGGCGCCGGTGGCCAGGTCGATGCACCAGTCGTTGAGGCACACGCTGATGTCGAAGCCGAAGGTGTCGCAGCCAGCGAAGTAGAAGTCGAAGAAGCCACCCAGCGTGGCGCCGTCAAACATCACGTTGTCACGGAACAGGTCGGCGTGGATCGGGCCCTTGGGCAGGCGCAGGTAGGCGGCACCCGCTGCGGTGTCTTGCTGGAAGCGCAGCTCCGACTGGATCAGCTCAGCCTGCGCCGCATCCAGGTGGGGCAGCACCACGGGGATGGTGTCTTGCCACCAGGCCAGGCCGCGCAGGTTGGGCTGCTCGGCGGCGTAGTCTTGGCCAGCCAGGTGCATGCGCGCCAGCATCGCGCCGACCTGGGCGCAATCACCCGCCTGGGGGGCCAGTTGGTTGCGGCCCTTCAAACGGGTCACCACGGCCGCGGGTTTGCCCAGCAATTCGAGCAGGATGCGGCCCTGCGCATCGGCCTGCGGGGCGGGCACGGGGATGCCGCGCTCGGCCAGGTGGCGCATCAGGTTGAGGTAGAACGGCAGCTGCTCGGCCGTGAGGCGCTCGAACAGCGTCAGCACGTAGGCGCCCTGGTCCGTCGTGGCGAAGTAGTTGGTGTTCTCGATGCCCGATGAGGCGCCCTCGAGAGACTGCAGCGTCCCCAGGTTGAGGCTGTGCATCAGCTCGGCGGCTTGGGCGGGCGTGACTTCGGTGAAAACGGCCATGGGGCAGGGTAAGTCGGCGTGTGCAAAGGGCCACAGCGACTGGAGTTTC
>Ga0228700_1000631_pt1 | contig 29351 bp, 47 predicted proteins | sample McNCre317_Aug_MG_FD_178019 | JGI IMG/M metagenome (GOLD analysis project Ga0228700, IMG submission 178019) | Freshwater microbial communities from McNutts Creek, Athens, Georgia, United States - 3-17_Aug_MG | ecosystem: Environmental > Aquatic > Freshwater > Creek | place: USA: Georgia...
TGCCAAGGATGCAGCTGCACCCTCGTTTCCGCCCTTTGCAGACTCCCTGGAGAGCATGGACATCAGGTTCCTGTAGTCCTGCGGCGTAAACGGCTGGCCGTTCTGGAACGCCTCCATGTACTTGCTGATAGCCGGGTTCATAAACGGCATCATCCCCTGCTCACCCAACGCAGCGTTGATATCGCTCAGTGGGTGTGCCGAGATCGGCTGGCGGTAACCTGGAGATGTCTTTGCCGCGTCCCACGCAGCCGTTTCTGCACCGCGCAGGCCTGCCTGACGGCCAAGCACAGACGACGTCACAACCTCGCCAGCGCGGTTGGCGTTTCCACGGTCTGCCCCCAGCGCGTTCAGGTTGCCAATCAGCCGCGCGTTGTTTTGGTTCTGGATTAGGGCCAGCCCACTCAAGCCCTCGTCGGCTGAGTTCGCGCCGATCTTCGCAAGGTTCTGCTCGTTTGTGATCTGCACAGGGTTCTGTGAGATCATCCCGCGCGTCGGTGTAACGCCGGCCTCCTGGAACGCAAGCAGGCGAGATACCGCAGCCGGGTTCAGTGCCTTGTTTGCGTCCAGGGCGCCGGCCATCTCCAGGCGCAGAGATTGCTTCACGCGCTCTGGCACCTGGCTGTAGTCCACTCCGGTCTGCCGAAGAACCTCGCCAATTTTCACATCGAGCTGCTGCTGTGTCATACCAGCGTTGAACAGTCGCTTTGCCAACGCGGCTGCGCCCCCGGCGATGTCTGGGGCTTTTCCTCCAACAACGCCGCCCACCAGGGCCGCGACAGCTTGCCCAGCGTCAGATCCACCGGCCTCTTTTGATGCGCCGCCGGCCAACCCAGCTCCTGCCGCGCTGGATACCTGCTGCAGAGGGTTGGATGAAAACATATTTGGGGCTATGCCGGTTGAGAACGTGCGCGCACCCAACTTCACTGGCGCCCCTGCAAGCCCCATGATTCCACCAGAGCCAGCCACCAGCTTGGTTGCCTCACCGACCACGCGCTCGTTGGCGCCTTGTGGCTTTGGAAGCCCAAGCCAGTCTGCACCACGCGACGCGAGCACTCCAGCAGGGACTGTCTTTCCGGTAGATCCCGTCAGCCGGTCTGTTGCATAACGGATTGGTTCAGTGAACAGCTGCGCCGAGTTCCCCAACCCCTCCATGGCATAACGCGCAGTCAGACCGAGCTGCCGCGGGATGTCGTTCAGCACACTTCCAGCGCGAACAGAGGCAGGCTTTGCGTCATTCTCACCTTGCATTTCAACTATTGCGTCAGCAAGCTGGCGCGCGGCCTCCTTGTCGCCGGCCTTGTCAGCGTTAACGAGCGCGTCTTGCAGTTCAGCGAGTGTTGCCATCTATTTGCTCCGGTGCAGTTTCACCAAGTCGTCGATTGTTCTGCCACCTGACGGCTGCTGCGTTGGCTGGTCGCCATAATCAAAGGAAGGAAGTGGCCGCACCTTGTAGAAGGCGCCCAACTTTGCTGTATCAGGGCTGCTGTTCAGGTTTTTCAGGTTGTCCTCATGCTGCTGATAGACAAACCGCGATGCGCGTGCAGACGCCCGTGCAAGCTGCTTTATCTCTGGGGCGGTCAGCTCGCTGATGTCTCCTGAGTTGGCCTTCTCTGCCAACTTTCCTTCGCTTTCGGTGATTGCGCCCTGGCCGGTCATTTGCTTGCGGCCCTGCAGCGTCATCTCTGCCAATCCACGGATCACCTCCCTGGAGCGTGCGATGATTTCAGCGTCATCTTTGCCGGTTACCCCGAGGATCTGACCAACCTGCGCCGCGGTCATACGGGCGCCAGCAAGCGGCCCGGTGATAACCTTGCCGCTGTCTATAGCAGCCACGATGCGCTTTGCTGCGTCGACCTGTTGCACCGCGCCCTGCGCAGCTGTGTAGGTGTCCTTCACCATCGGACCAACCTGGCCGGCCAAGCTCTCGCCCATCTTTGTCTCAACCTTGGTCGTGACGTTGGTGGCCTTGGACTTGTTCTGCGACGTCGTCCACTGCTCAAATGTGCCTGGGTAGCCCTGGCCCACTGCGTATTGATACCCCTGAATCTCAGCAGGTGCCGGGTGGTCTTTCGGCGCAGTAAACAAAGGCTTGAACGTACGCTTGTCAACCAAAGAAGCACCAGGTGCAACGGTGATAGGCGTGTTGTCCTTCTGGATGGTCTGCTGGTAGTTGAACCCGTTGATGGGGTCCAGTGCCTCCCACGCCTTGCCGAACCCTTCCCTGTCAAACGAAGCCGGCTGCGCTGGCATCGGCGCGACCTGTGCGCCAATCTGAAACTCGCCAGGGAGCGCTGAAGAAACGTCCTGCGGCAGGCCACCAGATGTGGCAGGTTGTGCCGGTATGGAAAACCTCTTCTGCAGTGCGCGCAGTGCCACCGCGTCTTCCGTCTTCTTTTTGGCTTCGTCAATCTGCATCTGCTGGTGTGCCATCTGCAACTCGCGCGCACGCTTCATCTGCGCCGCCTCTGCCATTTGCGCCTGACGGTCTTGAGCCTGTCCGTATCCCATGATGCCGGCAAGTCCGGCACGCCCAAGGCTGTTAATAGGTTGCCCAAGCCTAGCCCCGGCCATTCCGCCAAATGCTGCAGACAGAAGGCCTTGGCCCTCTGGCGTCTTCACAAAATCACCAAATTCGTCCAGCAGTCCCATGATCACCCCCACATCTGCTTGCGTTGCATCATTGCCTGCATGCGCGCCTGATCTTCAGGCGTCATCTGAGTGCCCTGCTGCGCGAGTTGCGCAAGCGTCTGCGAACCCTGTCCGTTGATTTGTGGCGGCTGACCAGGTGGATGTGGAGCGTCAGAAAGCAGCCCCTTTGCCATGTTCGCTGCGCCCAAGGCTTGCGTCGCCGGCTGCACATAGCTTCCAACAGCTCCAAGAAGACCACCAGATGTAGCTCCACTTGCCGCCGCCGTGCTCCCTGCCCCTGTTGCTGCTGCCTCTCCAGCTAATGCAGGTGCAGCAGCGCCACCTGTGGCAACAACCGCGCCCATTAGTGCTGCCGTAGTCGCAGCGTCCTCTAGTGCCTTTTTTGGGTCTTTCCCAGACAAAATATCTGGAATAAATCCGAATGGTGAAAAGCCCATTATTTGCCACCTCCGCTGGTTGTTTGTGATGATGTCGCACCTGACGACCCGAGCAGGCCCGAGTAAGCGGCCATCTGCTTGTATGGCAAGTTCTGCTTCTCTTGAAACTGGTTGAACTGGAAGTCCTTGTTCTGCTGCGCCTGGTCTTGCATCTGGCCCCCAGCCTTCATCAGCTGTGCTGCGTCGGTGTAGGCCTGGTTCCCATACTGCGGCGCCATGCCGAGTGCCTGCATCTGGTTGGCGCGGTCAGTGTTGTATGCGTTTCCGTACATCTGTGTCGCGATATCGCCCATTTGCTGCATGCCGGTCTGGGCTATGCCTGAGTTGCCAAACGAGCCACTGCGTGCCTGAAGCGCACCCATGTTTGCCATGACTCCGGTCTGCGCCTTGTTGACCATGGAGTCGAGGTAGGGGTTTGTGTTACCACCCTTGAGCGTGTCTTGCAGAGTCTGGTTGGCCTGGTTCATCGTCGGGTCGCCGTTCTGCGCCCGGTTTTGAATCATGTTGATGCCAGCCTGCTGCGTGCCGTTCATATCGGCATAACGCTGTCCTCCGTATGGAGTAAAGCCAGACGAGTTGACCTTTGCAGCAGTCTGGGTTGCGTAGTCAATCAGCGGACTGAAACGAGCGTCCACCTGGTTAGTTGTTGTTTGTCCACCGCCACCACCGCTCATGATGCCACCTCCAAAATTTCATAGACTGGTTCGAACCCAGCCTTCATCCTGTACAAACGCGCCTGCGCAGGCTTCGCAGCGCATCGCACCTTTGAGCACCCCAAATCCCTTGCGAGTTGTTTGATTGCGTCAAAATAATTTTCAAAACTGGCGTTGTGTGCGACCAGGTCGGTGATCATCAGAACCCGAACATTGGGCAGTTGATCTACGCGCACCACGCCCCACCCAACCGTCTGCGAGTCCATTGTCATCTCTAGTAAAGAGCGCTCACCACGGGACAGCAGCATCTTCAGCTGGTCGCCGGTGATCTCACCGCCTGATGTGTCGCACGCTTCGTGCAGGCACGACGCGCCGCGCTTCCACGCTATGTCTATGTGGGTCGATGGGACTGGTATGAGCTGCATCAGGCCCCCGTCAGGAACCTGCACTGCACCCATGTGCCTGGTGTCCCACTCACGGTGCACATCCAGCCATAAATCACGTACTTCGAAGATGCCGCGCCGGCCTCAACCGGTGCGCTGTTCTTCACGAAGTCGCCCTGCTTCCAGGTGCCTGTAGTCGGAGCCGCAGTGGTCGCGCCGTAGAACGCCTCGGCCTTGCCCTCGCTGAGTGCGTTGACCGTGTACGCGATCTGCTTGTACCAGCGCGTGGTTTCAGCGTCAACGCTGGAGCGCGGTGTGACGTTGAGCTTCACGAATCACCCTCTGGCGTTAGATTCGCAACAACCCCTAGTGTGCGCACATCACCCGTGAACGTAAAAGACGCCCGGTGGAACCTGGCAGACTGCAGGACATCAAACTTTCCGTTGACGATGGTGCCAGACGGCCCGGTGGTAAGAGCCTCACCCTCGGACATCTTTGAGTACGCCTGACCACTTGCCGTGGGCGGCGCATAGCCAGGTGCGAACCGCAGCCTGATTCCAGACAGCAGCGACACCGCATCGTCGTCGCCCATGTCGCCGGTTGTGAACCCGCTGGGTCCTGCAACCCCGGTGATGGTCTGCAGTTGGTGCGAAGTATTGAACGCCGACAGCGCGCGGCCACCGGACAGCCACACCTGGGAGTCGAACGAGTATGGAGAAAGTCCGTCGATGGTTGAGGCGAAGCTGGTCAACCCGTCAATGGTTGTTCCAGCGGATGTGTAGTTCATCACCGACTCGACGCTCAGTGTGCACAAGCCCCACTGCTTTGTCTGCATGTGGTAGACCATGACAGAGTCCAGCGCCGTGGAACCCTGCGATGCGTAGAAGATCCACACGGAGTTGTTCTGCTTGTCGAACACGCACTGCGTCTTGTACCGGTACGATGGGCTGGAGTTGGAGTAGAACCACTGGCGCACCTCTCCAACCCCCAACGGAGTTGGCCGAGATCCATCGAACAGCCAGATATTGTCTGCGCCGATGATGAAGTGAGCCCCACCAACATCGCACCAGGCATCTGGCCCAATACAACCTGCATCTCCACCAGGCACCTGGACAAAGTCCCAAACGGACGGTGCACCAACAAACTGCCCAACATGGATTGCCTTCTCTTTGTAGGCGATTGCGTATTCACCCAAGCGGCCACCTGCTGTGATCTGCCCTGGGGTTGAAACAAGCAGGCCAGTCGCACACAGCGTGGCAACAGACGGGGTCCACGATGTCTCATCGTAGGTCGCGCAACACCACCATCGGTTCTGTGATGTGCCGTAGGTGCCGTCCACGGTGTTCATCGCCATGACGAACGAGCCAACCGTGAACAGGATCTTGGCCTTCGGCGCCGTGGCGATTGTGGAGAACCCAGCGCCAGTTGAGCGCTGGATGTAGTCGGACAGGTTCGCAGCCAAGGTCGAGTTGCCGAACTGCGCGATCTGCCAGCGGGAGTCCGTGCCGCCCGTATAGACAGCGCCAGACACATCGACCCACGACCCTGCAGACAGCTCATACAGCTTGGTCTGCGTCCCTGCGATGATCCGGCGGGTATCGTCCAACTTTGTGACCACTGCAGCGCCCTGGCATGCAGCAGCAAGTGCCGGCGTGCTGGCCGGCGTGAATGGCGTTGGCGAGGCCTTCATGCCTTGCTCGTAGGGGATGAAGTTCGTGCATGACGTAACCACACCAGGCGTGGTCGGGTCAGCGTCAGGCGCAAAGCCTGTCAGCTTAAACACTGCTGCGCACCTTTATCTGCATGGAGCCGATGTATGGCTGTCCGCGGCGCTCTGAGAACCGCTTCACGGAGTCAATCGACAGCGTGATATTGCTTGTCAGCGTTGCAACAGCCGCATCGTTGCGCACGTACTTTGCACCATATAGGCAGGCAGCGTCCAGGTACAACTCGGGTGCGTTTTCGATCAGCCAGTTGGTTGGCGCCGCCTCGGACAGGTTCTGGAATTTCGGGATGTAGTACAGGGTGTACGTCTGGCCGTCAGACGCGCCCCAGATGCGCAGTTTGCCGCTCTCCAGCGAGTAGTATGCAGGGGCAGAGCTGTTGGCGATTGGCGCATTCGCCAGGGCCACGTAGTCCAGGGAGCGCGCAGCTCCGTTGTACGTCACAGAAACCCGGGCAACAGTGTCGAAGTCGGTTGGCAGCGTTGCGTACCCGCTGGTGGTCGTGCCATCGACGGAGATTTGCAGCTCCTTGATGTGGAGCTCACGGAACAGGTACGCCTCTGCCAGCTCGATGAAGGTTGGGATCTTCGCCGTCAGGTCTGTACGGTGCAAAAAATCCGCAACATTCGATTGCAGTGTGGTGTAGTTCATTTCAGGAACTTATCAAACGTGACCATCTTGGGGTTGTCGCGCAGCCAGGTCAGGATCTGGTGCTTGCGCTCCGCGGCGCTCTTGTAGGTGTCGTTGATGCGCGTCAGCTCGGCCATGGGGATGAACCCAACATGGTGGCTGTCACCCCAGCGGTCACCAGCGGTGTGAATGCGACGCGCGTGCGCCTCTTCCAGCATCGGTGCGGCGTCATAGGTAAGTTTGCTGACGGCCTGGTCGCCCTCCAGGATGATCTGGCGTCGGATGCCGTACTCGTTGACACCCTCATCAATCGTGACATTGGCATCGAGTTCCATTTAGATGTCCTCGACTGGTGATACCTGGACAACGCCTGCGGCTGACTGCTGAATGGCGGCAATGTGCGTGCAGCCAAGTGTCGCCAGGATCACCGCCTCTGACGGCTGCACCAGCAGGTCAGTGGCAACCGCTGTCTGCGCGCCTGTGCCGATCCGTACACATGCCGAAACAGTCGCAGAGATACGGACATAGCGGGGGACTGCGCCGTTAGATGCCAGGGGGATAGTGGCCCCCGCAGATGCCGCGCCGGTTGTGATGTTCACACCAGTAGCGAAGATTTGAAGGGCCATTTTGAATACTCCACAAGTTACTGAGGGTAATTGTCCAAAGTGGTAAAGGGGCCAAAGCCCCTGCCTAGTTCAGATATGCCGCCACGTTTTGCGGTAGCGGATTCGCTCTATTGCGCTCTTGGAAACTCCATGCAGTTCTGCAAGTGTTTTCAAAGAGAGTTTTGATTCCCTAATTCCAAGAACAATCTCATTTGTAAGTTTTGCAGCGCCACACTCTTCGCCTTTTGCTTTCTTGAGTGGCTGAACCTTCCGCATCCGTGCGAATGCGTCTTTGATGTTTTGGCTTTGAGTACCTGCCTCTAGGTGGTCAGGGTTAACGCAGCGCGGGTTGTCGCAACTGTGCATGATGACCATTCCTTCAGGTATCTGGCCTTTATGGATTTCGTATGAGAGTCGGTGCGCTAAAACCTGCTTGGCACCCTTTCCACCTAGACCAATGCTTCCGTAACCCTTGCCAACCAACCTACCCTTCCATATCCAGCAAGAATCTGTTTTCTCTATCTGCCTGAAGAACCTTTCTTCTATCGGCGCTTCGGACCTACGAACATCCAAAAACAGCCCAGCCCGCTTATCTCTTGCGTAATGTGCACCGCACAAACCGCGAGAAATAGACGGGCTGGAACAGCCAAATTCAGTACACAACTTAGACATAAAAACCTCCACTTGTTTAAGGTGGAGGAATTGTCTAAATTGGTAAAGGGTTATGGGGTGAGATTGGTGATTTTTGCCTGTGCAGTCGGAGCGCGAACGCTCAAGCAGCAGTCGGCGGTGATCATCACCTTCTCGCCGTCGCCGGTCTTAGCCAATTGGCTGGTCTGGAAACCATCCAAGAAAGCCAGATCCAGGTAGTCAGTGTTCAACACATACGCGGTGTCCGAGCCGGACAGCAGGTAGTGAGGCACAACAGACAGTGCACCGAAGTCAGACATGTATACGTCTGCACCGGCCACCACAGCGCCTTGCTGAGACTTGCCCTTGACTTCCAAACGGTTCTGCGCAATGCCAGAGAAGGCAGAGAACAACACCTTGTGGGCAGGAGAAACCACCAACATCTCAGCGAACTGGCCGCTGGTTGTGTAGATGTTCTGGCATGCGGTGTCCAACAGCGCCTTGGTGAAGGTACGGTTTGTGCCTGCAGTGATGGCGGTTGTAGGAGCGCCTGAAGTCCATGCAGGGGTAGCACCAGCGCCGTTGTGCAACGGGTTGGACACGCACTGAACACCCAAGCCACCGGACTGGCCGGCGACGGAGGTGGTAGCCGCGATAGCGACCTGTGTGGGGGACAGCACCATGGCCTCGATGTCGCGCTTCAACTCCAACATCTTCTTGCCCTTGAGGTAGGGCATCTCAGCAGCACGGCCTGCCTTCTTCACGATATTGGCACGACGAGAAACGCCGATTGCACCGTTGAAGATTTGCAAGTGATTGCCAAGACGGTTGGTCGAGGTTTGTGCAGCCAGGGATGCATCATCGCCGTCGATCATCTTGTTGGCTGCGTTAGCTGCTGCCAAGCTGTCGGTCTGCCACTCATGGAAGTCGGTCACGGCGGTGACGCGGCCCATAGCAGAGGTGATGGGAGTCTCGCTGGGCGAGGTGTTGAAGATTTTGTCGATCAGATCTTCGCGGTTACCTTTGAGGGAAGCCTTCTGATATAGGTTGGTTGGAACTGTCATTTTGAAATGCTCCTGTTACCGCAGGTATGCGGCTAAATCGTTTAACTTCGCACGACCAGACTTGAACTTGTTGTCCAGGGCCTTGTCGATGCGCTCTTGCGCGGGTGCTTGTTGTCTGGATGGCATGCGCGGTGCGCTCTGTGCTTTAGCCATCACTGCTGGCTTTTGAGCCTTCAGCGCCTGGTAAGCAACGGCGTCTTTCATAATCCGCACAAAACGATAGTCGTAGACCTGTGCAAGCTCCTCGTTTGTAAGCCCGTACTTCTCCACCACATCGCCGTAAATCTTCGACAACTTTGGCTTATCAATGCCTTCTTTAGATAGCTCCTGCCATGCCTGCGAGAACTGCGCCTGCCGCTGCTGCGCCAGTTGCTGATCTGCCTGCGCCTTTGCAGCTTGCTTTTCACCCTCGATCTGCTGATTGAGTTGGTTCAAGTAGTTGCTAATCTGGCGCTGTCGCTGGTTTTCCGCCACCCACTCTGCCGGGTTTGAGCTGGCAAGTTCTGCCATCTCTGCTTCAGACTTGATCCCAGCCATCTGCACAATTGCCGCCCGCGTTAATTCGGCCTGTGAGAGGTACTGACTGCGGATCTCTTCATGCTTTTGTGTCAGGAACTTAACCGCCTCATTCTCACGCTGTGCCAATGCCTGAGTCTTTTTGGTGTAGTCCTGCTGGCGCATCCATGACTTTGCGATTTCCTCGGTAGTGGCCTCCACCGTTTCATCGCTGCCATCTTCGCCTTTCACCTTGAAGGTGATCTTGTCAACGGGTGCAGGCTCGTCCTCAAACTCACCCTCGTCGGGCGCGTCAGGGTCAATATCCTGTTCGTCGCTTGTAGCCTCTGCCGTGTCAGCTTCTTCGCTGGTGGCTTCTTCTACGTTTTGTGCTTCGTTTTCCTCTTCGTTGGAGTCCGTTTCCGGTGATTCCGCGAGAAAAGAAGCGAGTTCAGCTAATCCACCTGATTCGGGTGCCGAGGCTTGTCCGTCCATGATGTGATCTTTCTAAAAGCCACCCCACAGCATGAGAGTGGCGCAATGGTGGGTGTCTATCCCACAACAGCTACATGCCTAGCCGATAACCCTGCGCATGAACTGCCGTGCAGGTGGTTCATCACGCAACTTGTCCAAATCAATCCTTCGCTGTGCGAAATTGCCGTTTTGAACCATGCCAATCAGCGTGGACTCAAATTTATCGGCCAGCTTCGCAAGCTGCAGCAGCAACACCTGTCCCTCCCGATCACGCACCGGGCAAGATTTCCACTGCTCCTGAACGGAGTTCTTGATGCTGGACATAGCCAGCTTGAATGCCTCGTTGTCCAGAACCGCCTGCGCCTCTCTGCCGCGCAGAACTTCCTTGTGGTCGATGTTGGTTACTGTCATTCTCACATTGTCGAAATTGGTAAAGGGCTATTGCCCGCCGCCCAGCAGGCCGCCACCCATGCGGCTTCGGCGAACCAACTCGATCTGCTCTGGTGTCATGGCCTCTTCCGGCACGCCAGGGCGCATGTAGGGCTGCAGCGGAGACGTTGCCAGTGCCAGGTTGGAGTAGTTGGAGAACATATCCTGCGCAACCTGTGCTGCGCGCTTTGACTGGTCTGTTGGGTGCATTACGAAGTTGCCTGCGTTCTGCGCAGCAGCCTTCATTGCCTCTATTATTGGATTGAAGTATTCATTCTTTGTCGCCATAATTGCCTCCTATGTCCGTCACCCAGCGTTACTGGCTAACCTTCGCACCTGGCTTGATCATTGCCGGGTTCTTTAGCGTCCAGTTGATGTTCGCGTTCTTCACCGTTACATACCTGGCCTACTTTGCCCACCGTAAACAGTGGACAATCTGGCAATTCGCTTGGCGCGCAACCGCTATGGCGTTTGCTGCATTCATGTTCGTCTGCCTCACAAGCTAAGTAGCAACAGATCCAGATCATCTTCCTCCTGCATCGCCATTGCCATCTGATGCACATGCAGTACTTTTTCCCAATCCTGCGCCGCCACCAGCGATGGCATGTCAACCTGTACACCGAAGCGCACAGCAACATCTGCAAGCCTGTCAATCTCAATTGTCTGGACTGGTAAAGCCTCACGACTGAAAACACGCTCCCGCAGGCGTTTTCGTGCCCTGCGCGATGTCCTTTGAGCCTGCTCAACTGCTTCTTGGGCGGCTTTTTCTGCCTCGATGAAGGCGTCGGCCTCTTGCGCGGTGGCGAAGATGTGTAGCTTCTTTCCCCTGCGCACGTACCATGGACGCAGCTCGATCTCGTTGCTGGCAGACTTTGCCTCCCCACTCCATGAAAGTGTCGCGCTTGCCCCAGTGATGGAGTAGCTTCCTTGGCTTGCAGTGAGCGTGTAGCTCTGTGGGCCTCCACCTGTCTTTGTAAGTACCGCGCTGCCACCAGACAGCGAATAACCACCTGCCAGTGCAGACAGCGTGCGCGACACCTTCAGGCTTGCAGATCCACCTGTGAGGCTGTAGCTGCCAGCGTTGGCGGTGATCTTCCTGCCGACTGTTAGCGATGCAGACCCGCCAGTTAAGGTGTACACACCAGCGTTGGCCGTCAGCGTGTAGCTTGTCGCCCCTCCTGTGGGCTGGTTAAATAGTACGAGCAGCGTCATGTCTGCTGCCCCCTTCTACTATGGGTTAGCTGCGATCTGTGCTTGACGGACAATGGCCAAGATGGACAGGAAAGTCTTGTTCAGCGATGTGTCAGCGCCAAGTGGCGCGGCAGTGACCGGGCTGACCAGCGGAATGGGGTCGTCGCCGTTCGCCTTCAGGTTCAGCTTCAGCAGCATGGGCGCCAGCGGCTGGATGGAGCGCGTAGACCCATCGGCAAGCACCACGGCCAGCGACTGGTAAATAGTCGCCTCGGGGATGCCAGTCGAATCGGGGTAGTCGATCTCGATGCGGTGCGCCCGAACGAACGGGACGCCAACTTGTGATGCGTCGTAGTTCATCAGACTGGTACCTCTTCCCACATCAGGCCGATGGTTGCAGCGGCAGCAGCAGATGCAGCGCCCAATGCAGCCAAACAAATAAGCGACTGAGGTGGCACAACGATGGAGCCTTCAAAGTCCATCACAACGCTGTCAATTCCGGTGGTGGCGATTGCTGCAGTGTTATGCAGGATTGGGAACATCAGTGTAGGCGTGCCTACTACGGTGCCGATGTTGTATGCAGTACCTGCTGATGCAGAGCCATTGATGAAGTTATTGCCCGTTGCTGTGGCAGCTGTGGTGGTGGTTGGAGCCGACACCTGACCAGACAAGCGAGCAAGAGCCACGCCGGTCATGGTTGCAGATGTCACGGTGACTTGCAACGAAACCTTGAGCAGAACGAGGTTTACAGTTGACGATCCATTCCACAAGATCGCGCCAGTCATTGCTGTGCCGACTAATGGAAGTGCCACTCCCTGATGGAATGAGTGAAACACGTTCTTGCGGTATGTCTGCTCATAGTAGCGTCCGTGTAGTTCGCTGACGACCAGATCGCCAAGTTGCCCTGAGCGCAATGCTGTATTAACCCCTGCAGCGGTTGATGAAATTGGGCCGACTTGTGCCTGTTGTAGTGCCATGATTGCTCCTTATGCGTAAGCGTAATTGAGAAGAACCGCGCCAGCAGTGGTTGCGGTGTTGTCTGTGAGAGATGATCCAGTTGTGATTGCGAAGCTGATACCAGTTCCACCAATGCACAGTCCAAGGTCGTTAATTTCAAGCGGCAAAATACCGTTTGCGGGAATTGCGAAGTTCAGCGTCGCGGAGGTAGTCCCCATCGTCACCGATGCTGATGGCAGTGCGAACAGTTTTAGGTACTGAATTGATGCCGTGGTATTTACCGCAGACATGAAATAGATTCGCCCCAGAGAGCCTTTAATCTGTGTCAGATTGTTAGATGCTGCACTTACAAGTGTGCCAACTGTTGTTCCGTTGGTAGCGCCCGATGCATTGATTGCAGACACAGCTGCAACGTTGGTGATAGACCCCAGAGATGTAGACAATCCTATAACTGGCGTTATCGTGGCCCTGTTCCCATACACCAAGGCATAGGTTGGCAATGTTCCGGTTGTCGCCAGCGACATAACAAGCCGGAAGTACCGCGCATAAACTGGCGTTGCCTTAAATCCGACGCCAGTGGTTGCTGTTGTTCCTGCCGCAGACGTTGCTGTGTCAATCCAGTTCGCGTTAGAACTCCACACAGCTCCATCATTTGACCACTGCCCTGAGATATTGCCGGTGGTTCCGATCTGGGTCTGAATCAGTAGAGAACTGTAGTTAACACAGTCCACCACACACAGCACCTGATTGATCGGGATTACTCCAAACCCACGGTACTCACCAATCAACGCCATCGCAGGCTGAGCAATCTTCGAAACAGTGGTATCACTCAGCTCTGTGTACAGGGGCGCATTGTTCGCCTTATCCATCGCAAGCGATAGCCTGTCGCTTGCATCGGTAGCCTGACTTACACGACCTACTGCCGTGAGCACAACCGTACCAACGACAGCTGTTAGCACAAACCGCAGGTAACGCCCGTTAGGACGGATGACGTATACACCAGAACCTGTCACGTTTTCCCGCAGAGACACATCATCAGACTCAATGGACATGACGGTATGCCAGTCTGTAGAAAGTCCGGTGTTGCTGCCCTCGAAATACCCGTTGCCCTGCCACACACCGCCAAGCTGGACAACCACAGTGCCATAACCGGCGGTGTCCATATTGGATGACGTACCCGCTGCGCTAAATGTCTGCGACAGTAGCTGCACGCAATCCGCGTTTGCTACAGGCAATCGCCCAGAGCCATCCGAGCTAGGCAGTGAGCCATACGCTGTATTAAGGCTAAAAGTTGTTGTTGTCGCGGTGCCTGTGTTCTTGGCCGTGACATTGACGTAGTTACCATTCAACGCGAATGAAGCACTAAGACCTTGGTTTGCCGCGACGTAATAAATGATGTCAGGAACAGCCTGCGTTCCACCAGCGTCGATGTACTGTTTGACAGTCAGCGTAATAGGCTGATCGGACACCAGCAGCAGTGAAATACTTGGCTGGTCTAGTGCTGTCTCAATGACACCGGTAAATGTCGCATTGGACGCAAGTTGCGCACTGGATGTGTTGTTTGAACTGAATCGAAAAATCGAAGCGTTCATTGATGTCGGCAGCGGATTTGTTGCCGTTACATCCCCTGCAACGCCATCCACCCCCCACGCGGGTTTTACACGCTGGTACTGAACACCGCCGATGTCGTCTGTGGCTACAACGCCGCCTGTGCCGGGTAGGGTTACGTTATCAGCCATCGCTTATGCCGCCGTGAATACATTGCCAGAGAATGTGTTATACGTTATACTGTGTAACATATTAAGCGCCACTCCATAGGTTGTTATGCCAAAACTCATTGATCTGTCCGGTAGAAAATTTGGAAGGCTCACAGCTGTGTCCAAATGTGCGAACGAATCTCGCAATGTTTATTGGAACGTTGTTTGTGAATGCGGAAACTCCAAGTCCGTTATGGGGCAGTCCCTCAGGAACGGAATGACTACATCCTGTGGATGCCTTCACAGAGAGGCTATTACCAAGCACGGAATGACCGGAACCCATGAATTCACGGTTTGGCAAATGATGATCCAGAGGTGCTACAACCCTAACGCTACCAGCTACGATGTTTACGGTGGTGCTGGAATAACTATGAGCGATAGCTGGAAAGAGAGCTTTGTTAACTTTATTGCCGATATGGGAATTGCACCAACCAAAAATCACACCGTTGACAGAATTGACAACAGCCTTGGCTACTCCAAAGAGAATTGCAAGTGGGCAACACCTCTTGAGCAAGGAGTTAACAAACGAAACAATCACATCATTTCCTTAAATGGTGAGTCAATGACACTAGGGCAGTGGTGCAGAAAGTTAGGCATTCCAAAATCAACCGTCATGAACAGGTTAAGTCGTGGTAAATCTGTCGAAGAAGCATTAAGAAGCGGTAAACACATTTCCAGACCATGTGAAAGTAAAAGTGTCTCCAGAAGCCAATGAAATTGAGGAGCCATAATCAAATTCCGCAACTGGCGTGCTAGTGGTCGTGTCCCAAAGCACCGCATAACGGAACGGCCCCACTGCGCCCGTAGCAGTCCACACCGCAGGATTTCCTAAGGTGAACGTATACGTGCCTGCACTCTGCGTTGCGCTGGTTACAGTGCATGCATTTCCGCCTGCCGTGTACCCGTTACCAGTTGCCAGGTCATCTGTTCCTGCAACAAATGATGTCTTTGCTACTGCGCTGGCGTTCGTGAGCGCCACCTTCCATGTATCCGATCCAACATTGATGCCCTCAAGCAATGGCTCGATGGCTGCGGTGCATTTTGTATAGGTTGCTGTAGGCATTCTTTATCCTTGCGCGTGCTGTACGCCGATTGCGCGACCATCAGGGCCCCGCACAATTACCTTTGGTGCATTCATCTGCTGGATAACTGCCTGCAGTCCTTGCAGCACCTGGGTCATGCTGTCAGCCTGGGCGGCTGCGCCTTGCGGTGTAGCCCCGTTAATCTTCATCTCTTCGATGTAAATTTTGTTTGCCTCTGTGAATTCGATCTTCCACTTGTCGAATGCAATTTGCTGCTGGGCAAGCGCCGCATCCATTTCAGCCTTGTGCTGTTCGCGCTCTGCATCTCGCGCATCGTTTGCAGCTTGCAACTGAAGGTTTGCCTCGATCTCTTTCTCTTTCAGCGCCGCCTGCAGTGTCTCCACTTGCATCTGCATCTGAGCCTCGGCCTGGAACTTCTGGACGTCCTGCTGGGCCTGTGCCTGGTGCTTCTGCGCATCTGCCTGGATCTTCATCTGCTCGATTTGGATTGGCAGTGGTGTCTGTGGCTGCTGTGGAGCGGCCTTATCAGGGTCTTGCAGGAAGTTCTGCACATCCTTGAAGCCTGCGTTCTCGATGATCTTTGATCCGGTGTGATACAGGTGTTTTGGTGTTGCTAAACCAACAGCCATCCCCTTCTCTTGAAGAGCAGCGATCATCATTAACTGCTGCGCTTTCTGGCTTGCATCGCCCGTTCCGAGTCCGACATTGATAGTCATGTCGTATTGGTCTCGCCACTCGTTTGGGTCGTATTCAACAAACTCATCGCGCAATCTAAACGCCAGTTTAGGCATATCTCCGTCTGTCAACACCTTCAGGATGCCCTGAAAGATTGGCTTGACCAGTGTTTCTGCGATGATGCGTGCAATCAACTCGATTCGCTGCATGGCTGCACTGGCATCAATTGCACGACCTGTAGCCGTGTTATTCATGCTGTCAGGATTTAACCCCTGACTTGTGCGCGACACACCAGTGCGGTTCTCGCGCATTCCCTGCACGTACTCCAGCATAGGCATAGATGCGCCAGCACTAAACGGGATTACCTGCTCAGTAATCGCATTGGCGTCGCGCTGACGAATGACGCCACCCGCACGACTGTCAAGCAGATCGTCAATGTTTGCCAATGGCGACCAGTTTGCATCTGTGAGTACCTTCGTGCGTGGGTTGTTCGTCAGATACAGGTTATTTAGAGTCTGCCGCAGCAGCTCTGTGTGCAACTTTTGCAAGTCGCTCACAGCGTCTGCCATGCTCATCCCATCCCACCGATGTGTATTTAGTATTGGGCTAGATGTAGCGATTGGTACATGGCTAGTGACTTCGCACTTCAGAATCTTGTCGCGCAGCCTGTAAACACACAGCCTTTCTGCTACACCATCACCGTCTTTATCTGCAAGTACAAACTCAATGCGCAACCAACCCTCTGCCATTGCATCATCGTCGCTGTCGCCATCTCCTGCGAATTGGGATGCGGTCAACTCTGGGTTGTCAACATTAGAAATGCGTGTTTGCAGCGTGTTGCCGTTGTAGTCCAGCGAATCACTGGAGCGTAAATCATCTGCCGTGCAGTCAAACCCCATCATCTTCAAGTCGGATAGGGTGACGCGCATCATGCGGCACACATACGGGCAATCAGCCAATAGTGGGCTAGTCCAATCGCGTTGAACAAGCAGCGAATCAGGGCTAAACGCCTCGACCCTGACGATGGAGCGCGTTTCTGTCTTCTTAATGCGCCCACTGTAGACAACCACCGGCTGGCCTGTCATCGTGTCAATTGCCTGCTCTGGGGTCGCAGACTCAATTTCTGCGTCCTCTTCCTGCATCAGCATCGCCAGCATCTCTTCTGTCGCGCCCTTGAATGGAACGCTGCTGACTGTTTCCTGGTCTTCCTTGCGCCACATCACTGCGCAGTTGCGCACGGTTAGCATGTCCTTGATGGCCGTGTACAGGATCAGGAAGCCATTGTTCTGCTTGTAGAAGACGTAGTTGCATGCGTCCGTGGCCTGCTCTGCGCCTTTGACATCTGACTCGCGTGATGGCTCAAAGCTGACGGCCTTGTCGGTGGCCGTAAACGTCTTCAGGAGCGCCGGGAGAATCCACTCCACGCTGTCCTGTATGTCGGACGCGACAATCTGCGACTCGCCGTCCACCTCGTTGCCGTATGGCATACGGTGGTACTGGCGCATGGCCTCCTCTCGCTCATTACCGAGTTGGCCGTGGATGAAGTGACTTGCGGCATCTTCCTTCAGCTGCAATATCTCTAGCAAGTCCTCATCGTCCATTCTCTCGGCCATGCACACCTCTTCTAATCAGTGGTTGGCATTGTCCGAATTGGTAAAGGCTAAGTAAGGAATCTACCAATCCTGTAGTTAATGGGCCTTGCCGATAGCGTCTGCGCCCCCACGGACTCAAATACCATGCACATCATGCCGAAGCTGTCCGCTCCGTGGCTTGACCAGTCATGATCTGGCCCTAGTCCAATATTTCGCTCTGCATCTCGTTTTTCGTGATACCAGCCAATAGCCTCTAAGCCAGCTTCACAGCCTGCATCATCCATCCAGATAGACTGGAATACCCGCTGGGCAGACTTCACACGCATCATTGCAGCCCCACGCCCTTGGTTAGGGACTACCTCCACAGCGTACCCGGCACCCTCAAATGCTTTTCGATACGAAACGTCAAACACCTTATCTTGCGTATCCCCATCGTGCGGGAGCCATATAGTTGTGTTGTTTCCTTGAAACTGGTTATCGCGCAGCCACTGGATATGCGCCGCCGCTGGCTGTCCAACGGATTCGTAGTATTTCAACACCCGCAGCTCTTTTCCAATGAACTGCGCGACCCAGATGGTGAAGGCATCGGCCCTAGCTCCCGTTCCGCCAATGTCGCAGAACGCCCGGTATGTCATGTTCGGATCTGGGCCTACCCTGCCTATGCGACCATCTGTCCTGGCCTGCGTGATGCTCCTGGCGTAATAAGCACCGACAACGGTGGATATGTAGTCTCCATCCCAGATGTGGTCGTACTGGTCTGGGTTTTCCTCTTTGTCTCTCAGGCGTTCACGCTCTAGCTTGGCTGGGAACTTGGGATTGTCACGCCAGTTGCATTGAACGACCTTAATCAGCGGGTCTGTGCTAAACCGGAAGCGTCGTTCAACAGGAGCGCTCTTGCGTTTTGGGTTCCACGTTACCCATAGTTCTGCGTTCCAGTTATCGCCTTCTTCCCGCAGCGTAGGTATAAGCGTCTGCCATGCCTCATCCGTCACTGGTTCGGCTTCGTCTACCCAGCAAATGAGAATGCGCCCCTTGGATTTTATGGATGCGATATTGCGGTCAAGGCCAGCGAATGAGAACCAGATACGCCCATCACGGCTTTTGATGTACTTGTCCCCAACCTCGTAATACGCGGACATTACAGAGTCATCTTGGATAGCCCTCTTGCACTCCTCCAGGCTTGAGTCGTCTAGCGAGTTCATGAACTGACGAGCGCATAGAAGCTGCCCAGATAGCCCACCAATTCCGAATGCCATTCCAAACGCTGCAATCATTGTGGCAAAACTGCGGGTCTTGCCCGAACCCCGTCCACCCCATGCGCCTCTTACGTCTGCTGGCCCGTCGAATACCTCTATCAGCTTGGGGACAATCGCAACTTGGTGCGCTGTCATTTAAGAGCGACTATTTCCAAGCGGGTGACGGCTTGGACGGGGTTTTCAGCATCCCCTGTCAATGTGACTGCGCTCAAGTCTGGGATTGACTTGCGCAAAAGAATCTCGATGGCTTTCATGCGAGACATGCTTATTTCGCTGCCATCAGTAAGTGCGTGATTCTGCAAGACATTTATCAATTGACTTGCTTGGATTTTCATGCGTACATCTTCTTGATGTAGCTTGTTCATTGGCCTGCCTGCCATAGCGAGTTCCCCTATAGAGAGTGTTCGCTGATACGGGACTTATCCCGCTATATCAGCACTTCTTGCCGGGTTTTGTCGGCATTGGTTTCTTGATTGGTTTTTTGTTTGCCATATCAATTCCTTTGAAAAAAGCCCCCGCAGAAGCGGGAGCAAAGAAGAGGCAACTGCGCCTTACTACCAAGGGGTATATGGTTATTGTCCAGATTGGTAAAGGGCTACCCTACATCGAAGATAGACCGAACCCCACGCAGGCAGGGAGCAACGCAGTAGTTCGTGCCGGGTATCAAATACACAGACCTACCGTTGTCATCCACGTTCCGCACAACCACCCCGATATAGGTCAGGTTGTACAGAGCAGCCTGCACTTGGCCTGGTTTAAGTTTTGTCTCCATCAGTATGTCCTGCCGGTACTGAAACCCATGCTCCACCGCTAAAAGGACAGTTCGCATGGTGGACATTGGCCGGGAGAACTTCACTGGCTGGTTCTTTTTCAGCATCCTGCTCGCTCCAATGTCCAGTTAAGTAAATCCTGCTGAGTTGTTCCACTTTCTCTATCAAAAGCGCGGGTTCCCATTCCATGCACACCTGTACGCCCTCGGTGGTGCTCTGGGCATAGTGGTATCAGGGTCTTGTAATCACCCTTGCCCCACCCGTCCGCACGGTAGTGATGCAGTTCTACAGGGCCTGGTGTATGTGGGCCATGGATGAAATGGCAGTACGCACAGCCCAATGCGGCCACTTTGCATTTGTGGATAAGTTCTGCTTTTGTCATTGCGCAGCCCTATCTTGCATACGGTTGTTGGCCTGCTCTGTCCTCCAGATTTCGACCCTCATGCGTGCTGCTTCAATGTCCCACTTCAGCTTTTCCTCAATTTCCACAGCTTCACGCAAACCCGCTATAAGCTCCAAATACTCTGCGTGGCTATATGCGTATTGCTCCCGAGCGTTTGCAGCCTCTGCGGTGCTTTGAGCCATCAGAATGGCCTTCTTTGACTTGCGGAATTCCTCAAGGTAAGTTCGTGTGGCTTTAGCTGCTGCAAACTTACTGGCGTTGGCGATGATGTAATCCACCGCGCGGTGTGGGTCTGTTTCTCTCATAGATTCACGCCACTCATGATCTGAATGCCCACAGCAGCCATTAAACAACCCTCACCGCCTGCGTATACGCTATCGACAAGGATTGGCTTAAACCTGCTGTCGTCAACTCCCAAGGCCTGCGCCATTCCGTCAATGATGGATTTAGATGCTGCCAACAGGTTGTCCAAGTCGCGGTGCCTGCGATCTGGTGCCATGTAGACAAGGCTTAGCGGGATGTTTCCACTCCACTCATTGGCTCCGCTTGTTTGCAGTGCCGCCATCGTACAAAGCGTTGCCGCTTCTTTCTGCTCTGTGCGGATTCTTGCCAATCCAGCCCATGCCCTGCCTTTTGCCTTGTTTGGCATCAGCTTTGAATCAGGCCAAGGTAGTCGAATAATCACTTGAAATACGCCTTTGCAACAACGTAAAAAGCCACAAGAGCGCCACAGATAGCGCCTATAGCGAAGTAGATTGCGTACATCATTTAGCTGCTCCTGTGGATTTCATTTGCTGCGTCAATAACTCCGGTAAATCCGCCCAATCGTTTTGCATTTCTGCGTAGTTCTTGGCGCTCCACCATGCGTAGTGCTTCTCTACCTTCGCCATGTTGACCAGGTGTGCGAGGATGCGTTGTTTTAGGTTGTTCAATCACATTGACTCCACATGTGGGTAGTAAGCCAGCATTTGTGCACGGTCTCCTGGTTGTGCAACAAACTGGCCAGCGTCACGATGACGCCATAGGCTTATTACTGGCTCACCGTCACACGAACCTTCATAGTTGCGCTGCTTGCGACAAAGTAGATAGCTATCAGGCTCCGTCTGCTTTGTGCTTGCATTACCGTTGGCCTTCCAAGCATCCTCCTTTGGCTTGTTGCGCCAAACCATGAAAAGGTTATCAATCTGATCTGTGATTGAGCCGCTGCCCTTTGTGTCGTGTTTGTCGGGCATATCAGACTCTTTCGGTGGCTTTTTCAGGTGGTGTACCAAGTGGATGTGAATATCCAAATCCTTAGCCATCGCACACAACTGGTCTACGAATTCCTTTTGACCGTTGTAGTCATCTTCTGCCTTAACACACTTCATAAGGCTATCAATGAAAACGTGCGTAACTCCAAGTTCCTGAGCGCAGTACTTGACCATTCCCAATACCGTGTTTGGCTTTGCCGTTCCTGTCTGGTCATACAGCCACATACGGCCATCGCTCCATTGGCCGAATTGGTCGTACAACGTATCCAACGCATCCAATCCGGCTTCTGCTTGGTACTCAGGTGAAAATGGGTTTGTCATGGCAAACATGCGAACCATTCGGCCAATTGTTGTAACTGGCTTCATTTCAAAGCTGGCAATGCAAACCTTTTCATCCTGACCGGCAAGCGACAAAGCCACCTGCGTCGTTACATCGGTCTTTCCGTGGCCGTTCTGACCAGCCCATGCTGTCACCTCGCCACGACGAAACTCAAACGATTCATTGCACTTAGGCCAAGGCAAAAATGTACGTTTGGCCTTTGCACGGCTGCGCAGCCGATCTTTAGCTACCTGTACAAAATCACCTGCTGGCCTCACCTTCTGCGTGTGATCTGTTTCCGTCAGGTACGCAGCAAAATCAATGTCATCTGCCAAAAACTCAGCCATTTGTCACCTCGGGTACTTTGTGCCAAACCTCACACCATCCGGCGCTGTTTGGTTTGTTTTTTTGTTGAATTACGTGGCATGCGCCAACCGTCGATGCGCCATGTGCCTTGGCCTGTTCAAACAGGGCTTTTGCGCGTATTTCTGACGTTGATGTGATGCTGACCCGCAGGCCAACCAAAAAACGCAGGTCTAGAAGTTGAATGACCTCGCCCACTGTGCAAACTGTTGCATGATCTGGTCCCCACGATTCACCGAACTTTTCTCCTGGCTGGTGCCAGTCCTTTGCGGTATCGCATGGGTAGTCGTTAAGGAAAACGATTCCTGGCTTTATGCCGCGTTTTCGCAGTGCGATAAGTGGTAGGTGGCCGATCATCAGATTGCCCCCGCCAAGATTCCAAATGGACGTGTATTTGAGTGCGCTCCCTCCCAGCGACGGTTGTTCAAATACACAAGCGGCGCAGGGATGAATTGGCCTGAATCCTTCTGCCAATCTTGGCTGTTTTTCATTCTGTCAACATGTGCCAATATCACCGCAGCATCACGCTCTGCGTGTGCCTTTTTCCAAGCGTCAAAGCATTTGCCTTTGGCTTGTTTCCTGTCGGTGGTTGGCCATGTCTCCCAAAACGATTCAAAACCCGGAAGGGTTGATTCCGACGAGTCGGTGACGACGCGTGTTCCTTTCCTTCCTTTCCCTTCCCTTCCTACCTGTGCGTCACTGTCGCGTAACGACGCGTCAACCACGCGTAACGACGCGTCAGGACTTGGTAATGTGCTGGTGCTCTCGCGTGGGTTTATGTGTTGATGTTTGTTGAAACATGGGATGTACGCATACCCTGATCCATACAAAACCACTAAACCAGCATCTACCAACTCTTTGCACATTGCATTGATGTCGCAGTTATCAGCCGGGAAATAGCGCAATTTGAATGTCATTGGCTTCCATGCCAAACGACCTTCCTTGTCTGCTTCACACCATGTTGCGATATAAAGCAGACGGGTTAAAGCTGGCAGCGCAACAATGTCCTCGCTTGTAAAAAACTCTGGTTTTATTGTTCTGATACGCGCCATTTACACCCCCACCCATCCGGGTGCCAATGACCCATTGCCAAACGAACGCTTGAAAAGCACATCACTGCGACGGATGTATCCATCCCTTGCTGCTTGCTGAAACACTTTTCCCCAGTGCCGCAAATCCACAGGAGCTAGTCCGGTAGACAGCGCAGCAACAGTAACGTCCTCGCTGCTGAATGACTGACCACGGCTTGAGCGTGCGTAGCTAATCAGGAAACCCATTGCGTCCTCGTCAAAGCTGCGCATGGGCGACACGTTGCCGAAAATGTCTAGTTGTTGCTTCATGCGACAGCCCTCACATTCACGCGGCTTGCTGCCTTCTCCATGCGTTCCACGATCTGTGCTTGCAATCGGACCGACTCCATAAACTGGCGTTGCAATTCTGCGGCTTCGTCACGCGGCTCTATTGGTTGTGTTGATGCGTATCCAAGGTCATCAAGGATGTATCCAATGGACTCGTGATGACCAATTGAACGGGCCTTACGCAGAACCATCATCAAGTGATCAGGAGACAAATGCTCTGGCCTATCCTCATTCAAGCAGGCCAATAAAAGTCGCTGCGCAGCGTCTGGAGTCTTCTCGGGCCAAAGGATTGGACCTACTTGTTTTGAGCCTCCTAGGGCCTTTACAGCGGCTATCAGTGCATCGTTTATCGAGTCCATTGCAACCCCTTGCAAAAAGTTTGTGATCGTTTGTTAGAGCTTTTTTCGGGAAAAAAAGAGAATTCAGTCCATGAAGAAAGAACCGAACGGAATAAAGAAACCCACCGCAATCCGCGATGGGGTTGCCAACTTGCAATCGGAAGGGAGTAAACCGAGTGCATTTAATGTGGCAAAACTAGGCATTTGCAGCAGACTTTGGAGCGAGGTGCTCAAGGTCAGGCCAAATTCGCCAGAAATCGTTTGGTCGAAGCTCTTGTCGAGTAACGACACCTTTTGTCGCTCGCTCAATAGCCCTAGACAGCTCAGGACTTGGAATCTTCCTGCCTGTAAATACTTGGTAGAGGTAATCAGGGCCTACATCGCAAGCCTCTGCAATATCGTCCCGTTGGGATGGCGTGAATTCATTCATGCCAATCATTCTATCGAAAAGATAGTCGTATTGCTAGCGTTTCGATAGATATTTTTCTATAAAGTGCAAATATGGACCGTTCAGACAATCCCGAAGTGGCTGCGCTTCAGGCTCTTTGCATAAGAGAAGGGGGTCACATTGCGGTTGCCAATGCGATAGGTGGCAACGACCAGTCCATATATCAGATCATCACAAGGCGCAAACTTCCTTCTGGGCGCGAGAAGGGAATAGGCCCTGGATTGCGCGACAAGCTAAACAGCCGATACCCTGGCTGGAATAACCAACAAGATCAATCAGGCGAAGTTCCACAGCGCCTAAAGGCCGCACTTGCAACAGTTGCTGGGATGCTTAGAACTATTCCAGAGGATAAGTGGGGGGATGCACTGATGGACATTGCAGAAGTTCTGCAAAAGGGTCGTCGCTTGTAACAATATCACTCCAGTCTCCATGAGGAAGTACGGCAACGGCACTCCCGGCATAGACTTGCAGTGTTTCAATGAACTTACCTTTTTCTGCAATGACAATATTCATTTTTTGCTCCCCGTAATACTGTATGTTTTCACAGTGTTTTGTTTTTGGCAATCCCAATTTTTATAGCTGAACTACCATTCACAGATTGCACTCTACAGAAACAAAACAGAAAGCAGCGTGAAAAACTACTCGTTTTCTGGTCAAAAGTTGAAACTCATGGGACTATTTATATGCGCCAATTGATCGTTATGACTGCATTGCTGCTATCAGGATGCGTCATCGGAGATGACAATGACAAAGCCGAGTACGGCAAGGATTTGGGCCTACCGGTGAATTGCAGGGCATATGTTCAGGCATCAATTGATGGCTACAAAAGCAAGAAATACACAGCGGAAAAGGCGATGAATGGGCTGGAGCGCAACTGCGGAATTTATGGCGCTGCATGGAAAAATGAGCGAAACAAGTGAAACTCGCCATCGCTCTAGCTGCAGCATGCGTACTATCCACGGCGCATGCTGGCGAAATACACCGCAGCAAGGCAGTTCTGAGGGCTTTTGTTAAGCAGCAGGCATGCCCATCAACCGGCCTGCGCCGCCTTCCATGCCCTGGCTATGTGATCGACCACATCAAAGCTCTTGCCTGTGGTGGTGCTGATGCCGTGGAAAACCTGCAATGGCAGACGCGAGAGGATGCCAAGGCTAAGGATAAGTGGGAATTGAATGAATGTAGAGGCAAGAAATGAGCGGTCTGCTTGGAACGTTTGGGAAAGTCAGATATTGTCCGCATGACAGGACTTCTCTCGAAAGGATTGAAGGATTCTGGAAGTTTGACCAGGTTACACAATCTCCAAACAAGCTCACATCTAACAATGACTGGATTCCTACTGGCTTCATTTTCACGGCAGTTTTGTACAAATGCAGGGCATGCGGCTATGTAGAAATGGTTGATGAAGTATGAGCATTCACAAATTCCCTAGTCATGCAGTAGTTGACCAAGGCGGTGGCGGTGGTGACAATACCGATATGGAAGCCCGCGTTTCAAAACTTGAAGTCCTAATACAGTCAATGTCCACTAAGGAGGACTTGCTTCGCCTAGAGGTAAAGTTGCATCAGGAGCTAAACGCACAGACTTGGAAGTTCGTCACATGGATGACTGGTATCTGTACTGCTCTAATAGCAGCTACCTACTTCATAGCAAGATCAATACACTGATCTAACAAAGCGTAAATCGCCAGCCCGACTAGATCGGGCTTTTTTACGTCTGCACCGCCCTAGAGGCGGTTTTTTTACGCCTGTCACATTGCTACTGACTAGGCAGTCATATTTATTTTTGACTTTTTCTATCTTTTCGCTTGTCTTAATCTATCTTTTCGCTAGAATTCATCCATCGCAGCAAAACACTGCGACGGAGCGACTAAGTACCCAGCTCGATAAACCAGGGCAAACGCTAGCAAGTGCTGATTTCGGCATGCAAGGCTAGACGGAAGCTGGAACCCTGACAGGGGATACGTCAGCAAGGCCCTTGGCAACAGGGGCAAAAAGCAAGCGCATTGATTAGTGCACTTGCTTTTTTTACGTCAGGAGCAAGCAAATGTTTGACACACCAGTTACAGACCGTGAGCTAGACCAGTTCTACGGCGAAGAAAGCGAAGCAGAGGACACAAGCATTAACACGCAGACATTGCGTGCCCTGCGTGCTATCCCTGCTAACAAGCTGTCGACCAAAGTTGCGATGGAGATTATTAGCTGCTTGGCAGCGCAGTTGCAGCAAAGCTACCACGGCATGCATGACCAGACAGTGGCGGCGATTGAACAGCTAGATGACGCATACGCAATGTTGGAGGCGTCATGATTCTTGAACAACTCTACGAGCGTTTAGGCCGTCCAGTCTGGTTCTGGCCTGCAGTAGTTACAACCATCTTTGTGGTGCTGCCATGCGCTGCCAGTGCATTGGAGGCTTCATTGTGATTGAACGATACAAGCAATACAGGTACTGGCGCGAACGTGGATATACGCGGTATGCGGCTTGGTGGCTTTCTGGTTTAACTGGGGGGCAGTTATGAGCTACGACGAATGCATGGCCGATGCGCCATACGACACGGCAGAGAGTGACGCAGAGCAAGCTGCGCACCATCAGCGCAACCTTGATGTGATGTATTTCCTTGCCAATCAGTACGACATGCGATTAGACCATGCGCGCCTGCTGTGCGATTTATCGGGCATCAGCTTTGAGGAATTTTGTAAATATTCAGGTAAGCCGGTCACCTGTAAGACCAGTAATTTTTAATTGGAGATTGAAATGGCATTTATTGCAAAAGACAGCGGTGGCGGTGACTTCAAAAAGGTGCCACCCGGCGCTTATATCGGGCGTTGCTATTCACTTATTGACCTTGGCACACAGCTTACATCCGGCCAGTACGGTGAAAAGATGCAGCACAAGATTCGCATTGGATGGGAGTTGTTTGGCGATGACGAGGAAGGCAACCCGCTAACCGTCGAAGTTGATGGAAAGCAGATGCCAATGACCATCAGCAAGTCATACACAGTCAGTCTGCACGAAAAAGCAGGGCTGCGCAAAGACTTAGCCGCATGGCGTGGGCGTGACTTCACAGACGAAGAAGCAAAGGCGTTCGATGTGTCTAAGTTGCTTGGCGCGTATTGCATGGTGAACGCAACGACCAGCGAAACCAATGGCAAGACTTACACCAACGTGGCAGGGCTTACACCGCTGCCAGGCGCGCTGAAAAACGCGAAGCCTGCGCCAGTGCATGAAGCCATCATTTTCGATCTGGATAAGCCAGATATGAAGGTGTTTAACTCCTTCCATGAAAAGCTGCAAGACGCTATCAAGAAGTCACCAGAGTGGCAGAAACACGCAAACCAAGGGTCAGGCTTTGACGATATGCCCAATGACGGATTTGACGATACGCCGCCATTTTGAATAGGCAGGGTAGCGCCCTGCAAGCCTAGCGCGGGTTATGGCGCCCATCAGGTGCAAAGCCTGTCCACATTGGAGTAAAAATGACAATATCCCTATATCACGCTGCACAAGATGTGCAAAACCAGATCGCTTTATGTGTTGATGAGGATGGCGTACTGGATACAGACAAGATCGACGCCATAGCCTGCACATTCAAAGAGCGCGCAGTTGCCGTTGTTGCTGTCTACAAGGGCAAAGGCCACACAATCGACACGCTCAAGGCTTACAAACAAGAGATTGATGACCGCATCAAGCGTGAGCAAAAAGACCAAGAGCGCCTAAAGGATTACCTGCTGGCGTCTATGTCAATCGCAGGAGTGGACAAAATCACAAGCGACGATGGCTTGCTTAACGCCACACGCTATCCAGACCGAGACGAATCGGTAGAGATTGATGATGGCATCAACTTCCCGCCTGAGCTGTGCAATTCACCAAAACCACCAGAGCCAAGCAAAACAAAGATCAAAGCTGCAATCCTTGCAGGCGAACCAATCATAGGTGCGCGAATCATCTACAAAGATAGATTGACTATCAAGTAACAAGACAACCCGCCAAGCGCGGGTTTTTTTACGCCTCAAAATGACTAATCCAAAGTTTCTAAAACCGCAAGACGGTCTAACCGCAACCCAGCGAAAAAGCCTTGGCCTGCCAAAGACGCCGCCACGCGAACGGCTACCAGAGGAAGCACGGCCACGCATCTATGTAAACGCTTCGCAGTTTGTAGGCAAGAAAGGCGAGAACAGCTACACAGGTGCAGAGCTAAAGCAAGCACCAGCGCGTGCTGGTTCTATGGCGGCTTATTCAATCAAATCAAAGGGATTCTGATGGACCGGCATTCCTACCTAGTCAGAGCGCATGAGTTCTGTAAGCGTGGCAAAGCCCTGCCACAGACGAAGCTTACCGACTTAGACGTTGTCGGCATACGCAGCGCAGCAAGGCAGCGCGAAGCACTGCGCAAACACATCAAAGACAACCTGAGCAATGAGGCTCTTGCCAAGGCACACGGAGTCCATTTATGCACGATCGAAAAGATCATTTCCAACTTAACACGGACAACAGTCACATGAATGCACCATTTACGCAATTCAAGGAATACGACCATGAGGATGTGGAGACTGAATTTACTGCTGATCGCACTCTGGCAGCTATCGCTGACCTGTTCGCAGCGTTTGTCATTTTTTCTCTGCTGATGGCTGCGATTATTTTTCTGCTGCAAGTACCAGAGCGATGGATTACGAATCTGCTGCTGATGGCTGGAGGTGTGTGATGGCTGAAACAAGATGGATAGGCGGCTCTCCTTTTGCAGAGAAAAAGCCAGTCAAGAAGATTGCTCTGCTGTCTGATGTGGAAATCACAGACGAGCCATATGCACCTACTGTCAGGGCGTATCACAAGAAGTATCTACCGACCATCAAAACGATGAAACCGGGTCAGGCAATCAAATGTGACCCTGAAATGGTCAAAGAGATTGCACGGGCAATGAATTACCACCTCAAGACGCTATCAAATGGAGAGAAGCTGATGGTCAGGTCAAGGAAGTATCACGACGATGGTAGGGGACGCGTATGGCTGCTAAAGGCAGAGTGAACAACCGCCCACCAGTACCAGAGCGTGCGCTTGGTCCCGATGGTGTTGCAGCAGTGGATTCAATGGTTGCGCTAGGAGTGCCAAACCGCAAGATTGCTGTTCACCTGGGTGTGCATTGGCAGACCGTTGCAAAGGTTGTGCATCGTAAGGGTGCTTATGAATCAATACCAAGGGGTGAGAAATGACAACTCAGATAAAAAACAGATACACAGGTGCTGTGCTATTTGAATGTGAAGCAGGCCTAACTACTAGACAGGCGCTTGAAAAGGCTACTGCAATGGGTGCCAATCTGTACGGTGCCAATCTGTACGGTGCCAATCTGTACGGTGCCAATCTGTACGGTGCCAATCTGTACGGTGCCAATCTGTACGGTGCCGATCTGCGCGTTGCCAATCTGTACGGTGCCAATCTGTACGGTGCCAATCTGGGCGGTGCCGAT
>Ga0228700_1000632_pt1 | contig 29293 bp, 32 predicted proteins | sample McNCre317_Aug_MG_FD_178019 | JGI IMG/M metagenome (GOLD analysis project Ga0228700, IMG submission 178019) | Freshwater microbial communities from McNutts Creek, Athens, Georgia, United States - 3-17_Aug_MG | ecosystem: Environmental > Aquatic > Freshwater > Creek | place: USA: Georgia...
CCAGCTTGGTCACCACGGGCGTGCGACCCGGCGGCAGCTCGTCCAGCGTGGACACATCGAGGTCCGCGTAATAGCTCATGGCCAAGGTGCGGGGAATGGGCGTGGCGCTCATCATCAGCATGTGCGGTTCTTGCTCCGGCAAGCCGTCGTGTGTGAGCATCTTTTCACGCAAAGCCAAGCGCTGCGCCACGCCAAAGCGGTGCTGCTCGTCGATGATGGCCAAAGCCAAGTTGTTGAACTGCACCTGCTCTTGAATCACCGCATGCGTGCCCACCACCAACGCCGCTTCGCCACTGGCAATGAGGCCCAACATTTCGGTGCGTTCTTTTTTCTTTTGGCTGCCCGTGAGCCACGCCACCCGTTTGCCCAACGGCGCGAGCAAGGGCTCTAGCCAGCCAATGAGTTTGCGAAAGTGCTGCTCGGCCAGAATTTCGGTAGGCGCCATCAACGCACATTGCCACCCGCCATCCATCGCCACCGCGGCGGCCAATGCGGCCACCACTGTTTTGCCCGAGCCCACATCGCCTTGCAGCAAACGGTGCATAGGCACTTGGCGGCACAGGTCTTGTGCAATTTCTTCACCCACACGGCGCTGTGCGCCGGTCAGCCCAAACGGCAACACACCCAGCAACTGTTCGTGCAAACCGTTGTTCTTCAGCGCCAGCGCAGGCGCGCGCAGCTCGTCACGCGCGCGCTTGGACTGCAACTGCGACAGCTGCTGGGCCAGCAACTCTTCGGCCTTCAGCCGCTGCCACGCAGGGTGCGTGCGGTCTTCCAGCTGCGCCAGCGACACATCGGGCGTGGGGTGATGCAAAAAGTGCAGCGCCCGCTCAAGGCTCCACGCCGTCGCGCCAGCGCTCATCGCTGAGCGCGGCATGTGCTCGGGCGGGATCGTTTCGACAAACGCGCCATGGCGCGCCGCATGCACCAGCCCGCTGTGCACCGCCTTGCGCAAATACACCTGCGGCAACCCAGCCGACGTGGGGTACACAGGCGTGAGCGCATTGGGCAGCTCACCGCCTGCCATGTGAAAACTGGGGTGCATCATGGTGCGCCCCATAAAGCCCCCCTTCACCTCGCCACGCAAGCGCAAACGGTTGCCCACGGCCAACGCTTTTTGCTGCGACGGGTAAAAACTGAAAAAGCGCAACGTGCAGGTGTCTGAGCCATCGTCTACCACCACCAACAGTTGGCGACGCGGTTTGTAGGCGATGTCACACGACACCACCGTGGCTTCGATTTGCGCCATGTCACCCTCACGCGTATCGGCAAGCCGCACGATGCGCGTTTCGTCTTCGTAGCGCAGGGGCAGATGCAGGGCCAAATCAATGTCGCGGTCCAGCCCGAGCTTGCGCAACGCTTTTTGCGGTGCGGAGAGGGGTTGGGTGGCCGGCTTGGCAGCAGGCTTCGCCGGTGACTTGGATGCGGGCATGACGCCAATTGTGCCCGCCCACGTGCTCCTATTTTTTGACAGGCTCTGAGGCTTGCCTCACCCGCTCAAACAACTCAAACACTGACAACCCCAAGGCGACTGCGATCACCTCCATCGCGTTGAGCGTGGGGTTGGCTTGACCGTTTTCGATACGACTGAGATAGGTTTGGTAGAAGCCACACTTTTCGCTGAACTCGACCTGCGTCATGCCATGCGCTTGCCGCAAGAAGCGAACGCATTGACCAAAGGAACGAGAAAGGGGTTGCTGCACCCTGAGGACTGTCCCAATTTATGCCTGATTCACATACACACTAATTCGTATATGCAGTGGATTGGGCTGTACGCGCTATTAGCCTTGGTTGTTTTTACCAATTTACGAAGCGTGCCATGACAACCTTGAAACTTCTTTTTATTTCCACCCTGCTTTTTTTGATTTCAGCGTGCGGAGGCGGCGGCGGTGGGGGCGGCGGGCCTGTGACATCCGCTGAAACATTTCAACTAAAAACAGCTTACGTTAATTTCTTTAACGGTTCGAATTCTTTGCCATTTACGTTAAGTGGCACAAGTTCTGGATACGCAGTAACTGGCTCAGGAACACTGACAGAAAGTGTCCCCGTCAACAGTACATTTGAGTTGGTGTCAGCTTTACAGAAAAATTCAACCATCACGTACACATTGACGGTCAATAGCGTAACCTCATCAACAGCGTCATCATCTTCGTCATATGCTGACTCTAATTACGTCCCACTTGGTGGGACAGGCAGCGAGTACACCGTCATAACTGGCAGTACATCTATCCCACTCACAGCTCGTGTGGGGGATTCTGGAACTTGGTCAACCGAGAATCGTTACACCAACAGTTCGAAGTCCTCGTTGATTGGAACGACCACCACCACATACGTGTTGGAGGCAGATACTGCAACGACTGCACTATTGAAAATAATCGATACAGATAAAAACACATCAGGCACAACCACAGCGACAACGATTGAAACTTACCGCATCACGCCCAGTGGAGGCATTACCCACGTTTCAGCGTCGATATCAAAATCACCCACTTATTTAACTTTCACGTTTTAATTTTGACTCAAACAACCGTGCGAAAATCACGGCTGTTTTTACTTGGAACGGGCCCGTCCGGCCCTCAAGCGTATGTCACACACTTACACGCTCAGCGATTTCGATTTCGAACTGCCTGAGTCCCTGATTGCCCAACACCCCGCCTCTGAACGCAGCGCCTCGCGCTTGCTCGATGGTCGCCGCGCTGAGTTGGTCAACCGCACTTTCAAAGACCTCCCCACCTTGCTCAAAGCGGGTGACTTGCTGGTGTTCAACGACACCCAAGTGGTGAAAGCCCGTTTGTTTGGCGAAAAGCCCACAGGTGGCAAACTAGAGCTGTTGGTTGAACGCGTGCTCACCCACCACGAGGTAGTGGCACACATGAAGGTGAGCAAAAAGCCGCCCGTGGGCACCAAGTTGTTGATGGTCGGTGGATACACCGCCACACTCTTGGGCCGCTGGCCCAACGAAGACGGGCAACTGTTTCGCTTCCAGTTCAGCGACGAGCCACACACGCTCATGCAACAGCACGGCCACATGCCACTGCCGCCCTACATTGAGCGCCACCAAAACACCGCTGACGCGCAACACGAAAGCGCAGCAGACAAAGCCGAGGACGAGCGCCGTTACCAAACCGTGTTTGCCAAGCACCCGGGTGCCGCCGCTGCGCCCACGGCCGCGCTGCACTTTGACGAAGGCGTGTTGCAAGGGCTAGAGGCCCAAGGCGTGTCACGCGCCAGCGTCACGCTGCATGTGGGCGCAGGCACGTTTCAACCCGTCAAGACTGAAAATTTGGCCGAGCACCGCATGCACAGCGAGTGGTACAACATTCCACCTGAAACCCTCCAAGCCATTGCCGACTGCCGCGCACGCGGTGGCCGCGTGGTGGCCGTGGGCACGACCAGCGTGCGCACATTGGAAAGTTGGGCACAAAGCGGACAAGCCAGCGGTGACACGCAAATCTTCATCACGCCGGGTTTTGCATTCAAGGTGGTGGATGTGCTGATCACCAACTTTCATTTGCCCAAGAGCACCTTGCTCATGTTGGTCAGTGCGTTTGCAGGCTTTGAGCACATGCACGCGCTGTACCGCCACGCCATTGCCAACCAATACAGATTTTTCAGCTACGGCGACGCCATGCTGCTGGAAAAAACACCTGCTTGAAAGACCGACCATGTTGAAGTTTGACGTTCTCACCAAAGACACATCCAGCCATGCCCGCCGCGGCACGCTCACGCTCAACCACGGCGTGGTGCAAACCCCCATCTTCATGCCCGTGGGCACCTACGGCACGGTCAAAGGCGTGATGCCACGCAGCTTGGAAGAGATGGGCGCGCAAATCATTTTGGGCAACACCTTCCATCTGTGGATGCGCCCCGGCTTGGATGTGATGCAAAGCTTTGGCGGCTTGCACGACTTTGAGCGCTGGAACAAACCCATCCTCACCGACAGTGGTGGTTTCCAAGTGTGGTCGCTCGGCGCGATGCGCAAAATCACCGAAGAAGGGGTGACGTTTGCCTCTCCCGTGAACGGCGACAAGCTGTTCATGTCGCCCGAGGTGAGCATGCAAATTCAAACCACACTCAACAGCGACATCGTGATGCAGCTCGACGAGTGCACCCCCTACGAAACCAAAGGCCACCTCACGACAGAGGCCGAAGCCCGCCAATCGATGGAGATGAGCCGCCGCTGGGCCGTGCGCAGCAAGGACGAATTTGCGCGCTTGGAAAACCCCAACGCCCTGTTTGGCATCGTGCAAGGCGGCATGTTCCCTCATCTGCGCCAAGAGTCGCTGGACGCGCTGGTGGAGATGGACTTCCCCGGCTACGCCGTAGGCGGCGTGAGCGTGGGTGAGCCCAAAGCGCAAATGCTAGAAATCATGGCCCACACGCCGCATCGCCTGCCCGAGCACAAGCCACGCTACCTGATGGGCGTGGGCACGCCCGAAGACTTGGTACAAGGCGTGGCCGAGGGCGTGGACATGTTTGACTGCGTCATGCCCACCCGCAACGCGCGCAACGGCACCATCTTCACCCGCTATGGCGACCTGAAACTGCGCAATGCCCGCCACAAAGCCGACCACGGCCCGCTCGATAGCACGTGTACCTGCTACACCTGCGCTGGCCACACACGCCCCGATGGCACCACCAGCGGCGGCTTTAGCCGTGCGTATTTGCACCACCTCGACCGTTGCGGCGAAATGCTCGGCCCCATGCTGACCACCGTGCACAACCTGCACTACTACCTCAACCTCATGCGCGAAGTGCGCGAGGCATTGGAGGCTGGTCAATTTGCTGCATTCCGCGCCAAGTTCAAAGAAGACCGTGCACGCGGGGTGTAAACCCTTAGATGTGTGGAAACCCACATAGAAAAAGCCGTGGTAGCGGTGTAAATTTCTGGGGTTCAAACTTGGAAATCACACATGTCCACCCAAAAACCTATTTACAAATCGCTTTACGCCCAGGTGTTGTTTGCTGTGGTGGTGGGCGTTTTGCTCGGCCATTTCTACCCACAAGTCGGCACCGACATGAAGCCTTTGGGCGATGGCTTCATCAAGCTCATCAAGATGATCATTGCGCCCATCATCTTCTGTACCGTGGTGGTGGGCATCGCTGGCATGGAAGACATGAAGAAGGTGGGCAAAACCGGCGGCTTGGCGCTGCTGTACTTTGAAGTGGTCAGCACCTTGGCGCTGATCGTGGGCTTGGTCATTGTCAACTTTGTGCAACCTGGTGTGGGCATGAATGTGGACGCTTCCACGTTAGACACCAAAAGCATCTCGGCTTACACCGCCCCCGGCAAGATGCAAGGCACCGTGGACTTTTTGTTGAACGTCATCCCGACCTCAGTGGTCGATGCGTTTGCCAAAGGCGAAATCTTGCAAGTGTTGTTGTTCTCTGTGTTGTTTGGTTTTGCACTGCACAAGTTTGGTGGTCGCGGCACGATGGTGTTTGACTTCATCGAGAAGTTGTCGCACGTGTTGTTTGACATCGTGGGCATCATCATGAAAGTGGCACCCATCGGTGCGTTTGGCGCGATGGCTTTCACCATTGGCAAATATGGCGTGGACTCTTTGTTCTCCCTCGGCAAGTTGATGGGCACGTTTTATTTGACGTGTTTGATTTTTATCTTTGTGGTGCTGGGCATCATCAGCAAGTTGCACGGCTTCAGCATTTGGAAGTTTGTGAAATACATCAAAGAAGAGTTGCTCATCGTGTTGGGCACGTCTTCTTCTGAATCCGTCTTGCCTCGCATGATGGAAAAATTAGAGAAAGCCGGTGCACGCAAGTCTGTCGTGGGCTTGGTCATTCCTACGGGGTACTCGTTCAACTTGGATGGCACGTCGATTTACTTGACGATGGCGGCCATGTTCATCGCGCAAGCCACGGACACCCCCATGAGCCTCACACAACAGCTCACCTTGTTGGCCGTGTTGTTGCTCACGTCCAAAGGTGCTGCGGGCATCACAGGCAGTGGCTTCATTGTGTTGGCCGCCACGCTGTCCGCCGTGGGCGGTGTGCCCGTGGCAGGCTTGGCGCTCATCTTGGGCATTGACCGCTTCATGTCTGAAGCACGCGCCCTCACCAACTTGGTGGGCAACGGCGTGGCCACCTTGGTGGTGGCGAAGTGGACCGGCGACTTAGACATGCAACAGCTCAACGCGGCCTTGAACGAAGAAAAATAAATCGCTCACAAGCGCGCTGCAAAGCGCGAGTCCCCGCAAGAGGCTTTAAGCCTCTGTGGTGAACACCGTCAAGACACCGGTGTACCCATGCAATTCTTGGTGGGCGATTTCGCCACTGGCAAAAAACCCCACCAACGGCACATCTCCCAAAGCGCGACGGACGATGTGCATCTCGGCACTTTCCCCACCAAAGTGGGGGCCGCCGCGCCCCGCACAGCTCACATAAATCGCACCCGCCATCCGACGCGCTGGATGTGGGTGAATGTGGGTATCGGCACTCAACGCGTTGGCCAAGTCCGCTGTCATTTCTTCGGGCTCTAAGGCTTCGCGAATTTCGGCACAAATGCGCGTCAGGTCAGCCCGTGCAGCAGCTGCGTTGCGTTGGCAAAACGTGAGGCGCATGCCCACCTCTACGGGCTGGGCAATGGCCACTGCTTCACGCCCCGGGTCAATGCCAATGATGTGGCGCACCATCACCGCATCATCAAACTCACCCGTGCGTTTGATGGTCGGGTCGTGCTCGGCAGACAACCCCACCAAGGTTGTGCGCACTTTGGCAATGGCAGGCTGTGTGTTGGAAAAACTGATTTGTAAATCACGCTCAAGCACATGCAAGGCAGGCGCATCATCCAGCGTCAGCACCACATGCTTGTCTGCACGGGTGATGGTGTGCGTTGGGGCCACAGGCAAACACCCCTGCGTGACGCGCGACACCATGGCCACCTCGGCATCAAACGCCACGCCACTCAAACCACCATGAAACACGCCCGAAGCTTTGCCTTGGCCTGCCATATTGCCGTCGCCATTGAGGGCAAATTGAATCACCTCTGTTCGACTGGCGGACAAGCCCCCAAATACATAGCCACTGGCCGTGCGCTGTGCCAACTCGGCGATCAACTCAGGCACATCGGGGGTTTGGGCATCTGCATGCAAGAGCGCGGTGTGCGGCACAAAGTGGCTGCCACGCTTGGCGCCCACGCCGGCTTGCGCCAACGGGGCCACACCACTGAACACGCGATAGTGCTCAGGCGAGATGTCGCACAACATCACACTCAGCGCAGGCTCGTCAAAATACTCCACGTTGTTGGCGGCGATGCCCACGCCCACCGTGCCCGCCCAGTCAGTGACTTCGGGCAGCTCCGCACTCAGGTGCGACAAGATGTCTTGCGCATGTTCGGCGTAGTGGTCGGTGATGTACAACAACCCCAGCGGGGGCGCTTCGGCGTACTCGGGCAAGGCCATGTGCGCACGTAACTGTGCCAGCACCAAGCCTGCGGCCATCTCCCACTGTGGGTGGGTGGCGTGACCGTAGGGAAAGAGTTTCATCGCTTGGCTTTTGCGGCCGTGCGACGTGCCGCCGTCTTGCGCACCGCAGGCTTCTTGACCGCGGGTTGACGCGCCGTGGTGTTGCGAGTGGCTTTTTTCGCTGCAGGCTTGGTTGTCGCTGTGGCAGCGTGCGCTTGTGCACGATGGGCCATGTCGTTCATGGCGTGCGTGGCAATGTGCTGGAACTGATCGGTCAAGGCACCCCACCAGTGCGATGGGTCTACGCCCGCAGCAGCCGCTTTCTTGCTGCGTGGCTTGCTGGCTTTGGGTTGCACAGGGGGGGCTTCAGGTGCGGCCTGTGCGGGCATTGGTTCGGCTTGCGTGAACGTGTACTTGGGCTTGTCGGTCTGCGGGGTCGCGGCGTCTTGCGGTTTGACCTTGAGTGACTCAGCCAAGTCGTTGAAGCTCATGTTCATGCCCTTCAAGGTGTTCAGCGTCATGCGTTGCACTTCGAGGGCTTGAATGGTGGCGCCCACTGCTTTGCTGTTTTGCTCCAACCAAAACTGAACGGTCTTGAGCTCTTGAATGCGCTTGTCCAGCTCCTCAGGATCGAGCGTGGGGGCGACCCAACCCGGCGCGGCAGACGTGGCACCTGCACCGCCTCCGGGCGTGAGGTTTTTTAAAAAGTCAAAGCCCGGAACGAACTTGGTGAAATCAAAACCGGCGGGGTTGGTCATGTCTGTCTCCTGGATGTTTACGTATGACTCACATTAAACCAAACACCAGCCCACACCAGGCTGACAGCTCAGTGCTTGTGGTCGCCGTGGGTGTGCTCATTGTGGTCGTGCGTGGCGTGGTCGTGGCTGGGCATGGTTGGTGGTTGCATGCCTACTGATAATTTCAACGCCACATTCGACTTCACGCCTTTGGCGTCTTGCAGCGTCAAGGTCAGCGGCACCGTGGTGTCTTTGGCCAACGGCGCTTTCAAGTCCATCAGCATCACGTGGTAGCTGCCGGGCTTGAGCTCTACGGCTTTGCCTGCGGGTAGGTCTAGGCCATTGGGCAACGCGGACATCTTCATCACGTCTTTGTCCATCTTCATTTCGTGGATCTCAGCCACCCCCGCAACGGGGCTGCTGACACCGATCAACTTGGTGGTTTCTTTGGCGGTGATCTTCATGAACGCCCCCGTGGCCTTTTGGCCTTGCACGGTGGCACGCGCCCAGGCGTCGGTCACGGTCACGTTTTGTGCGAAGGCGCTGGCGGCACACAGCGTGGCAAACGTTGCAGCGATGAGGTGTTTGGCAAATTTCATACGTATTCCTTGGGGTTAATGGTGGTGTTCGTGCGCGGGGTCGGGTTGCACATCTAACAAAACCGCGGGGAACTTCAGCCCACGGATGGCGGTGCCCTTGGCAGGAATGTCAGACCAATCGTTTTGGCCATTCTCACAGGTCTGCAACACCTTCACCCACAGCGGGCCTGCTTGGTCCGGCAAGCGCCCCATGAAGGCGAACTCATCAAACTGCGCATCCGGCAATGAGGCTTCTTTGCTGGTCGCCATCCAACGCAACGCCACCACATCGTCTGTCACGGTTTTGCCGTGGCTGTTGTAGGGCTTGACGAGTTTGGCTTGGTCCGTCGCCACCGTCCAACCCGACTTGGGTTGAGGCTTGGCGCCTTGAAAGCCTTCGGGCACTTGCACGATGAGGCCGTTCGTGGCGGACCCGTTGCAGCCGTGCCCCACGCGCAGGGTGGCTTTGTAATAACTGCCCGCGACGGCTTTGGGTTCGGACAGCACGATGTGCGCCATGACGGATTGGCTCATCACGGCCACGCTTAAAGCCATGCTGAGTTTGTGTAATGTGTGGTTCATCATTTTCTCTTTCATTTTTGTCAATCGAAAAACACCGTGCCTCGAATCACTTCAAGTCATACCTGAGCTCGCCAAAGAAGGTCCGCATGGGATACATGTGGTAGTTCCAGTATTTGTAGTTGTTCAGGTTGTCAATGCCGCCTGCCACGCTCCACTGCTTGTCAACTTTGTAGACGGCGCGAACATCGACCACAAAGAACTTGCTCACGCCGGTGTATGAATCAGCATGCGTGTCTGCGTTGTTCAAAGTGCCAAATTGATGCCCGCTGTACCGTGCGCCGAGGGCTGTGCTCAGCGCGTCACTCCAACGGTAGTTGGCCAACACATTGCCGCGCCATGCCGGCACGCGCGGTTGGTATTGGTTGATCGTGTCACCAACGCTAACCACATAACCGTCGTTCTCCTTAATGCGAGAGTCCACATAGGTCACGCTGCCCGAAAGGTCCAAGCCACGCGTGATGACATCGCTGCCAAAGTAGGCCAGCTCAACGCCCGAACTCGCCATGCGTTTGATGTTTTGCACAAAGGCTCTGCTGGTGCCATCTGAAAATGTATTCGTCTGCGAGTAGATGGCGTCGCGTGTGTTTTCAAAAAATCCCGTGACGCGCAACAGCCCCGTCCCCAGGTCTTTTTCCGCCGTCAGCTCGGTCGTCCAGGCGCGTTCAGGTTTCAAATTGGGATCGTTCAAAAATGTGGTGGTCGATCCCGAGAGTGCGGTGTTGCCATACATTTCTTGCGCCGTGGGCATGCGCACAGAACGCCCAGTGGAAGCTTTCAGTAACACGTCAGATGCCCATTGATGTGAAATCGCAACCTTGGGAGAAATGTGCGTTTCTTGACGGGGTTCAAACCGATGGATGTTGGCATCGGTGGTTGCCACATAACCTTGGCTGGCTTTCCAGTCTTCTGCACGCAGGCCCAACACCGTTTTCCAAAGCGGGGCGAAACGCCAAGCATCTTGCGCGTAGAGGCTGCGCATCGCAGTTGTTCCACCGGCTTGACTCGCCAAGCTCCCAGGCGCGGCTGTCTCCCAGTTGGTGGCGGTGTTTTGGGTGATGGTCTTGAGTGTGTAGTGGTCTTGCTGGTAGCCGAAATCCACCATGTGCGCCCCCTTCACCCCGTCAGGACGCCAAGTACCTTTGAATGCCAAGTTGTTCCAACCTGTGCCTTTTTGATCTGTGATTTTCCCTGCCGTGGTCGAGGTCGTTGCGCTGCTCAACGTACCAGACGCACGGGCCACATCTGTTTGGTAGTCATACAAGCTGGCCGCGATCTCCCAATCGAAGACATCTTGCGTGTTGGACTTGAGCGACACACCATGCATGTCGTGCGTCAATGCTTCTTGGGAGCTCGTGAATGCAGGCACTGCATAGTTTTTCACACCGTTGTTCACGTTGCCGCTGTAGACGGCCGCGCCAGTCGATACATTTGTCAAATAGGTTGAGGGGCTGCCATCGCTTTGGTTTTGCCAATACCCCAACGTGTATGTGGCGCGCAGTGAAGCCGAGAAGTCATACGCCAATTTCAACTTGGCATGGTCTTGCACGGTGTGGTACTGCGTGGTTGCGCCCAACACATCCGATGCTGTCCCCACCGTGCTCACAGCACTCACCACCCCATTGACTGGCACACCCGTCAACGCCCCCCCCGTAGGCGTGGCGCGCACGTAGACCATGGGCTGGCCACTGCTGTCCAAACGACTCACATTGAACCAATACGCCCAATCGCCCACCTTGCTGCCCAAGGTGGCGCTTGCATTGGCGCCCCCAAAATGCGCGTCGGTGTTGTAGGTGTCAAAACGCTGGTTGAAAGCACCGACTTTCATGTGGGCGTCAAAGGCTGTTGGCATGCGGGTCACGTAATCAACCACCGCGCCAACCGAGTTGCCAGGATAGGCCGCTGAAAATGGGCCGTACATGACATCCACGCGTTCAATTTCTTCTGGCGTGACCAATCCCCAACGTGGCGCATGGGCCGCTGAGTTGCCGAGGTAGTTGGATAACAAAATGCCATCCGCGTACACCGCGCTACGTGCGGGGTTGTTCGCACCGGAGGCGCGCGACGCAAGCACAGCGTGGTTGTAGTCACCGATGTAGCGCTTGCGAACCGACAAGCTGGGCAAGTATTTCAATGCATCTTCACTGTCCGTGGCATTGATGGTCTCAGCCATTTGAGTGGCCGTCACTGACTCCATCGTGGTCGGAATTTGCGTGGGCAATGACGATGGCTGGCCAGACGTGATCACGATCACGCCTAACTCTTTTGCTGGCGAAACGTCTTGAGCGCTCGCCAGCCCTGACAGGCCAAGCACGATCGCCATGGCCAGTGGCTTGCATGCAAAAGGAATTGGGCTCACTTATTTTTCCAATCAACCTCAATGGTTTGCCTACGCGCAACAAGCGCAGCAAGACCCACAAACTAGGCGATGGCACAAAGCCAAGCGCCTGCTTTAAAGATCAAAGGGAAAGTACAGGCGGCCCACGCGATGGCAGCGGAGGCGCAGTGAGGGCCGCCATGTGCGCTGCAGCCAGGGGCTGCAAGGCATGGGCCAAGGGTGAAGGGGGTGTCAACTTGGTGTTGAACACCGGAGGCGGTGCGCTGACAGAAGCACACAAGGGGCAATCAAGGGTGTGACCAGCGCTGACTGTGTCGTCATCGCCCTGCACCACCAGCTTCATGCTGCCCGCACTGGTACAGACCAAGTCCATGGCTTGCGGATTGACGACGGGCGATGCAATGGCCACCCCAACAGACAACGCAAACCACACCAGCACAAGGCGGGTGAGTTGGATGGCGTGACGCAACGACTGCATGGTTCAAATTATGTCTCACGCACTTGACGCATTCGAAAAGTCTGTCTCGTCTAGGTGTAAACGAGAGTTCATTGACCTCCATCAAGGAATGAAGCGCATGATGGGCGCAACATCAAACCACACCAAGAGGAGTTCAAATGGACGCACAACACGCCACCGCCTTCAAGCACAAGCTTGAAACCCAACGCGCCGAGTTGTTGGCGCAAATTGCACAGCAACGCGGCGGCAAAGCCAGCCGAGCAGACGTGGCCGCCGAGCACTTCGCACACCACGAAGACTCCGACGCGCAGGTCAACACCGCACGCGATTTGGAGTTCGCCATCAACGAACACGAAACCGCCGAACTGGCGGCGATTGACGACGCCTTGGCTCGCTTAAGCGCAGGCACTTATGGCCACTGCGTCGATTGCGATGCGACGATTCCAGAAGCACGCCTGAATGCGGCACCCGAAGCAGCGCGCTGCATTGGCTGCCAAGAAAAATCTGAACACAACCACCCCTAAGAGAGAAAGAAGAAACGCATGACCACTTTTCACGCCGTTGTCTGGATGGACCACCAAGAAGCCCATGTGCTGATGTTTGACCGCGAACACGTGGAGAGCCAACGCGTCAAATCACGCACCCACCACAAACACCAAGGCAAGCCCAGCGACACAACGCACTTGTATGCCGACATTGCCAAAGCACTCGAAGGCACGCACGAAGTGTTGGTCACGGGTCCAGGTAAAGCGCGCGACGAATTCCGTGACTGGTGCAAACAACACCATGCCCACGTGAACGTGGTGGACAGCATCGCCAGCGACCACCCGACCGATGCACAAGTGGTGGCCATGGCCCGTCAATATTTCAAAAAATTTGACAACATGGCGGCTGACCCAGCGCACCTGAAGTAAGCCCTGCGGCAAACTAAAACAGCCCATAAAAAAGCCCGCTCACAGCGGGCTTTTTCTGTTGGAGCAGCCGAGGTTAAGCGCTGAGTGGCGACAACTCTTGCTCAATCGCACCAAACACGCTTAGCCCATCTTTGCCTTTGGCCTCGATGCGCACGGTGTCTGCCAACTTCATGTACTCGGTGGTGGCTTTGCCATCGAGTGCGGTTTCCATGGCGCGCTTTTCTGCGATACAGCTGTAGCCTTTGGGCCACTCGGTTTGGCCGTTTTTCTCGACACCTGCATTGCTGACCGTACCGCTGCTCACCACCGTGCCCGCACGCAGCGCACGGGTTTTGCTGGCGTGAGCCACGAGTTGACCAAAGTGATGCGTCATGTCCGTGCCTGCGTCGCACATGCCGACCTTGCGGCCGTTCCATGCCACTTGCACAGTGAGGTGCACGCGGCCGTTGTCCCACGCGTCGCCCAACTCATCCAGCGTCACCGCCACAGGACTGAAGGACGCAGCGGGGTGGCTTTGCACATTGTGTGTGACGTTGCGCAGGGTGATGGCGTTGGACAGCATGACCAAGCGGATGCTTTCTAAAGCATCGTCCGTCGAAGTCCCCACGGGCACGTCAGCTGTGATGACGGCGATTTCGGCAGAGAAATCTGCGCCTAAGTTTTCGTTGGCACACACCACATGATCGTGTGCACCCAGCAGAGCATCACTGGCAGCTTGGTGCACCACCAAATCGCCCGCACCTTCGCCCAACAAGGTGGCGTGGCTGGCATACGCTGCGCCACTCAGGCGCTGGTAGGCGCGTGGCAGCGGCGCCATGCACAGGGCGGGGTCAAACGCAAAGGCGTGGCGTGCTTTGCCGTTGTTCAGGGTTTCATACAAGTCTTGCAGTTGCGGGGCGATGAATCCCCAGTCATCCAACGCTTGCTGCATGCGGGTGGCAATGCCCGTCGCATAATGCGCGGTGCTCAAGTCACGCGAGACAACCACCAATTGGCCGTCGCGTGTACCGTCTTTGTATGTGGCTAATTTCATGCCACGATTCTATGAAAGAACACTGACCCGTCATGCACACCCGTGCCCTGCCACCCCACCCCATCCATTTGCAACGCCAACATGCGGTGCTGCTGGTGGCTGGCGTGTTGTTGCTGCACTTGTGGGTGTTGGCGGGTATGCCTCTGTGGTTCTCACCCGATGCGGGCAAGCCCCTGCGCACGCAGGCATTGATCACGCGACAAATTGAGGTGGCGGCCCCTCGCGCACCGCAAGTGCCAGAACCGGCCAAACCCGCGTCGCCCAAACCAGTCCCTGCGCCCAACGCTGAAGCGCCCGCGGAGACCAGCGAGAGCACCAAACCCTTGAAGTTTGACGATTTTGGGCAAGACCTGTCAGCGCCGATCACCCTGCCTGCACGAAGCGCCACAGGCGTCGACTTGCCACCCTACAAACGCGCCGGCAGCGAGGGGCTGACAGATGTCACCGCATTCAAAGCGCCAGCGTCTGCTTTTTTGAAATACCAAGTGCAAGGCCAAGCCAAGGGCTTCAATTACTGGGCGAACGCCGAATTGAATTGGATTCAAAACGGCAAAGAGTATGAAGCGCGCCTAGAAGTGAGCGCCTTTTTGTTGGGTTCACGCGTGCAAGTGAGCAAGGGCATATTGGGCACGGAAGGCATCATGCCCACGCGCTTTGGCGACAAAACCCGCAGTGAGCTGGCCGCGCATTTCCAACGCGACAAAGGCATCATCAGCTTCAGCGCCAACTCGCCTGACGCGCCGCTGCTCAAGGGCGCACAAGACCGCTTGAGCGTGGTGTTGCAGCTCAGCAGCCTGTTGGCGGCAGACCCTGCACGCTTCCCTATGGGCACCATGTTGTCCTTCCAAACCGTGTCTCAGCGTGAGGCGGAGGTGTGGCAATTCTTGGTGGAACAAGAAGAATTGCTGCAACTGCCCTTTGGCGAGATCAATGCCATCAAGCTCAACCGCAAGCCCCGCCGCGAGTTTGACCAGCAGATTGAACTCTGGTTTGCCCCCACGCTGGGCTATTTACCCGTGCGTTTGCGCATCACCAACGCCAATGGCGACTTTGTCGACCAACTTTTAAGCAAAGCCGAAAAGCCCAGCCCTTGAATTTGGGCTTTTGAATCCGATATGCTTAGATGCAATTCGTTTTCCGCCGAAAGATCCCCATGGACATGTTGTACAACTCCGACACGTATTCGGTCATGCACCTGCAGGTGGATGACGCGTTGGTGCCTGTGCGCCCCGACGTGCCAGCACTGGCACGTCATGGCTTTGAAATTGTGGACAAGCGCTCAGGCAAAGAGATTTACCTCGAAGGCTCTTGGGCCGAGCAATTTCAAGCCCATTTGCGCGCTTGGCAAGAAAACGCCCCCACCCAAGAAGAGGTGGAAGACACGTTGGCTGGCTACGCCGAGCTGGCCCAAAACCCGGTCGTGGTGCACTGAGCCTGCTACCCACACGACACACAGGGCGCCTCGGCGCCCTTTTTCATGCCCAGTCCTACCTACAATTGCGCACATGACTGCATACATCCTTAATTTGTCTTGCCCCGACCGCCAGGGCATCGTGCACGCCGTGTCTGGCTTTTTGCTGGAACGCAAAGGCAACATCGAAGAAGCTGCGCAATACAACGACCATGACACGGGTCTGTTCTTCATGCGCGTGCAATTCGCATGCGATGCGGTAGGCCAAGACGACTTACGTGCGCAGCTCGCCACCTTTGCCACCGGCTTTGAGATGAAGTGGTCGTTGCACGACACCACCCAGCCCATGCGCACGGTGTTGATGGTCAGCAAAGAAGGTCATTGCTTGAACGACTTGTTGTTCCGCGTCAAAAGCGGGCTGCTGCCTTTGGACATTCGCGCCATCATCAGCAACCACCGCGAGTTCTACCAACTGGCCGCGAGTTACAACGTGCCGTTCCATCACATTCCCGTCACCGCCGCGACCAAGGTGCAAGCCGAAGCCAAAGCCTACGAGGTGATTGAGGCCGAAGGCGCAGAGCTGGTCGTGCTGGCCCGTTACATGCAAATTTTGAGCGACGACTTGTGCAAAAAATTGTCTGGCCGCGCCATCAACATTCACCACAGCTTCTTGCCCAGCTTCAAGGGCGCCAAGCCTTATTACCAAGCGCATGACCGTGGCGTGAAACTCATTGGTGCCACGGCCCACTACGTGACCGCCGACTTGGACGAAGGCCCCATCATTGAGCAAGACGTGGCCCGCGTGGACCACAGCAAAACCGTGGAAGACTTCACCGCCCAAGGCCGCGATACCGAAAGCCAAGTGCTGGCCCGCGCCGTCAAATGGCACAGCGAACACCGCGTGCTGCTCAACGGCCACAAAACCGTGATCTTCAAATAAACCTGCATGACCAGCCGCATTCCGCCCATTCAGTGTTTGCTCACGTTTGAGGCCTTGGCGCGGTTGCGTTCGGTCACGCAAGCCGCTGAAGAACAATGCGTGACCCCCAGCGCGGTGAGCCATCGCGTCAAGCAACTGGAACAGTTGCTGGGCGTGAAGCTGTTTGGCCGCGCTGACTTTTCGCTCACCACCGAAGGCAGCGAATACCTCGCGCATGTGCGCGAAGGTTTGGCCATTTTGGAGCGATTCCCAGGCAAAGACAGCAGTGCCACACCCGGTAAACGCAAACTGCGCTTGGCCGTGACACCGACGTTTGCACGCTCCATCCTGATGCCGCGTCTGCGCCAATTTGCCGATGCCTACCCCGAGATTGACATCATCTTGCAAGTCAGCATTCCGTTGCTGGATGTGGTGGCCGAAGACGCCGACCTGACCATTCGCTTTGGCACCGGCCGCTACGCCGATGTCGAACATGTGTGCGTCATGAAAGACGACGTGACGCCCATGGCCTCACCCGCCTACATTCGCGAACACGGCCCGTTTGAAACCCCCGAAGACTTGGCAGACGCCACACTTTTGCGCAGCCCCTTAGAGCCTTGGCGCACCTGGTTTGCCGCGCATGACCAAGACTGGCCAGAACCGATTGACGGCAGCAGCTTCAACGACATCGGCCTGATGTGCGACGCCGCAGCGCAAGGCTTGGGCGTTGGCTTGGTGCGCTTAAAGCTGGGCGCACCGTGGCTGGAAAACGGCACGCTGGTGCGCATCTTCCCGCGCCAAGTGCCTAGCCCGCATGGGCACTACCTGTGTTGGCGCACGGGGGCGATGGACCGATGGGAATGTGCGGCGTTTGCGGATTGGCTGAAAAAAGCCGTCCCTTAAATTCGCTTCACGCGGGGCTGTAACTTTCTTCACACGCCCAACGCCAGTTTTGCCGTAAAGTGCAACGCATGAACGCACCACTCACCTCCGACCAGCAAAACACCATGGCACGCGCCGAGCGCCAAGCCCAAGTCGTGCAAGCCCTGCTGCAAGTGCTGCCCCAGCACGCCCTGCTCTACACCACCGAGGACACCGTGCCCTACGAGTGCGATGGCCTCACCGCCTACCGCGCTCGCCCCATGTGCGTGGCCTTGCCCGAGACGGTCGAGCAGGTGCAAGCCGTGCTCAAAACCTGCTACGCACTGGACGTGCCCGTGGTGGCACGCGGCGCTGGCACCGGGCTGTCGGGCGGCGCCATGCCGCACACCCAGGGTGTGACGCTGTCGCTGGCGAAGTTCAACCAAATCCTCAACATCGACGTAACGGCTCGAACGGCCGTGGTGCAGTGCGGCGTGCGCAACCTGGCCATCAGCGAAGCCGTGTCGCAGTACGGGTTGTATTACGCGCCCGACCCCTCCAGCCAAATTGCTTGCACCATCGGCGGGAACGTGGCCGAGAACTCGGGGGGCGTGCATTGTTTGAAATACGGCCTCACCGTGCACAACGTGCTCAAGGTGAAGGGCTTCACCATCGAAGGCGAGCCGATTGAGTTTGGCAGCGAGGCACTCGACACACCGGGCCTCGACCTGTTGCCCGTGGTGGTGGGGAGCGAAGGCATGTTGGCGGTGACCACCGAGGTAACGGTCAAACTCGTGCCCAAGCCCCAACTGGCACGCTGCATCATGGCCAGCTTTGACGATGTGCGCAAAGCGGGTGACGCCGTGGCTGCGGTGATTGCCGCAGGCATCATCCCCGCAGGCTTAGAGATGATGGACGGACCCATGACCGCCGCCGTGGAAGACTTTGTGCACGCCGACTACGACCTGAGTGCCGCCGCAATTTTGCTGTGTGAGAGCGACGGCACGCCCGAAGAGGTGGAAGAAGAAATTGGCCGCATGAGTGACGTGCTGCGTGGCTGCGGCGCCACGGCCATTGCGGTGAGCCGCGACGAAGCACAACGCATGAAGTTTTGGAGCGGTCGCAAAAACGCGTTCCCGGCCTCAGGCCGCATCAGCCCCGATTACATGTGCATGGACAGCACCATCCCGCGCAAGCGTTTGGCCGACATTTTGGAAGCCATCAGCGAGATGGAAAAGAAATACCAGCTGCGCTGCTTGAACGTGTTCCATGCCGGCGATGGCAACTTGCATCCGTTGATTCTGTTTGATGCCAACGACCCCGACCAAATGCACCGCTGCGAACAGTTTGGCGCCGACATTTTAGAAACCAGCGTGGCCATGGGCGGCACCGTGACGGGCGAGCACGGCGTGGGCATCGAGAAAGTGAACAGCATGTGCGTGCAGTTCAGCGCCGAAGAAAACGAACAGATGTTTGGCGTGAAGCGGGCTTTTGACAGCAAGGGTTTACTCAACCCCGGCAAGGTCATCCCCACCCTACACCGCTGCGCCGAATACGGCAAGATGTTGGTGCGTGCGGGGCAAATCAAGCATCCGGATTTGCCGCGGTTTTAATTTGTCACGCTTCTAAGCGGCGTAAGTTCGCCCACCAAAGATCGCCGTCCCCACCCGCACCATCGTGCTGCCCGCTTGGATGGCGGCTTCTAGGTCGCCCGTCATGCCCATCGACAAGGTGTCAAATTGGGGCAGATTCAACGCGGCCTTCACCTCGTCAAACACAGCGCGTGCTTTGGCGTGCACGGCCACTTGTGCGTCATAGCCCGCTGCAGGATCGGGGATGGTCATCAGACCGCGCAGCACCAAGCGAGGTAGCTTGGCCACTTCGGTGGCCAGCGCCAGCACATCGGCAGGGGCTATGCCTGATTTGGTTTCACCGCCGTCGATGTTGACTTGCAGGCACACGTTCAGCGGCGCTAGGTGCGCAGGGCGTTGGTCGCTCAAACGCTGCGCAATTTTGAGGCGGTCGACCGTATGCGCCCAGTCGAAGTGCTCGGCCACAAGTTTGGTTTTGTTGCTTTGCATGGGGCCAATGCAGTGCCACACCAGTGCAGGATTGCAGTCTTGCAAGGCCGTGATTTTGTCCACCCCTTCTTGGATGTAGTTTTCGCCAAAGTCACGCTGGCCGCAGCCGGCGACTTGGCGCACATCGTCGGCATGGAAGGTTTTGGACACGGCCAAGAGCTGCACGCTGTCAGCGCTGCGTCTGCTGGCGATACATGCCGCAACGATGCGGGCTTGTACAGCGTGAAGGTTGTCGCGTAAAGCTGGGTCTGAATGGCTCATCAGGGCTACTTTAACAAGGCGCGCATGGGTTACCTGCGTGACATGTGCGGGCCTTGTTCTGCCCCTATGATTCAGCGCAATTCAACCCTCTACTGATACACACATGTCTAGCATCAACGCCAAAACCTACGAACCCACTGCTTCTGCCCACGTTGCCTTCATTGGCATGGGTGTGATGGGCTACCCCATGGCTGGCCACTTGGCCACCGCAGGCCACGCGGTGACGGTGTACAACCGCTCACCCGCCAAGGCCGAGGCTTGGGTGAAAGAATTTGCCAACAGCAAAGCTCCCCAAAGCGCACGCACCCCACGCGAAGCCGCCAAAGGCGCCAGCATTGTGTTTTGCTGCGTGGGCAATGACGACGATTTGCGCTCGGTGGTGTTTGGCGCCGATGGCATGTTGGCGGGCATGGAGCCCGGCACGGTGTTGGTCGACCACACCACCGCGTCGGCCGATGTGGCGCGCGAGATTTACACCGCCGCCAAAAACCTCGGCATCCACTTCATCGACGCCCCCGTGTCAGGCGGCCAAGGCGGCGCACAAAACGGCCTGCTGACCGTGATGTGCGGCGGTGACGCGCCGGTGTTCGAACGCGTCAAACCTGTGGCCATGGCCTTCTCTCGCGCCTTCACCCTGATGGGTGAGCCCGGCGCGGGCCAGCTGACCAAGATGGTGAACCAAATCTGTATCGCGGGCTTGGTGCAAGGCCTGAGCGAAGCAATTGCCTTTGGTCAAAAAGCCGGCCTTGACATGAACCTCGTGCTCGACGTGATTGGCAAAGGCGCCGCACAGAGCTGGCAAATGGACAATCGTGGCAAAACCATGGTGGCCGACAAGTTTGACTTTGGCTTTGCGGTCGACTGGATGCGCAAAGACTTGGGCTTGGTGTTTGACGAAGCCAAGCGCAACGGTGCAGTGTTACCCGTGACGCAGATGGTCGACAAGTTTTACGGTGATGTGCAAGACATGGGAGGCAACCGTTGGGATACCTCTAGCTTGATCAAGCGTTTGCGGTAAGTCACACACGCAGTCAAAAGCCCCGCATGCGGGGCTTTTTTCATGCCAGCAGATTCGCTTATTTGATCGGCGTGACCACGGGCTGACTGCTCGTGACGGGCAAACCTGAACCGCTTGTGACGGGCGTTTGTTTGGTGGGCTCGTCTTTGCGTTTGGGTTGCAGGGCGCGCAGTTCGTCTTCGGTGATGTATTCAAGCACGCGCACCACACGTTTGACACCGCTCACGCCACGGACAACCTCTGTGGCACGCTGGGCTTCGCGCTGCGTCACGCGACCCATCATGTAAATGGTGCCGCGCTCGCCCACGATTTTGAACACATTCGCAAACACATCTTCGCTGTCAACCATGGCCGCTTTGACCTTGGCCACCAACACCACATCACTGCCACGGTCGCTGGTACTCGAAGCAGGGCCAATCGCCAGTTCATTCACCACCGCGCGCACGTTTTGCACTTGGCCGATCAGCTGTTCGGCTTGGCGGCGCACCGTATCGTTCGACACCTCACCTGTGATCAACACTTGGCGGTTGTAGCTGGTGATGTTGATGTGCTCTTTGCTGCCAAAGTTTTCACGGATGGCGGTGGCGCTACGTTGTTCAATGGTCTCGTCTTCCACTTGAATGCCTGTGGTGCGGCGATCGCTGGCCACCATGGCTGTGCCTAAGACACCACCAAACATCAACGGCGCGGCACACGAAGCCAGGCCCAAACACATGACCAAGGTGGACAGCAAAGACGCTGTCGATGTCTTCAAAATTTTCATGCTTTACTTTCTGAGTCACCCAACAATTGCGCGTCCACGCCATCGCAAATGCAATGGATGGCGAGCAAGTGAACTTCTTGAATGCGCGCGGTGCGTTCGTGTGGCACACAAATATGCACATCGGTTTCGCGCAAGGCTTGGCTCATTTTGCCGCCGCCTTTGCCTGTGAGCGCCACCACGGTCATGTCGCGCTCGTGGGCGGCTTGAATCGCCGCCAACACGTTGGGCGAGCTGCCACTGGTGGTGATGGCCAACAACACATCGCCTGACTGCCCAAGTGCACGCACTTGCTTGGCAAAAATTTGTTCGTAGCTGTAGTCGTTCGCAATGGCGGTGATGATGGAGCTATCGGTCGTGAGGGCAATGGCACCCAGCTCGGGGCGCTCACGCTCAAAGCGGCCCACAAACTCAGCCGCAAAATGCTGAGCATCCGCGGCAGAGCCCCCGTTACCGCACGCCAGCACTTTGCCGCCACTGGTGACGCTGGCCAGCACCGCGGACACGGCCGCTGCGATGGGTTTGGACAAGACTTGGGCCGCCTGATATTTCAAGTCGGCCGAGTCAATGAAGTGTTGTTCGATACGTTGCTCAAGCATAGGAGTAATGATACCTTTAAGCGTCAAAAGCGGCTTTGAACCACTGCAAGTCGTCGCCCTCTACGGCAATCACATCAAACCGACATGGGGGCGTCTGGCGCAGTTTCAACAGATAGTGGCGTGCGGCAAACACAATGCGCCGCTGTTTGACAAAGGTGATGCTGGCCAAAGCCCCGCCATGCTGCGCATTGCCGCGTTTTCGCACCTCCACAAAGACCAAGGTGCCATCGCCATCGCGCATGACCAAATCTATTTCACCACCACCCCGCCCGGGCGTTCGATAATTGCGCTGCATCAGATCTAGCCCTTGGGCTTGTAAGTGGTGCAATGCGCGGTCTTCGGCCGCATCTCCTTTTTGCTTGGTGGTTGATTGCTGTCGCACACGCGTTGGTGTTTGGCCATTGGGTTTGTTCACAGCCTCTCCTTGATGAACGCTAACTTTGATTCCGCTTTGTCTGCCGCACACGCTGCCGCAGCCGCCCAAAACCATCCGACAGGCACGCTGTATGTGGTGGCCACGCCCATTGGCAATTTGGCTGACATCAGTTTGCGTGCGCTGCATGTGCTGAGTTTTTGCGACACCTTGGCGTGTGAGGACACGCGCCACTCACAAACTTTGCTGCGCGCCTACGGCATCGACAAGTCGTCCACACATTGGTTGGCGGTCCATCAGCACAACGAGGCCGAAGCCGCCGAAGAAGTCATTCGTCGCCTGCAAGCCGGGCAGCGTGTGGCCTATGTGAGCGACGCAGGCACGCCTGCGGTCAGCGACCCCGGCGCACGCTTGGCTTGGCAGGTGCAACGCGCTGGCTTGCGCGTGGTGCCATTGCCTGGCGCCAGCAGTGTGACCGCGCTGTTGAGCGCGTGCGGCACACCTGCACATGACTCGTCTGGTTTTGTGTTTGTGGGCTTCTTGCCTTCCAAAGCCACCGAACGCGGGCATGCCGTGACGGTGCTGGCCCAAGAGCCTCGCACCCAAGTGCTACTAGAGGCACCGCATCGCATCGAAGCACTCGCCACCGCCTTGGGCGTGCTGGGCGAACGGCCTGTGACCGTGGGTCGTGAGCTGACCAAACAGTTTGAAGAAATTGCCACCGTGGCCGCCCAAGATTTGACGGCTTGGTTGCAAGGCAATGCACAACGCACCCGTGGTGAATTTGCATTGGTGGTGCATGCCCAGACACAAGAGCGCGCCACAGGTTCGGACAACGACCGCTTGCTGAAAATCTTGATGCAAGAGCTGCCCCTGAAAACAGCGGTGAAAGTGGCGGCAGAGATCAGCGGCGAGGCCAAGAACGCTTTGTACGACCGCGCGTTAGAGCTCAAAACCGCAAGCTGAACGCTTGGCTTAAAACCCCAAGGTATGCGGCAGCCAAGTGGAGAGCTCGGGCACAAAAGTCAGCAGCACCAACACCACAAAATGCGCCAGCAAGAAAGGCGGCAATTCACGCGTGAGGTCTGCCATCGACACACGTGTGGCCACCGCGGTGACAAACAACAAGCCTCCCACTGGCGGGGTGATCATGCCCAAGGTCAAGTTGACGATGACCACCATGGCAAAGTGCGTGGGGTCAATGCCCAACGCCAACGCCACAGGGGCCAAGATGGGCACCAGAATCATCACGCCAGGCAAAGGCTCCATGAAGATGCCAAACACCAACAACAAGATGTTCACCACAATGAGGAAGGTCACCGGTGAAAGGTTCCATTCCACAATGGTTTGTGACACCTGTTGTGGCACACCTTCCACCGTCAGCACCCATGCAAATGCCGCCGAAGTGGCCATGACCAACAAGACCGACGCCGTCAGCAACGACGAACGTGCCGCAATGCCCGGTAACGCTTTCCATTCCAAGGTGCGGTAAATCCATTTGCCACAAATCAACGCATAAAACACCGCCACCACCGAGGCCTCCGTGGGCGTGAAGATGCCAAAGCGGATGCCCACCAAAATCAAGACAATCAACATCAACGCAGGAATGGCTTTGAAGCTGGTGACCAACATTTCGCGTGCAGAGGGACGTGGTTCGGTGGAGCGGTAATTGCGCTTGCGGCAAATGCGCCAGTTCACAAAAGCCATGGCCAGTGCAATCAAGATACCGGGAATGAACCCCGCCATGAACAAACCACCGACCGACACCTGCTCATCCTGCATGGCATAAATGATCATGCTGATCGACGGCGGAATGATGGGGCCCACGACGGCCGTGCTGGACGTCAATGCAGCGGCGTATGCACGTGAATAGCCGGCCTTCTCCATCATCTTGACCATCATCGAGCCCGGACCTGCGGCATCTGCCAACGCGGAACCCGAGATGCCAGAAAACAAGGTGAGCGACAACACATTGGCATAGCCCAGGCCGCCACGCAAATGCCCCACAAATTGCGATGCAAAACGCAACAGCACCAAGGTGAGTGCACCGCCGGACATCAGCTCAGCCGCCAAAATGAAAAATGGCACGGCCATCAACGGAAAGCTGTCGATGCCCGTGAACATTTCTTTGAACACCACCAGCTGTGGGTAGCGACCGCCCACAAACACGGCAAGCGAGGCGGAAATAGCAAGCGCAAATGCCACAGGGAACCCGAGGGTCATCAGCACAACGGCTGCGATGAAAAGTGTGAGTGTCATAGTGAAGCAGCGGATTCAGCATCCATCTCGTCTGAAGTGATGTAGTTGCCGTGACCGATGTAGCCGCGCACGATGAACAACAAATGCACAAAGAGCAACAAAAAGCCAACAGGCATGGCGGCATAAATCCACGCAATCGGAATGTCTGTTGCCGCTGTGGTTTGAAAGCGCGTTGCCCACACGTAAAGAATGGAGAAATACATCATCACCAAAAAGAAAGTGCCCAAGCCCAACGCCACAATGGCACGCACCACGCGCGCACCTTGTTCGCCCACGGTTTGGTGAAAGTTATCAATGGCCACATGGCCACCAAAACGCAGCACCAACCCTGCACCTAAGAAGGTGACCCAAATCATCATGTGACGTGCCACCTCTTCGGCCCAAACGATGGAGTCACCCGTGGTGTAGCGCAACACCACGTTGGCAAACACGATGCAGGACATGACCAGCAGCAACAGAATCAACACCCAACGGTTGACAGAGACCAACACGCGCTCAAATCGATTCAACATGTGCATTCAACACCAAGTGTTGTTTTAAAAGAAAAAAGAAGAACGCCCGGACAAGTCCGGGCGCGGTATGCCAAGCCAAGCTTGGCTTATTTGGTTTGTGTGATTTTGTCGATCGTGGCTTGACCGAACTTGGCAGCGTATTGCTTGTACGCAGGTGCTACACCTGCTTGGAAAGATGCCACGTCCACCTTGGTCACCACTTGCACGCCGTGCGATTGGATTTCAGCCACCGCTTTTTTCTCCACATCGTCCACGAATTTGCGTGAAGCCAAGGCACCCGCTTTGGCACCTTCGATGAAAGCCACTTTTTCAGAGTCGCTCAAAGAACCAAAGAAAGCGGGTGACACGATCAAGGCCATGGGCGCGTAAACGTGTGACGTCAAAGACAAGTTCTTTTGCACTTGCCACAGTTTGGCAGACACAAACACAGACACCGGGTTTTCTTGACCATCAATCGTGCCTTGTTGCAGTGCACCAATCACTTCAGGCCAAGCCATGGGCGTGGGCGACGCACCCAACGTGCGAAAGGCGGTGATGTGCACGGGGTTTTCTGTGACGCGAATTTTCAAACCCTTGATGTCGTCCGCTTTGGTGACGGGACGCTTGTTGTTGCTCAAGTGACGAAAGCCTTGCTCACCCCATGCCAACGCAATGAGGCCGCGCTTTTTGAACTTGGTCAACAAGTCTTGACCAAACTCACCGTCCAACACTTTGCGCGCATGCGCGGTATCACGGAACAAGAAAGGAATATCGACCACGCCGACTTCTGGCACAAAATTACTCAACGCACCTGTGGAGACGATCACGGCCTCAACCGTGCCCAACTGCAAACCTTCGATCAGTTCGCGCTCACCGCCCAATGCGCTGGCTGGGAATTGTTTGAATTTGTAAGCACCTTTGGTGGATTTCTCAACCGAATCCGCCCAAGTTTGAGCAGCGGCTCCGTAGTGCGAATTGACAGCCAAGGCGTAACCCACTTTGACCTCTTTGGCCGCTTGTGCGACGGCAAAACCTGAAGCAGATCCCAAAGCGACCAAGGTCATCAAGGCGGTGCGGCGAAGGATGGTCATTTGTAATTTCCCAAAAGAGTACGTGTTGAATTTTGGTGCGGCTGGCGGGGATCGAACCCACGACCCTTGGCTTCGGAGGCCAATACTCTATCCACTGAGCTACAGCCGCACGTTGTAAGCTGCTGATTGTAGGCGCCCCGCTATAATTTCTGTTGTTTTAGAGAGCGTCCACAGGATGAAAGAAATGAGCCACCACGACCACGAGCCATCACACTCCACTTCAGAAGTTTTTGTTTCGACAATGAAAACATTTGTCTTGCCCGTGCTCGTTGTGGTGGGCTTGATTGCTTATGTCGCTGCATCGTTTCGCCCACAAACTGTGACAACGACCAATCCAACGCAAGCCGTTGAGGCGCGCATTCAAAAGGTAGGTGCGGTTGAAATCAAAGATGCCAACCGCGCGTCTCGCACTGGCGAAGAAGTGTTCAAAGCTCAGTGTTCCACTTGCCACGCGACTGGCGCTGCCGGTTCGCCTAAATTTGGTGATGCCGCCGCTTGGGGCCCTCGCATTGCCAAAGGCTTTGATGCGTTGATGACTTCTGCTTTGAAAGGCAAAGGCAACATGGGCCCGCAAGGGGGTGGCAACTTTGAAGACTACGAAGTCGGCCGTGGCGTGGCTTACATGGCCAACGCAGCGGGTGCCAAGTTTGCTGAGCCTAAGAAGCCAGAAGCTAAATAAATTTCAGTGACTTGCAGAAAACGGGTCATATGACCCGTTTTTTTATGCCTGTGTGTTTTGTGCTTGTTGCGGACTGCGCACGTAACCAAATCGCGCGGGTAGCTCGCGTGCGGACAATTCTTGCGGCACCCACAAACCTGTTTCGATGAGCTCTGCCGCTTGCAGGACATCTTGCGTGTGGACCAAGCCAAAGCCTTGTTCTGTGTCTAAATACAAGCGGCCATACTCATCCACGATGCAGCGTTGCATGCGCACAGGTTCGCCAGTGTGCGATTGAATCGCGCCATCTGGCTGCAAGCGCCACACCCAAGGCGTGGCTTCCAGTTCGACGTACACGCGCTGTGGGCCATTTTGAAAATACCAACGGCCCTGCTTGTCGCATGCATAGTTGCGACCGATGAAGGCAATGAGTTTTTCATGTTGTAAGCGCGAGCCTTTGCTTTGGGTGAACGTCCCCATGGCTTGGGCTTGGTCGTCACGCATGTACCAATCGCCACGTGCATCAAGGCCAAGCCAACCGAAGCAATCCGGCACATTGGGCCACTTGGCCATGGCTTGTTTGACAAGGTCATCCATGTTGTGTCATCCACTCCAAAACAGCCCAAGGCATTTCTTGTAAATCTGCAGGGAAAGGACCGGAGGCAAAACCCACATGACCGCCCTGCTCAGGTTGCCAGAGTGTGACATGGTCGCTCACTTGGTCTTGCGTGGGCAAACAGCTCGCTGGAATGAACGGGTCATTGCGGGCATTCAACACCAATGCTGGCACTTGGATGCGCGACAAGCCTGGCTTTGCACTTGCCCTGTCCCAGTAATCATCCGTGCCTCTAAAGCCATGCAAGGGTGCCGTGAACACATCGTCAAATGCATACAAAGTTCTGGCGGCCATGAGTTCTTGCGGATCAAACAAACCTGGGAACTGCTGAAGCTTTTGCATGGCCCGTGGTTTCATGGTGGCTAAGAACATGCGGGCGTAGACGGTTTTGTTAAAGCCCGTGTCAATGGCATGTCCACTGGCTGTTAAATCAATGGGTGAGCACACAGATGCAACGCTGTGCACAACCTGCGCTGCGGCCTGTCCCATTTCGCCTGCCCAGCGCATCAAGGCATTGCCGCCCAGCGAGATACCCACAGCGAATAGGGGGCCAAGGTGCTGTTGACGAAAGCGATGGAGCATCCAACCAATTTCTTCAAAATCACCCGAGTGGTAGGCACGCGGGGCCCAGTTGATTTCGCCGCTACACCCTCTGAAATGCGGCACGGCAATGTGCCATCCGCGTGACTGACACTCTTGTGCAAACGCTTGTGCGTAATGGCTGCTAGAGGAGCCCTCTAAGCCGTGAAATAGCACCAGCAAGGGCGCGTCTTCTGGCAACGCGAATGCATCGCGACGCCAATCCACGTCCACAAAGTCGCCATCTGGCGTGTCCCATCGCTCGCGTGACCATGCTGGCTTGGCCCCCACATAACGTTGGGCCAACTTTGCCGAATAGATCGTTTGTGCATTCCCACCTGGCAACCACCAAGGTGCGCGATAGTCCCAGATCAATGCAGAACCTGTGGTGCTTCGTGTGCTTCAGCGTGTGTGGGTGCGGTGCCTGGGCTGGCGTGATGCGCCACCATGCGCCATCCTTGCGCCGTGCGTTGGTAGACATTGGTGGCAACCACCACGGCCTCTTGCGTGCCATCGGTGGTGAGTAAAGCCACGCGCTCAATCACGTTGTGCATGGCGCTGGTGAGCGACTCAACTTTGCAGATGTGCTCGGGACGCGCAGCAATGGTGCCGTTGACAAACATGGCTTCAAATGCAGCACGAATGCTCGCACTGCCAATCAAACGTGGGCCACCAGGGTGCACACACACGATGTCATCCTCATCGGCCCAACAGCCCATGAGTTTTTCTATGTCGCCCGTTTGCAAGGCTTCATAAAACTGGTTTTCGATGGCATCGGCTGTGCCACCAACAGTGGCTGCTCTGAGTTTGGCTTTAGGCATGGGCAAATTGTCCACTTATTTCATGCGCAATAAAAAAGCCCCGACCGTGAGGCAGGGGCTTTTTTGAACGCTGACGCGCACAGCAATTACTTGTGAGCGCGGTAGCGGCGCAAGGCCGACAATTCAGCAGCCAAGATGGCCAGCTCGGAACGAGCACGGGCCATGTCAACGTCTGACTTTGCGTTCTTAACGGCTTCTTCAGCTGCGAGTTTGGCTGCGTTTGCTTTTTCTTCGTCCATGTCTTTGCCGCGCACAGCGGTGTCAGACATGACGGTGACGCAGTTGGGTTGCACTTCAAGAATGCCACCTGCAACGAAAACAAACTCTTCACCACCATCAGCCGTGTGAATGCGCACCGAACCGGGACGGATGCGTGAAATCAGCGGCGTGTGGCGCGGATAAATACCGAGCTCGCCCGCCTCGCCTGGCAAAGCCACA
>Ga0228700_1000633_pt1 | contig 29258 bp, 34 predicted proteins | sample McNCre317_Aug_MG_FD_178019 | JGI IMG/M metagenome (GOLD analysis project Ga0228700, IMG submission 178019) | Freshwater microbial communities from McNutts Creek, Athens, Georgia, United States - 3-17_Aug_MG | ecosystem: Environmental > Aquatic > Freshwater > Creek | place: USA: Georgia...
CGCATCCGCCGCCGCATCCGCCGCCCTCGCCGCCTGGCGGCGGTTGGCTTCCGTTGGTTCAGCAAGACAACGTTCTGCCGCTTCGATTGCTGCGACTACGCGTGGGTCTTCATTGTGCTGCTGTATTAATTTTGCAGCAAAAATAGCCAATTTTGCAGAAATAACAACTGCTGTTTTGTTTAATCGGCAGCACCAGAAAAAGTCATTTAAGCTGCAGCGCTCGATAATTTCACTATAATAGTATACCTCTGGCTTACCGTATTTTTGCCAGTATTTATCCGCCGAGTCACAAGGGTTCGCTGCCATGAGGTCGGTGTGAGTAAAGCTCAGCATTATTTACCCCCAAAGAACGCCTTAAGCGTTGAGCTCAGCGACTCGTTGACGACGGGGATTCCGCCTTCTGGGATGCGTGGCAGATCGACGTCAAGCCGCATAGACTCGGCAATTTCTTCTGGCGTGAAATGGTGTGTTACCGTCGTCACCGTCGTCTTTGCGCCACCAGGTGCAGGTGCAACAGGGTGCGCTGCGGCCATCTCGATTGTCTCTGGCTCGAAGCGCAGGGCCAGCAACAGGCGCAGGTCACGCACCTCAGCCTCGAGCTCAGCGATTGTCAGCGCCTGTTGCTGGCAGTGCACCTTCAATCGGTCAAAGGCTTCGAGTGCCTGGCTGACCTCGGTGCGTGCTTCTCTCTGCAGCTCGTCGAGGGCGACGCTGGCTTTGCTGTGGATTGTATGCAAGCGATCAATGTATGGGATTTTTGTCATTTTAGTTTCTCCTCGTTGTGGTTGTTTGTTCAGCTGCCGTTGCCGTCGGTGTAGCGACGGCGCATTGCGATTGCTCGGTATCCTGGCCGCTCCTCGCGGGTAGGCACGTCGCTGGGTGCAGGCACAGCCTCGGGTATCTCTTCGCTCGTGGGTGGTTCGCCTTCTTCCGTTTTGGGTTCAGTCACGCGCCAACCTCCTTCAGGCAGTCAGGCGCAAACGCCACCAGCTTGGCAAGGTGGCCTTCTGAGGGCACTTGGCGGTTGCGCTCGTATCTGCTGAGCTCACTGACTTGGATTCCGGTCTCACGGCCTAAATCGTCCAAGGTGAAGGCCGCACGCACGCGCGCGACCCTGACCTCGGTGCCGTCAAAATTCTTTGTGTTGCCTTGAAATTGTACTGTAAGCATGTCTCTCTCCACAAAAGCCAGTGCACTTTTGCGGTGCACTGGCTAGGTTGTCTTAGAACGGGATATCGTCTGTCTCGACCGGCTCAGCAGGTGGCGCGCTTGGCTCTGCTGCTGCCTCTGCAGGCTCTGCTGCCTTGCGCAGGAAGGCAGGCTTCGAGGCTGTCGGCTTTGGCGCAGTCGCAATCTTGGGAGCCTTCGCAGCGGCTGCTTGCTTGCCGAGCGTTGGAGCTGGCCCGATATTTTTGAGGTCAGCCTGCAACTTACCGCCTGCTTCGCGGTGCTTGACGGTGGCCTCAAACCGGCAACCTGCAAGGCCGTCGGCTTGTCTTGCAACATCAACGCCACAAGCAATCCCCAAGCGAATCAAGGTCTCTTTGCCAATCTTGACGACGGTGGGGTTTGGGTGACGCAGGTTAATCCAAAGGTTGACAATCCCTTTGCCAGTCACTTCACGGCAACCGATTGACAGGCCAACGCCGCCACTTTTGGTTTCCTTCGGCGCGTAGCCTTGCAAAATCTCGAAGGTGTGCGTTCCCTCTGGCACAAGGTCAGGGTCTGCGATTTTGGTGAGGTCTTCACCGGCGAACTCGATATTCAAGAAATCTTGTAACGACATTTTCAATGCTCCTATTTAACAGTGTTTCAGCTTAACTTTGCAATCAAAGCTGCGTAGTCAACTGGCTCGTAAAGCGCCACTGGTTCTGCAGTGATTGTCTCGCGAACCTTGGCGTCTGCGTCGCTGGTCTTGCCAGTCTGCAGATAGCGCACGAGCTGGCGCTTGCCGCTCACCACCTCGTCAACGGCAATCAACCGCAGGAAGAAATCGAACTGGTAAGGCAGCGACTCGGTGATTTCGCCGTAAGGGAACTTTGCCTTGCAATAGGTGTTCTTCAGCTGCTCACCACCAACGGTGATTGTTTCTTCTTTGCGCGTCTCCTTGCAGAGAAAAAGGATATTGATTGGCAGAGCCTTAAGTGCCTGCAAGGTGCCTTGGCTGCTGTCGACCGTGCGGTTGTAGACCTCAAAGCCTTTGGCTGCCTTCTTTGCGCCTTGGTGCAGCAACTCAGTGAGCTCGCTATAGCTGTCGAGTACAAGCCACGTGAACGGCGCACCATTGCAATCGAGCACCTGGCCGCTCTTGATTGCTGCACCGAGGTTGGCAAAATCATGAAAGGTGTTGATTTGCTCGACCTCGATGTCTTCGCGGTCAGTGCCTTGCAGCACGCGCAAACCGCCTTCGACGTTTGCCACCAAGACTGAGCCTGGCAGGGTGAGGATTGACCGTGTCTTGCCGACACCAGAGGCGCCGTAGACACAGATTCGGAGGTTGGTCTGCTCGACCGCCTCGCTTAGTTTGACTGGCACTGTTTGCTCCAAAGTCGCTGTTGTGGTGCGACAAACACAGTCTAAACAACCGCAAAAAAAAGTCAAGACTTTTGTTCGAAACTTTGTTAAACTGTCTCAAGTGGCATTGCAAAGCCACTTTAGGGGGCAACGTGAAAAAAGAACTGCGCTGGTACCAGCAAAAAGCTGTGGATTCTGTTTTTGAATATTGGGAGCGCGCACCAGAAGGTGGCTCACCGCTCGTGGTGCTGCCAACAGGGGCAGGCAAGTCGCTTGTGATTGGCGCTTTGGTGCAGCGGCTCGTCGAGCACGGCGCCCGTGTGGCGATTATCACGCACCGCTCTGAGCTTGTTCGGCAAGACCTGGCAGCAATCAGAGAGTGGTGGCCGCAAGCACCGGTGGCCACTTACGCAGCCTCGTTAAACAGAAGAAACGTGAGCCAAGTCACAGTTTGTCAACTGCAGTCAATTTGCCGCAAGCCGCAGATGCTCGGTGCGATTGACGTGGTGCTGATTGACGAGGCCCACCTTGTGCCTGTCGACGAAGAAACAAGCTATGGCAAGGTAATAAAAACCTTGCGTGAAAAGAACGCAGATTTGCGGCTCGTCGGATTGACGGCGACACCGTACCGTCTTGACCAGGGCCTGCTCACACAGGGCAAAGGTGCTTTGTTTTCTTCAATCTGTCTTGACGTGCCAATTCGACAGCTCGTCGAGGAAGGTTGGCTTGCACCTCTGCGCAGCGGTGCAGTCACTGCAATCGCTGACCTGCGCAACGTCGGCAAGCGTGCAGGTGACTTCGCAATCGCGGATATGGAACTTGCCTTTGATGTGATGGAGATCACAGATGCGGTTGTGCGTGACATTATGTCGCAGGTAAAGGAAGGCAGGAAGTCAATCCTCGTCTACGCCACCTCGATTAAGCACGCTGCAGCCTTGCGTAACGCGCTCAGGTTCGCCGGTCTGCACTCTGAGCTTATCTCTGGCGAGAGCAGCGAAGAAGAGCGGCAGCGAGTGTTTAAACGCTTTAAGGAATGGCCACGTGTTGACGACCAAGGCGAGCTGCCGATGGCCATTGTCAGCTGTGACGTGCTCACAACGGGGTTTGACGCGCCAGTTGTTGACGTTGTGGTGCTCGTGAGGGCGACGGTCAGTGTGTCGCTCTACGTGCAGATGCTCGGGCGGGGAACTCGTTGTCACCCGTCCAAGAAAGATTGCGTGGTGCTCGATTACGGTGGCAACGTTGCGCGGCACGGGCCAATCACCGACGTCAAAGTCAAGCCAAAGTCTGCCGGTGAAGGCAAAGCGCCAGTAAAGTACTGCGAGTGTGGCGCTGAGCTTTCGATTGGAATTTCAGTCTGCCCTCACTGCGGGTTTGTGTTTCCGCCGCCGCAGAAAAAAGTGAACGCAGAAGCATCAGAACTGCCTCCAATGCTGTTGCGCTTGCCGACGTTGGAGAACGGCGGGCAAGCTTATCGAGAGGTGTCCAAGGGCGTGTTTGGTGTTGCTGTGAGCCACACGATTTTCACTGTGCACACCAAGCACCTTGACGACGGAGGTTCAAGGGATTCTCTCTGCGCAATTTACTCGCTCAAAGGCAAAGAGATTTGCCGGGAATACCTGTCCTTTGACGCGAGCGGATATGCGCAGCAGATGGCGCTTGCGTGGTGGCACCAATCCACAACCACGTCGCTGCCGCCACCAAAATCAACTGCCGAGGCCTTCGAGAGGCAAGGCGAGCTCAAAGAGGTTAAGGGCTTGGCCGTTTCGCAAGACGGCAAGTATCTGCGAATCAAGGGACGCGTGCACCACGAACATGCACCAGCACCACCACCCACTACGGATAGTGGTGCTGAGGCTGAAGAGTGCGATTGGTGGGATGCCTAAATAGGCGATTTGTCAGAGGGCAACGTGCCCCCTAAGCTGTAAGACCAACAACAAAAGGAACAAAAAGTGAACCTCGAAACAGTACTCGGATTGGCTGAACACTTCTCGGTGCTTGCCTTGCGGCCAGGCCGCAAAGACCCAATCGGCAAGCACGGCGTCAAAGAGTCGACGCAAGACGTCGCTTTGATTAAGGCAATCCACCGTCAATACCCAAGGGCGAACTGGGGCATCCACCCCGCCGTCACAGGGCAAATCGTGGTCGACGTCGACCTCGGCGAAGGTCAGGAGAGACACCCAATCGAAGACCGTTTAACGCCGACCTTCACCGTTAAAACGCCAAAGGGTAGGCACTATTATTACTCGGTGCCTGTCGGCGCACCGCAGTCACTCTTGCGCCCAACACAGAGCAAGATTGCTGACCACGTCGACACTAGGTGTAAGGACTCCTACGTCGTGAGTCCGTTCTCTGTCGTCGGCGGCAAGGAATATCTGCCAGAGCAAGACGAGCTGGTCTTTGCAGAAGTGCCAGAGTGGATTGTCGAGCTCTTCAGGGCAGCAGACCTCAAGCGCCACAGTGCTGTCAGCAGTGCTGTCAGCAGTGCAATCGGTGGCGCCGTTGGCACGGCTGTGCTCGAGCACGCGCGCAAGTACGTCGCGGCCATGCCCCCAGCAATCCAGGGGTCTGCTGGGTCAGTGGCAACACTGGCAGTCGCACGTGTGCTGCAGAATGGCTTTGCATTGCAGCGTAGCGACGTCGAGAGGTTACTTGGTGAATATAACCAACGCTGCTTGCCACCGTGGTCAGAGCGGGAGCTTGAGCACAAAGTTGACGACGTCTTCAATAAGCCAGACCCGCAAGGTTTGCCTTATGGGCACTTGATTTATTCTGACGAGAGGCAAGAGGTTGACACCTCGGTGCTCGACGGGATTGACCTTGTGGCGTTGTTCGCTCCGAAAGAAAAAAACCCGCCCAAGGAGGCGGGTCCACAACAAAGGAGAAACAGAGAGTCAGAACCACAGCAAGCTTGGTTGCCTGCCTCGTCGACAATAACAAAGTGGTACGCACAAAGCAAGCACCCAGATATTCGCTACTGGCGCTTGCTTGACCGGTTCTGCTTGCTCGACGAGGGCGTCGCGTTGTGGGCTGATTGGCAGTTCAAGCAATCGACTTACGTGCAGCCTGCCTTTGTGCTCGCCACCTTCTTGACGTTCTGCTCGACGGCTGCGGCAAGGTGGCGAGAGGGCCCAACGGGTCTGCAGTCGCAGGTGTGGTGCCTGGCGATTGCAGACTCAACGGCGGGAAAGAACGTTGGCCTGCAGAGCCTCTCGGAGGCGCTTAATTTGCTTGGCCTCGAAGAAGAGCGCGCGCACAAGACCGAGGCAGCACTTGCCGCGGGCCTTGAGCTTGCTTGCGCAGTCAATTTGCCAAAGGTCTTCGTTATCGACGAGTACGCTGACCTGCTGCAATCGATTGCTTTGCCTGGCCACGGGCAAACCCTTAAGCGTCTGCTCACAGAGTTTGCGACGAACAACGGCAAGACGTACAACCTGGCGACGTCGATGACCCAGAACAAAGGCCAAGCAATCAAGCTCAATGCGCCAGCTATTTGCTGTTATTCGGCAACCAACCCCGACGCCACACGCGCGGTGTTCAAGCGCTTTGGCACCTCTGACGGATTCCTTGGACGGCACGTTTTCTTCAACGCGCTCGACGAGAAAATGCACAGATTGCTGGAGGTGGACGGCGCTTCTGTGGCACCGCTCGAAGAACAGACGGCACTCTGTGAGAGGATTGCAAGGGTGCGCACGGCGTTGACAGAGTGGCGTAACCGGATGCCTGCAACGCCTGCGCTGACACGCACTGAGCAGCCAATCTACCTCTACAAGCCAGATAGGATTGCGCACGGCGAGGGAATCAGAGAGCGGCTGAAGGCTTACCGTGAGGAAACACGTGCACGTGGTGCGACTGACGGCGTCGATAAAAACCTCTGCGGCCGTCTCGCCGAGCAGGCTGAGCGCTTGGCGCTTGGTTTGCACCTGTGGGTCGACCCAAGCAGCACAGAGCTGACCTTACAGCTGCTCGATTTGTGCATTGCCGTCGTCGAGGAAGGCTACCGGACAATCACAAGGGTATTACTCGAAGACGACAGCGTGATTGACGGGCGAGACGAAGACGAGAAATGCAAGCGAGTGCTCGCCGCTTTAAGGTCGAGGAGTGGCAACACCTGCACCGACGTACCGTGGGCGCAGATTGTCGCAAGCACCCGACGGGTGGGCCCACGCAAGGTGCTTATCGAGGTGCTCGAGCGGCTTGAGCAGGAAGGCAAAGTGTGCAAGGGACTCGGTGTTGGCGGGTGCCTGCCTTGGTCGCTCACGCTGGCAGGCCTGGCAAAATGATGTGATGCAGGTCACACGAACTGCCCACCAAACGGTGGGCTTTTTTGTTGTTTGGCGTTCCAACGCCACAAATCAGCTGTTGAGACACGAACAAAAGCCTTGACAATGGAGGCAAAAGCGGTAAAATGTTTTTACCGGGTGGTAATCAGCCAGCCGGCCACACAAAGAGAGAGATAAAATGACCGCACAAATCAAAATCAAGATCGACATCAAAAACGCCGCAGCCATCGAAGCCGCATTGGCAAGCGTCAATGGCAAAGCCAAGGGCCACACCTACACTGACGCTTGCGAGCTGATTGACCTCGCCACCAAAGCCGAAGCAGAGCTCGACTCCTTGCATATCCGCAAAGAGGCACGTGGCGATTGCACCTACACTCAAACCAGCGGTGCCAAAGTGGCAAACGCATACAAAAATATGCGCATTGCGACACGGGTCACCTTACGTCGTGGCAGCAGCGCATGGTACCTCGTCGCCGTCGATGGTCGCCACATCGGCACAGCAGGTGGCGGCAAAGGCCACCTCACCATCACATCTTATGCCGAACAGGCAATGATCCAAACTCTGCGTCAAAAATACACATTAGCCGACACCATTGGCAACATGTAACCGACGAATTAAGGGGCAGCCATCTGCCCCTTCTTTTCACGCACAAAGGGAGATATTATCATGGCTAAAAAAGGCATTAAAATTCGGGACATATGGGAAGTGATCGCAAGCGACCAAGAGCGCGAAGGGTGGCTGCTGCGCCGTGAGCGCGAGGTCTGCGCTCACCCGGACGGCACAGAGTACCTCGGGCCGTGGGAGTACCTGCTGCTGACTGACTTTTCTGCGGCTGAGCCAAATTGCCGCACGTACCGCACCCGGGCGGCTGCCGTTGCTGCGGTGCAAGCCCACTGCGGCCACCTGCCCGAAGCCTTGCGCCCAAAGACCGGCACTGTGTGGGCTGTGGTGGCTCACAACGGGATTTCTGGAGGCGCCAAGGTGCTGAGCAGGCACAAGACCAAAAACGCAGCTGAGCGTGCCATAGGGCGTTGGAAGCGAGCATGGGGCTGGGAGAGAGGCCGAGGGATCGGGACCGTGGTAGAGGCCCCGGCCAGCTGTCGGGTAGGCTACCCCTTGCCTATCGGGTAGGCTCTAAGCGCCAGTCTAGGGCACCTTGCAAGCACCCAATCGGGTGCTTTTTTGCTGTGCTTGTCACGGCTTGACCGGGCTTTTCGGAGCCGTACAGAGCGTTTCATGGCGTTGAAACGCCAATTTGTCGCGCTTTGTACGCTTGACCGGGTTTTACAAAACCCTTTGCGGAAATCACCCAACCGCCCTCCCTTCTATATATAGTATGTAATATGAAAAAAAAAAAAAAAAATACTATTATTATAGAGCCTCTAGGAAGGGAGGGAAGGAGGGTGAAAAGGGTTTTTGCAAAAACCCGGTCACGCGTAGCACGGCTGGCTAAAATGGCGTTCCAATGCGGAGAAAGTGCTTGTACGCCCCCGGTCAAAGTTACCCAAAAACCCGTGACATGCTACAGCGACCTTTCAAAAACTAATGTGCACATGTCGGATGTATTGTTTGCATCTGAAAAATCATGCAAACATACTTAGCCGTAGTGGTTTTGTGATCGTTTAGGATGCGGCACAAAAGTAACAAAACGGCTTGACCGTGACAACGGAGTCCGATAGACTGGCGCTTGGAGGCAAGATGAACGGACTTTATATGTTAACTGTATTAGGTGATGGGATCATTAAGCTTGAGAGGCAGAAGGAAACGGAAAAGAAGCATCAAACTACCAGTAAAATCCGCAAAATAGCAGAAAACAGGGTGTTGTTGTGTTTGTTCTCACGGTCCAACGGCACCAAAGACCCAGTCCCTTGGGCGCAGATTGTGGCAAGCACTCGTCGGCTTGGCAGCACTCGCTTCGTGCGAACGCAGCTTGCTGCTCTTGAGGCAAAGGGATACATTGTCCCACAAACAAGAATGGTCGATTTGGGGTGGTTGTTGACCGACCAAGGGCTTGAGGTCGCTAAACTGCTAAACTGCTAGACGCTGAGCCCTACCCTAACTGGCGCTTGTGTTAACTGGCTGTGCTGTGTAGGCAAGCAGCCAGCCTTGCTTTGTTATGTAAATGGCTCCATAATCAAAGCATGAGCGATAATGAACCAGCGCAACCCAAAAAAAAAGGGCGAGGCCCTGGCCGCCCTTTCCAAAAGGGTCAGTCTGGCAACCCGAGCGGGCAGGCACCCAAGCTGCCGCCTGAGCTGCGTGCTTGGTGCGTCGAGCATACGCCGGCGATATTAGACCGAATCGTGCAGCTTGCTGGCGACCCAGACGGCAACGTGGCGATTAAGGCGTGCCAGTTGGTCTTGCAGCGGGCAGACCGCTGTGGCTCGATTGACTCCTTGCCCCCAGCACCCATCGAGAAGGGCGAGGCACTAGAAGCAGCCGAGAAAGCGTTACTGCGCCTCGGGCTTGCGGGCGAGACGGCTGCTCTGCGCGCTTACCTCGCCGCCAACGACGCTCGGTACAGCCAGCGTGAGGAACAAGCCTCGACGGGCAGCGTCGACGCGCTCAATTTTGGCCCTGCCCTCGACAGCGTCGACGTCAGCAAGGCCAGCGACGAAGATCTTGCTGCTGAACTCGCACGGCGTCAGAGCAAGGCCAGCACGTGAGTATCCGCACCGCCACACTGCCCCTTGCCGACCACCAACTGCGACTATTGACGTCGCCAGCAAGGCGCGTGGTGCTGCAGGGTGGGTACGGCTCGGGCAAGACTTTCGGTGGTGCGGCTTTTCTGCTCGCACAAGGTTGGCGCAATGGGGGCGCGCCCGTCCTCGGAGTCGAGCCCACTTATCGGCAGATTGAAGACGTGATGGTCAGGCGCCTCGATGCCTTGTGCCGCAGCAATAAGATTGGGTGCCGCTGGTATCCCAGCAAGAAGCTGTTTTGTGTGCTTGGCCAAGCGCCATTTAATGTATTTTGTCGCTCTGCAGAGTTGCCTGAAAACTTAGAGGGTATTGAAGCGTCTTCTGCTTGGATTGACGAGTGGGAGCATTGTTCGGTGGAAGCCCTGCAACGTGCGTCCTCACGCGTGCGTATCGGCCGCAATCAGCGTATAGCGTACACAGGCACAGCTGAGGGCTTTGGCCCTGCCTATGAATGGCTGCTTGCCAAGCAGGCCAGCGACACAGAATTGATCACCGTGGGCACGCGCGCCAACAAGTGGCTTGCCGCAGACTACGAGGTGGACCTGCGCGGCAGCCTCGGAGACGAGTCCTTTGTCGCGGAAAAGGTCGACGGCCTGCGCACTGCAAAAGAAGGGCGGGTATACAGCCGATTCAACCGCGCGCTGCACTGCAGACAAGAGCCACCACAGCGAGGTGAGTTGCAGATTGCGTGTGACTTTAACGTGGGCTTTATGCACTGGCTTTTGTGCGAGACAAACGCCAGCACAAAGAGCGTTCACGTCGTCAAAGAGCTAATCTTGAAAGGCACCACCACCGACCAGGCTGCAAAGGTGGCGCTTGAAGAATGCCGGGCTTACCTCACTCGTCGACAGGGAGTGCAGCACAGCTTGCGCGAGGTGTTTGATATGCGCTTGAAGGCCTTCTGCGATGCCGCGGGCAACAGTCGCTCCACGAGGTCAACTGAGACTGACACCGCGCTTCTGCGGCAAGCAGGATTCAACGCGATTACGTCGTCGCACAACCCGCGCATCGCCGACCGGGTCAACACCGTGCAGGTTGCCTTCCGCGATAAGCGCGTCACGATTGACCTCGCTGGTGCGCCAACCTTGGTGCGCAATCTAGAAAATCAAACGTACAAGAACGGCGAGCCGGACAAGACCGGCGACGTAGACCACGCCATCGATGCGCTTGGTTACCTCCTGCACTTGCAATTTCCTATTGTCGGCCACAAGGCCAATGCGCCACCTGCTGTCACCCGCGTCGAGAGAGACGCCTATGGAGCCATATGATTCCCACCAAACTCGCGTCCGTGCTCGACATCACCTCTGGAAAGCTATCGAAGAAAGACCTCGAGATTGTCAAAGAGGCGTCTTGCAAAAGCAAACCCTCGCTGTTTGACACGACCGTCAAAGAGATTGCACGTCGCTACAGCGGTGACCAAGTGGCTGTGCTTACTGAGGCATTGAACCGTCGCTTCCCAGCGTCGGCAAAGTACATGCCTTTGGCGCCCACCAACTGGCTGCGCTTCTTCGCTCAGCAAGACTCGGGCATTTACTCTGGCGAGGTCGAGCGCAAGGTGCGCGACGCCACAGGACCTCTCGCGCACGAAGACCCACGGCAGGAACTCTTCGAGCAGCGCTGCGACGACCTGGGCTTGGATAGCTTGCTCGCCGAGTGCGAGCGACGAGTGAACAGCGGCGCGCACTCTCTCGCCGTGCTGCTTGGCTGGCAACGTGCTGCGCTGCCTGGCGACGTCACCCGTCCGTTGGCACAGCTGTATTGGCCACATCAGGTGCAGGTTGTGTGTTTGCCAGACCAGCCCGACCAGCAAGAGGCACTGCTCGCCGTCGTCGTCCAGCAAGAAGCAAATGCAAGCCCAATGTCCAAGGTGTCATGGGTGTGGTGGCGCTCGTACGATGAGGACAGCAAGACCTTTGGCAGCTGGTACCATGCGCGCATCGTGGCCGACGCACCGGGCGATGTCGAGCAGTACGTCGGCGAACGCTTGCCGATTGTCTTCCTTCGCCTCGGGCAGAGCACCGGCTTCTTCCCTGAATGCGATTCGGACATCTGCGCGCAGGTCGACTCGCTGAACGTGAGCAAGAGCAACGAGCAATTCCTCGGCGAGATGCAGGCACATTCACAGCTCGTCTACAGCGGCCGCGAGCTCGACGTAGAAAACCTAATCGTGGGCCCTGACCGCATTACCAAGATTGGGCCAGAAGAAACGCTGCAGTCAATCAGCCAGACCAACAGTGTCGACCAGCTGCGTGCGTCGAGAGAGCTGGCGCTTAGAGAAATCGCTGTGTCGCGCAGCGCATCGCCTGACAGCTACTCGCCTACCGCGAGCACCCCAGCAAGTGGCGTCGCAAGGCAGATTGCGAATATCCCCCACGACGTCAAACTGAAGCAGCAGGAAGCACTCTACAAAGCCTTCGAGGAGCGCTACTTGCTGCCTCTCTTGCTTGAGCTCATCGAGCTGTACGACACGACAGCGCCGACGATGTCCGGCCTTACCGTCGACGTGCACTACGAGGTGAAGCCCTTTGAGAGCGACACCGAGAAGGCCGACAAGAAAGCCAAGCACCAGGCACTCGTCAAAGAGCAGCTCGATGCCGGGCTCATCAGCAAAGCGCGCGCAGCCGTCGAGCTCGATTTGTACCCCACCATTGACGACGCTGTGGCGGCGGGGTTGAGCAACTCGCTCGGCACCCCAGCAAGTGGCGGATCGATTCTCGATTTGATTGCACAAGCGCCAGCCGCAGTGCCGCAAGAGGGTAACCAGTGAGCGCCAAAATCGCAGACGCTGCGCTGATTGACCTCGAGCGGGTGAGGTCTGCACTCTTGCGTGAGGCTAAGCGCTTGGTGCTGAAGCTCGACACCAAGCGAGGCAGTGCGCAGCTTTCCACTGACAAAGAGGCAGCAGCCAACGCGCTTGCTGTGGCACGTGAGCTCGACCAGCTGCTAAGCGATGCGGGTGTGAGGTCAGTGCAGAAGCTCACCGAGTCTGCGGCAATCAAGGCCCTGCAGGAGGTCGCCGGACCAAGCGCAATCCCAGCAAGCGCGGCGAAAGAGCTGCAAGCCATCGTCGACGGGCAGACTGCGGAGGTCGCAAAGGTGTTTGGTGCTGCGGCGTCAGAAATGCGCCAGCTGCTTGCTGTGGCCACGACAAGCACAAACGCCATCTCACTCGCCGACCTTGAGGAAGCAGTGGCAGCCAAACTCGACGCCACGATTAGCAAGGCGCGCCCCGCAATCGACGCCGCTGTGATGGGTGCTGGCAGATTTGCCACGGTCATGGCGACCGAGCAGGCGAGTGACGCTGAAGGCTTCGATTTCGTCTACTTGTTCGAGGGCCCGCTCGACAAGACCACGAGGCCATTCTGCCGCCAGCACCTCGGCAAAGCCTACACAAAAGCAGCGCTCGATAGGCTACGCAATGGCCAACTCGAGCCCGTGTCAACTTTCTGCGGTGGTTACAATTGCCGCCATGATTTGACGCCCTTGCTGGTCGCCACCGCTCGACGTCATGGGCTCGAGATTGTAGAGTAGGGCAACTATCCGGAAATTCCGGATGGTTCAAAACGATACAAGGGAGACAGCATGTCAGAGACAACCAGTGAAGACCTCAAGAAACTCGAGCAGTTTAGAAGGATTGAGCAGGAGTGCTATAAAAGCCATAAACTTAGCCTTTCGCTAACGAAGGAACGCGAGATTAATGCAACGCTGCATGAGATGCTGCTCAAAGAGCAGGCTGCCTCAGCAGAGTGGCGGAGCAAGTACCAGGCGCTTCTCTCGCACGTTAAGGGCCCTGCGATTGACGACGACACCAGCCCACTAGGAGGTGAGTGATGGTATCAGCTCTTTTCGTCATCCATAATGGCGTCTACTTCAATCTTCCTGATGTGGACCCGTGGTCTCTCAAGAGAGACGCGATGCGTTACAATGGTCCAAATCCTGTAGTGGCGCATCCGCCTTGTCAGCTCTGGGGCGCCATGGCCAAAGTCAATTATGCCAGATGGGGCGGCGAGCACAATCGGCCGGGGAATGATGGAGGGCTTTTTGCCCATGCTTTTCAGGCCGTCAACCGGTTTGGCGGGGTTCTTGAACACCCCGCCAAAAGCTACGCGTGGCCAGCTCACGGCATCGCAAGGCCAATCCCTTTCCAGTGGACACCAACTGGCACCGGATGGACTTGCGAGGTCTGGCAGTCTGCCTACGGGCATCGAGCCAATAAGGCCACCTGGATGTATTATGCTGGGCAAAATCCCCCATTTGACCTGGATTGGAGCCGGCCCATAGGCACCCACCAGATAGGCTACCCGGACCAAAGAGGCAAAGACCGCAACAAGCCAACGCTCCCCAAGAAGGAACGCCTCGCCACCCCAATCGCCTTTAGAGATATGCTAATTTTATTAGCACAGCACTCGAAACCGCAATTGACGACGACACCAGCCCACTAGGAGGTGAGTGATGGGCACAACAGTCACACGCAGCGGCAGTGGCCCAAAGCTTCCTGACCGAGGCTTTGCCTTGTCACTCGGTCAAGCCGCCCTCGGCCAAATCAAGAAGCGCACACGCTCGGGCCAAGGCGCCGACGACAAGTCCTTTGTGCCTTACTCGCGAGGCTACACGAAGGCGTTGACGCGTGCATCCCAGCAAGCCTCGCCAGTTGACCTGCACCTTACCGGGCGCCTGCTGGGCTCGCTCAGAGTGCGCGCGGAAAAGCTTGGCAGCGCCGTCGTAAGTGCGGATATCTTCGCGGGCACTGGTCCCGCTGGCGACACGGAGCTCGCCAAGGGCCACCTCGAGCGCAAGGGTAACCAGCAGTTCAGCCTGAACCAATTGGGCTACTGGCTGCACCACGGCAACGGGTCCATGCCTGCGCGCCCATGGCTGGGCTTGCCCAAGGCGGTGCTGGCTCAGCTGTGGCAGGACCTCTGGGAGTCAAGGCGCAAATAAAAAAGCACCCCGTGAGAGGTGCTCAGTGTGTTTAAGGCCCACTCGGCGCGCTTCTTGTTTTGCTGCAGCAAGTAGAAGCTGGTGGAGAGAGAAGGATTCGAACCTTCGAAGCATAACGCGGCAGAGTTACAGGCTGCTCCCTTTGGCCACTTGGGTACCTCTCCATCCGAAGCCATTATCACCCGCATGCATTCCAAAGTGCAACTGTTTTTGCAGCGCTTGCACTCTAATGCAGACTTATGTAATCTGTTAAATATGGCTGACACACAAGAAAAATCAGTTGACACACCCTCCGAGCCTGTGCAGCAGGAAATCCCTGCGACCGTCAGCGCAGAGGAAATCGCTGCGCTGCGTGCACAGGCTGCTGAGCTTGCCTCGCTGCGCGCCAAGGCCGGCGACGAGAAAAAAGCTGCCAAAGAGGCTGCAGCCAAAGCAGCAAAGCTCGCTGAAGAGCAAGGCGAATTGTCCAAGGCCCTCGAGCACTATAAGGCCCAAGCTGCAGAAGCAGAAGCCCTGCGTGCCGTCAAGGCAGAGCATGATGCGCTCATCGCCACTCTCACCGCTGACCTCGACAAAGAGGTCGACGTCCTGCCTGACGCCGTCAAGGCCGCCTATTCTCAGCAGTCCACCTTGCAAGGAAAGAAAGCCTTGCTCGCTGCTGTCCGTGCTGTCTCTGCGATCGCTCCCCCTCCTGGGTCGACCCAGAAGGCCACTCCCCCAGTTGTCGGAGGCGTTCCCTCTGCGACTGGCGTTGACTTCGCCGCTGCTCTTGCGGACCCAGTGAAGTGGGCCGAAGTGAAGGCGCGCGACCCAGCAGGTGCGCAGGCGTTTATGCAAAAGGCATTGCGTCTCAAGGCACCACGCACGTCGCTGGGCAATTAAGCCTCGCCGTCAATAGGAGTCTACCGTGGCACAATCTACCTCAACAGTCGTAAGCTCACATATTCTCAGCGAGATCATGGCGCAGAACGCGTTGCAGCCGCTTTATAGCCGCAGCAACGTCGTGCAGCAGCTCATGAATCGCAGCAACATCGACGGTTTTCCGTCGGGTGTTCGCAAAATCCCAAAGCGTACAGCCTTTGGCCTTCCTTCTGCTGACACCGAAGGCGCGACCGTCAGCAGCTTTGAGTCGCTCGCCTACGGCACCGCAGTGTCAATCACTCCAAGTGGTTACGTGCAGGCTGTGCAGCTCACAATGAAGGCTATCCGTCGGCGCATGCCTGGCGCGACCTACGAGCAGGTGATGGCGGCCATCAACACCGGCACCGTCGAGGGCCTGGCGATTGTGCAAGACGTGATCGCGTCTTTGCGCGATGCCTTCTCTCGTCGTATCGAGACCAGCGCTGCTGCACTTTTCACTTCTGCGTCAGAATCTGCCGGCACTACTACGGTCAATCTCAGCGTGGCAACCGTGCTCGACGCGATGGTGAAACTATTCGACAACATCCCAGAGCATGACAACTTCGCTCTCGTTGTCGACGCTGTGGGCATGGGCGACCTTCGCTCTGGCCTTGTGTCTGGCAGCGGTGCTTCGCTTGCACAGGTGCTCGGCGGCCCTGCTGACCTGAGTTTGTTCAACGTCGTGCCGGACCTCAGCCGCAACGGTTACCGCAACTCGATTTTCGGTGTTGCGATCTTCGAGGCCGACAAAAACAACATGACCACGGCAAATGCCGCCGCTGATCGTGTTGGCGCATTGCTCTGCGTCGGTGCGGGTGAGACTGCGGCACCCGGTTCACTGCGTGGTGCCGGTGAAATCTGCCTTGGTCACGACCTGCAAATCAGCTCACGTTACGAGCCAGAAGCAGACGTGATTAACTTCTTCGGTCGCATGGAGCTCGGCGTCGCTGAGCACACTGACGAACACTACGTCCAAATCATTTACGGCATCACCTAGTGCCACCTCGCAGCCTCTTCACTGAGGCTGCTTTTCTTCTTCCTTGGAGCATCCCTTGGCTGTACGTAAGCTGTCCTTTATTTGCTTGAACCACCCTCACACCGTCGACTTTTTCGACGACGGCAACAGCAAAGAGGGACAAAACGACCAGCGACAAATGCTGCTGCGCCAAATCAAGCGCCGGGTAAACGTCGACGGGATGCTGCCTCAACCGTTGTTTCGCTTGGCCGTTGCGCCGGCAATTAATGATCCGGACTTCGACCAAGAGCATCTCTACAACAACGACGGCACCATGATTTTTGCGCACGAGAAGTGGCTTGCAGAGCGCGCTAAACGTTGTGAGCAGTCAGCCGCTAAAGCACGCGCAGCCGAAGAAGACCTTGAGAAACAAGCAGGTCTTGACGTCGTTAACGCTATGACCGCAATCGTCAAATCACATCGCCAGGTCGGCAAAATGGACGCCCAACTTCCAGGGAAGGGAGAGAAAAAATGAGCAAGAAACCACTCAGTCAGCAAGCCGTTGAGAAGACCATCGAGCGCGTTGTGCGCACCAGCAACGGCAAGGTCTCACCCGACACCGCCCGACGTGAAATCGGCAGAATCGCCAACGAAACCAACAATCGAGAAGGCAGAAAATAATGCTCTACAAAGACTCACTTTTCGAGGCTGTGGCCACGCGTGTGGTCGCTGGCATCGCTGTGCTGGCGATTGCACTCGTCAGCTACGGCGGCCTTGTTTCTGTTTTCCACGAGGCCAGCAAGGCCACCACAGCGCACGAGGGAGGTGAGGCACCGCGCGCGCAAGCTCTGCAGCTTGTTGATTTCAGCGTGAGCTGCGCAACGTCAGCGACGTCAGTCGTGCCAAGCACAGGTGCAGGCATCGAGGATGCGTTTATTTGGAACAACAGCGCTACGCCCGTCTACGTCGGTGGCTCGTCTGTTGGCACGTCGACCGGCATCCCGATTTGCACTGACACCACAAGCTGTGTGCAGTCGTCAATCGCGCTCAGCATCGTGCGCGGTGGCGTTTACTGCAAGGTGAGCTCGGGCACAGTCAGCGTGCGTGTACTGAGTGGTGCTTACGCGCTCTGATACACTGCTTGATTGCGAGCCCGTCGAAGGGCCCGCAGTCACAGGCACTGACTCTTTTTTTGTGATTATCGAGGTGAAAGATGGCCATCCGCCGCAACACGGTTCTTCTTAGCATCATCGCAGGCGGCATCGGCGCAGTCGGCCTTTACCTCGGCAGCCCTGGCAGCGTCTCGATTGGCCCAAGCGCCAGTCTGGGCGCTGTCTTTTTTGATTATAACCCTTACGCTGTGGCGCCTGCGCTCCCGACGTGCACCGTCGCTAACAGTTGCACACTGCAATGCAAGGCCTCGACCTCGGGCAATGTGTGGCAATGCACCAAGGGCGACGGCACTGCAGTTACGGTTACGCAGGGCACAGGCTCTGCAGCGACGACAGGGCCGCAGGGTATTGCTGAGACCTTTGTTGACGACACCACAGCACCGACAATCACAAGCGCCAACCTTGGCACAGTGCTGCAAGACTTCTTCACCAGCGACCACACTGTCGTCGCTACGGGTGGCGCAATCGCTGCATCACCGTCGGCCATCAACTATCTTTTTAGACTCAACGACGGCGCGCAAGCGTTCGACTTGCGGCATGAGTCGGGCACCAAATGCATCTGGGTCGACACAGCAAAATCACCGACAAACGCCACGGTGCTGCACTCGTCGTCAGAGGGCGTGCTCACTGGGTATTCGTTCCTTGCATGTCGCAAGAGCGGCACCAGCTACACAGCCTACCAGAACACGGCGTCGACGTCGGCAACGTGGGCTCAAGCAGTAGGCACAATCAACGGCACCACAGCTTACTTTGGCCGCAACTCGGCCACGACGTCGTACCTCAACGGGCCGCTGCAGAGCGTGACCTTCTACGCTGTGGCCAAGACGGACGCAGAGCTCACTTTGCTTGAGGACCAATGGCAAGGTGTGGCCCCTGGCACCTCGTATAGCGGCCTTGGCTTTGCGACCTTCCACTCGGGCAAGACGATGGCTGCACGTAGCTCAGACGGCAAATACATGGCGTTTGGCGGCTCCGTCCCGCGCGTCGTCACGGGCTCATCTGCTGGCTTGATTATTGACGAGGGTGTGGGTACAAACGCAAGCTGGGCAGCGGACCCAACAAACGCCAGCACGTGGACAGCAGTCGGCACACCGACGACAACCGCCAATCAAGACAGCGGGCCCTTCAGCAAATACCGCAACGGAGCCGAAGCAGACCTAATCGTCGACGACGACGCAGGTGCCTTCGAGGGCTACACCAGCGTGCGCTCTGCCGGCACAGCGGCAGGTAAATACACGGCGTGGTGCTGGGTGCGCTCTGGCACCAGCGGCGTCACAACCAACAAGGTGCGAATGAGCGTCGTCGCGACGGGTGGCACGTCTGCAGGTTCTGCTGACTGTGACTTCTCCGACCTCACGTCGACCTTCGTGCAGAAGAAATGCGTTGCCACAATCACTGGCACAGCGACGACAATCCAGGGCCGCGTCACGGTGGGTAACGCCACGACCGACACAGGCTCAGTAATCGTGAGTTTTTGCCAAATCGACGACGACCCTTGGATTAACGACCCTCACTTTGGCGACACAGCTATCGGTGTTGACGACGTGCGCGTCAGCAACACCGAAGTGGACCTATGGCCCACGACAGGCGGCGACGTTACTGTTGCCTTCACACCAAATTTCAGCCGCACGGACCTCACCCCGTCGCCAGATACCGACGACAGCTATGAGATTTTTGATCTCTACGACAACGCGCAGGCTGACCACCGCGTGCTCATGTGGCATTACAACTACGCCAATCCGGCCATCGCGACACGAGGCAGCGGCCAGCCGACGACGTCGACAGATACCTACGCAAGCAGTGACTTTAGCGAGGTCGCCGGCACCAAATATGTGTTCAGAATCAAGTGGAAAAAATGCACGGACCCCACCTTCAGCAAGCACTGGGTCTACCTCGACACGTGCAGCGACCCAAACACCTGCATCCCACAGACCGCAATTGGCAGCGACGAGACCTGTACAAAATACTCACCCACTACGACGGACTGGGGTGGCGTGCAGATTGGCTGCCGCTACTCGCGCACCGTGTGCATGCTGGGAACTATTCATCACGTAACCGTCCGTTCAACACCTTAACCGACGAGGTAACAGATGCCAGACGAGATTGCAGCACGCCTCGCCAAACTCGAGGCCCACGTTGAGAAGCTTGAGGAAAAATACTCTGGCTCGCTCGAGCGTGAGCTTGGCCTGCATGACGCGCTGACCTCTGCGTTGTCGACGACACAAAATCTTATCGACAGCCTGCAGGCATCACAGCACGGCCTGCAATCGCTCGCCGCTGTGCTCAAGCGCCACCTGCGTGCGGAGGTCAGAGATGGAGACGCTTGATTTAATCAAAGAGGCCCTCAGCCTGCTGGCGCTTCTTGCTGCCTCGATTGCGAGTGCTGCCTTTGCCGGCGGCAAGCTGCTGCAGCGCTTCTCAGCCACCACAGCAAGCGTGAGCTCGCACGCAGCGACGCTCGCCGACCTGCATAAGAAGCACCAGGAGCTTGCCCAAGAGCTGCGCAATCGGTGCTGTGAACTCGAGGCTGCACATGCCGCCCTCTCTGCCTCACAGGGCAAGGACGCCACTGTGCTGCGTCTGCTGCTCGACCGTGCCGTTCCACCGGGCAATCACGCCCCGCAAACACAGGAGCTTTTCAAATGACCCCTGCAATCATCCTCGGCGCCATCGCCGCAAATCTGCCTCTCGTCCTCGGAATTATCCTCACTGTGCTGCTTGGCGCGATTCCATTATTGCTACCCGGCTGGCTTGCTCAGCTGTCTTTGCAACGCCGACAGCAGCTGAAAGACGCCGTGAGTGGCGCTTACCTTGTGGTGGCAGCAATCGCCAAGCAAACACCCACCAAGCTTGACGACGACGTGGCTGCAGTGCTTCGCCTTGTCGAACAAGAGCTTGGCAAAAGCCTCACCCCAAAAGAAGCAGCTCGAGCCAAAGGGATTATCGCTGCGCTGCACGCAGATCCTGCCAAGCCTTTCCTTGGCAACGGTGACGTGGGTGACGTGGTGGACGCATGAGCTTACGCCAAGCTGACGGACAGTGGTCGCACCTCACTCTTGGGTCAGGCAAGGCGACAATCGGGCAGGCCGGGTGCACACTCACCTGCTTGTGCGAGGCTGTCCGTCTCGCTACTGGCGTTGCCATCACACCAGCAGAAGCAAACGCCAAGCTGCTGGCTGACGCACGCAAGCACTTTGTGGGCAGCGGCTTGATTGTGCATGCTGCTGCAAAGACCCTCGGCATCGATGCAGAGGCTGGCAAGTTCGTTGGCAGTCTGCAGCAGTTGCGTTCACATATTGTGACCGCTCTGCAGCAGGGCCACTGGGTGCTGCTGCACGTCGACAAAGACGCCAACGGCGCAGGCGACCATTACGTGCTGGCAGTCGAGCGCGACACAATCGACGGTGCAGACACAATCGTGTGCCTCGACCCAGCAACCGGCGAAGACGCGCTGCTTAGTGTGCGTGACCTTGCCGGTCGTGTATTCTGGGGCCGCAATCCAAAGACCTATTCCGTCGTCAGCGCACGCGTGCTGTCGGCCCTCGAGGTGACCAGTGGCAATCCGTAAGATTCTGCGCAATCAATCCGCTGTGCTCGAGAGCGTGCCGTCTGGCCTCGACGACATGTTTAGGCGAGGTCGTGCCACCTCGGTGCAATACCGTGTGCAGACACCAGCTACACCATATCCTGCCTCGGAAGACACGTGGTCCACTGGCAGCATCGACAGTGTGAGCACCACCGTGCAAGGCGCACACGAAGAGGGGGGCGATCACCTCACGATTGCTGCTTCGACAACAGTCGTGCGTAACCGCTTTTACGAGGTGGATGGAGGGTCGCTTGAGCCATTCTTGGTGCAGGCGCAAGCCTCAGTCACAGGCACAGCTGTCTATCTCAAAGCGCCGCTGCCTCGTGACGTGGCCAATGCCAGCACGTTTAAGGGCGTCACCTGCACAGCCTCGTTGACTGCGGCCGACACGTTAACACCTGGCGCTTGCTCTATTCAGTGGAAGGCAACCATTGACGGCGTCGTGGTCGTGTGGAGTGACGTCTTCCGAATCGTGCGCCGGCTCTGTGCAATCCCTCTGACCGAGGGTGAACTGCGCCAAATCTTCCCGGCTTACGAGCGCTACTCGCCGTCGAATCAGTCGCCAGCCAATCTTATCGAGGGTGCCTGGCAGCAAATCGTGCTGCCTCGCTTGGCTGCAAAGGGAATCCAAGAAGAGGATATACTCGACGCTGAACCACTCGCTCCCGTGCTTGCACAAGCGACGATGCTTCTTGCTGTGCGCAACCGCGAAGACGTCGATGTGGAATTTCGCAACGATATCAAAACTGAGCTTGAGAGCCTTCTCAACGCCGTCACCGCACGCACTGACTGGATTGAAACGCCACAGGATATGCAGCCCGTGCCCGAGCATAACCCTCTCACCGAGCGCACCTCGATTCGGATGTCCCGATGAGTTGGGCAAACGTTCAGAGCTGGATTGACTCGTGGTCTTTCACTGTCACTGGTGCACAGCGCGGTCGCACGTCGACAGCAAAGCACTTCAAGGAAGCCTCACGCGAGAATCTGCCAAAGAGCAGAGGCTGGTGGATCGAGGTCAAGAGCATGAGTGCCTCGCTGATTGGCTCGCTGCAGGGCCGATATCGCCAGCACGTGGCGCTTGATTTGCTCCTGCATTACCCCGTTGACGTCGAGCCAGAGCCTTTGCGTGCGGCCATTGTGCAGGACTACGAGGCGATCACAAAGTACCTCGGCAACCCAGCAAATTGGGGATCGCCAACGTCGACAGTTGTCTCGCTGGCAACTGCTGCACCGCACTTTCCGGCTGACCTTGAGCAGGTCGACAAGTCACTGATTCTTGTGATACATTTAACCATCCAACACGAGGTGTCGCCATGACGGATTCTGCCAATCTTGTAGACCTAAAATTTGCTATGCACTCGTCGACAAGTGACTTCACTTCGACTCCCACCGGCGTCACAATTCACCCTATTCAGCGGCCCACGTCGTTGCTGCGCAAGTCACGCAATCCCATCATGCGTCCGCATGCTCGCCTCGATGGACGCAACCTCGTGCACGCTTGGGGCGCCAAAGACCTTTCGCCCTTCACGATTGAAATGGAAATGCGGGGCGTCGCCACCAACACCGGCGGCACCAAGACGTGGCAGACGTCGATGGAACAGGGCACCTTGCTCGATTCGTTGTTTGGTGCTGACGCTGCGGCCATCACAGTGGGCACAGTACCGACGCTATCGACGTGGTCAGGCACATCAGTCACACTCGCAGGTGGTGCTGCAAGCATGACCGTCGGTGATATGATTGGCGTTTTGGACACGAGCGGAAACCTGCAGATTCGTGAAATCACTGCAGGCACGGCGTCGGTAAATCTGACCGTCGACCGCGCACTCACAGGCACGCCTTCGACTGGTAGCACCGTCTATCACTGCGCCCGCTGGGACCATTCAGCCTCGACGACAGCACACAAGCATGGGTATTTCAGAGCAGAGTTTGAATCACACACTACCAGCTTTTTTGGCTGTGCTCCCAAGAGCTTCGAGCTTGATTTTGTCGACGGTGGTCCTCTCGTCTTCCGCCACACTTGGCTGCCCAACGATTGGCAAGACACCAGTGATGCAAATCCAAGCTACACGGCTCCGACAGCCGGCGGGTTGATCACCGGCAACCTGCAATTTTTCATTGGCTCGACGCAGTTTCTGATTCGCGATGCAAAGTTCAGCGTCGACAACGGACAAGTGCAACGCAAGACGGGCAGCGGACCGAACGGTGTGCAGGGCGGCGTCGCTGCAGACAAGCGCCAAATCCTGATGACCGGCTCACTCTACCTCGGCGACAATGCGCTTTCGCTTAACGAAATTGTTGACGACAGCGGCACACCAGCCTTGGGCATCTTCACCGGCGACTCTGCTGTGGCAGGCGACCTGGCCGGCACCTATGACGTCGCAATCCAGGCAGGCACCGCAGTGGGTCAGGCCATGTACCTGCGTCTTCCTGCAGCAGCCTTCCGTGGAAACGTCGTCGAGAAAGATGGCCTTCTCTGCGTTGACTTCACGGCAATGGCAACCGCACCGTCGTCAGGCTCACAAGCACGACTGGGGATTATCTAATGTTTTTGGTTAAACCAGGCACACCATCGAAGCTGCTGCTCTTGACCGACGTGTTGCGCGAGCAGCACGAAGAGCACCGCAAACGCGTGCAAAAGGACCAGGCGCTGCGCAAAGCGTCTGGTGCACCTCTGACGGACGACGGATCGCCCGCGCCCGTCATTGGCGAATACGAAGCGCCAGAGCACCTCGAGAGTGTGCAGGTTATCTTTCGCGTTGTCAGCGACAGCGACAGGCAGCGCTTGTTTGGCTTGGTGCGCCAAGCAGCAGGCGACGGGGAGGCCATGCAGAAAGCCTTCCGTGAGGTGCTGCAGTGCGTGCTGCAAGCTATTCAGTGCGGCGATGAGGTGCATGCTGCTTTCGGTGACGACACAGCAGAGGCGTGGAGTAAGTCCTTCCTGCAGCTGCTTGCCGACAACATGCTGCTTGTCCCATTGTCCGACGCTGCCCTGCACTTCTTGAGTCTCCCTCCAAAAAAAGCCTTGCGCTGTGGTCAGCCTGCTCTGCTGACCTCGGGGCATACGAGTGCGCCCGCTGCAGAGAGCAGCAGCGACGAGAGCGCGGCTGTCACGGGGGATCTCGCACCCGCTATTTTCGTGGCACCGATCACGAGACCGACACCTGCCCACGCAGGCACGTGATCGAGCACAGCGACGTGATGCAGGCGCTGGCATTATATCATGCCTGTGATGGCAAGCCTGGCGTGGCCTTCTTTGATACGCATTCGAGCCACGCTGCGGATGCTTTCAGTGTGATACAGTCTGCTCAGTTGGCTCGCCAAAAAGAGCAGGACATCCGGGCAGAAAGTGCTGCCCGCCACGACGATGCAAAAAGGAGTCTACGGTGACAGACAGCTTGCACAAGTACACAATCACCGTCGACAGCACCCAAGCTAGCGCTGCAATTACCAGCGTTGAAACTGCGCTGCAGAAGAGTGAGAGCGCCGCGATTAAGGCGGGTGCGTCCGTCGACAAGGTGGCTACCGACTGGGGCAAGGCCGCAAATGCCCTCAAGGAGCGCACCGAAAAAGGCGCTGCTGCGATGGCAATCTTGGCTCAGACGATGGGCAACGCCGAGTCGGCTGGTGGTAAACTTGTGGCAGGTGCTGGCACGCTCGCAGCGACGTACGGCGCAGGTGGGCCATGGATGGTGGCGCTCGTCGCGGGTGCTGGTGCAATCGAGTTCATCACTAAAAAAATGAATGAGCAGCTCGATGCGCAAGACCGTCTCTTAGAAAAGAACAGTGCACTTGTCGCGAGCTACCACGACATCGGCATAGCAGCGACGAAGTCAATCCTTTCCAGCGACCGCGAAAAGCAAATCCTGCTCGATGCCGGTACTGGGCCAAACCGAAAAGAACGCGCCGACGAGCTGCGCGCGCACTATGCTTTTGCGGATGATGTCCAAAAAATTGACCAAGATATTGCGACCAAACGTGCAGCCATCGACGTTGAGTTAACTAGAAAAGGATTAGCTTACGACGAGATTAAAACGGCTACGCTGCAATCAGAGCTCGATGCGCTTGAGGCTGCGCGTGGCTCACTTGAACGTGAGCTGTACAAAAGACTTGAAATTGTCGACGTAAATAAGAAGCTTGAAGAGTCGGATGCTGCGCGTGCCAAATCGTTAAAGACCATTGAAGAGCGCAGCCAGGCAATGGTTACTGCTTTTGATAAAATCAAGAAGTCTCTTGAAGAGGCTGCAAAGGCATCCGCTGAGCAAAGGGCGAAGGCAGCAGATTTTAATCTTGACCAGGGCTTCGAGGCTGAGCTCGCAATGGTTCGCCAGCGGGCTGACGATATTTCTGCCCAAGAAGAAGCGGCCACGTCGGCGGCAGAGAAGATTGTCGACGCAGAACGCAAGAAAATGGAAGACATTGCGCGCTTATCAGACAAGGCTCGAGAAGACCTACGCAAGGACGAAGAGCTCAAACAGAAATACGCCGAGCGCGCGCAAGAGAAAATCCTCGAGGGCGAGAAGGCCATGCGTGCTCAGATGGAGCAGATGGCCATCGGTTCTTATGGCATTATCGCAGGCGCCTCTCAGCAGCTCGTGGCCGACTTAATCACAGGGCAAGACCATGCGCTCGAACACTTCGCCACGTCGATCATGGCGCAAGCTGGGCAGTCTCTTATTTCCAATGCAGTGCAGCTGGCAGGCGCAGCGACGGTGTCGGCCTTCACTGGCAATGCTCCCGTCGCCATCGCTCAGGGCTCTGCAGCTGCAGGTCTCTTTGCTGGCGGCCTGGCGCTTGGCGGGCTTGCTGTCGGCGCCGAGCACGTGATGGCTGGCGGCAGCATTGGACAGAAGCTGCCTGACCAAAAGAGCGGCACGCCAGCAGGCTTTGGTGGCCGGTCGTCGTCAGGTGGCAATCAAGGCAGCGGCACCAACGTCACAATTGTCTACAGTGGCGCATCTGGCCCATCGGCCGACGACGGAGCACGTGCTGTCACGATGGCCTTGACTTTGGCGCAGCGACGCGGTCAATATAATAACAACCTTGACCGGAGATTCTAATGGCTTATCCACTTTTCTTGCGGTCGATTGATATTGATTCGACTAATAACGTGCTCATGTTTTCAGAGAACGGTGTCACAAGAACGGCAACGTTGACGGCAGGCACGTACTACCTTCGTGGCGACGGTGGCAGTGACGACTTGCTGCTTGAAATCAAGACGAAAATGGAGGCAGCGGGTGCCTCTACCAATACCTATAATATTGGTGTGGAAGTCGACACAGACAAGGCAAATCCAAGCGCCACAGTGTATTTTTCAATAGCGTCTGGAACTGACGCTTTTGCTCTGCTCTTTGCGCATGCCAGCAATACCTTCGAAGCTGGCTTGCTGGGCTTCACCTCGGCATCAACGGCGTCAAACACATCAACAAAAAGCGGCACACTCTCGCCGACGTCGCTTTGGTGCGGCGCAGAATATGTCACGTCTTACGAGCCAATCGTCGAGCACGAGGCATACGCAACCGTGGCGCTTTCAGGGCGGGTGAAGGGTGCCGTGCTGGGCTCTGCGCGTGACCTGCTCGATGTGAGCTTCGAGTTGCAGCCTGGCGAACGTGTGCACAGCGTGTACAACAGCAGTGACCCTACCGCGTGCTTCAGCAGATTTTTCACGTCGTGGGCATCAGGCGCTAGCGTTGAGTTTTACGATTACGCACCCGACACAGGAACACTAATCACCGCGATTTCGCCGGTTGACCGAGTGGGTGTTTACCACCTCGACGCTGACAGTGCGACGCGCTTTCAGCCGCAACGCCTTTCGTTGGCCACCACGCTCTACTCCTGGCGCTTGCTGCTCAGAGGTGCTGTGTGACCATTGCTTCAATCGTGACCGACGCTACCAATGTGCGCTGGCATTTCGCCGTCGACGTGCGCGGCCTCCCTTTCGTCTTTTGCTCAGAGAGCACAGCGGTGGCGGATATCACTGAGCTGCAGGAGACCGGCCGGCAATATCTGCCCGTGCTTGCTGGGGTACCAGAGCACGGCGGCGATGCCATCGACTACACGCAGCGACGTGCAATCGGTGGCAGCCTGCAAGTGCGTCTTGTCGAGGATGCCTCGGGCACGCTCGCGTCAATCATCAAGCCACGCCAGCGCCGATACACTTGGCTTGCTAGCGACGAAAGCACGACGTCAGTGCTTTGGGCAGTCGGTGACAACAGCGCAATGTCAATCCCCAGCTGGCTCTACGTCGACGGCGAGACCGTGAGAGTGGTGGGCAAGGTCTTTGGCGACGTCGCTGTAGCACGAGGATGTTTCGGCAGCGTTGCACAGAAGCACCTAGGCACGTCGTCACAAGGCGCTGACGTTTATTTTGACGTGTGGTCTGCGCCTCCGACGTGGGCCGGCCGACGAGCGCGCTTGTGGGTCTACGCAACAAACGCCAATGGGGCACTCATCGCTTACGAGTCGCTGGGTTCCTTCACGCTCGACGGCACGCCAATTTACGACGGTGCGGGCATTTGGACGATGGCAGCATCGCCGTTGATTGACAGCTACTCACGCCGCAAGCTGGGCGTGGCATGCACTGAGGAGCACGGCGCAATCTGGCGGCACCTTGACGACGGCGCAACCAGCAAGCTTAACTTCTTCCCACGTCGAAAAAACCTTTGGTCTTTTCTCACGACGTCGAACACAACTTACCAACGTGCGCTGCTCAAAAACGCCAATGGTGACGCCGCGATTATGCGCTTGGCCATCGACGCCACGGACCTCGGAAATGGAATCGTGGACTGCAGCGGCACAGAAGACGGGCGAATCGTGCGCAGTCACACTCGCGTCGAGAGTGGGCAGTCTCCCTTCGATGACCTCAGCGCTGGCGTGTGGTGGATTGACGTCAAAGAGCGAATCACCGCCAAGCACTTCTCGCTGCTCACTGGCAACTTCTCCGACGTGCTGCTCACTGCACTTGAGTCTCGCTACGGTGACAGCACAAACGGCACCTACGACTTGCTGCCTGGCGTCGACACGGACCTGACTGGCGCTTTCGATGGGCAGTTTGGCGCTGGTTTGTCGGCCAGCGAGATCGATGAGACCACCTTTGAAGAGCAGCTTGCCGTGGCACCACCTGGCCTTTCACTTGTGATTGACGAGACGTTCAGCGTCGGTGACTTGCTGTCGGATGCATGCACAGTCATCGGTCTGTTTTGGTATGCCGACCGCGCGGGCCTCTTGCAGCTGAAACGCCTCAGTGAAGACGAGAGCACTTCGGTGCTGACGCTCAGCGAGAGCAATGTGCTGGGTGAGCCACGCGTCAGTTACGACGACACCGGGGTGATTCCGCACTTGAAGGTCTTATCAAATTATGACCCCGTCACAGGTGAATACGAGGGCAGCCTCGACCTGATTGATTACAATCTGACCAGGCGCTACCCCGACAAGAAAGACACGGTCGAGGTAAAGAGCCGATTGCTGTGCTTTGACTTCGCCGGTGCTCAACAGCTGCGGCCCGTCGCACCCAAAGAGACAGTCCAGTTTGGCCTGCGTAGGTTGCAAGTTCAGTCAGGCCGCGGCCGCGTGATTGTCTCTCTGCAAGCCAGCCACGAAGCTTATTCGCTTGAGATTGGCGACGTCGTAACGCTTACCTTGCCAGACTTCCCCGACCTCGAAGGCACCACACTCACGGGCAAGACCGGCAGGGTGTGTGGATGGCGGCCCGACTTTGCGGCTGGCACCGTGGCCCTGCAAATCGAGATTCTCGATGCAGTGATTCGCTTTGCACCGTCGGCAGAGGTTGCCTCTTACGACGCTGGTACAGGGGTCATCACGCTCGCGTCAAGCGATTGGTCGGCTGGTGGCCTCGGATTCACTGCGGGCAGCACGGTCCGTCTTTACGACGCTGCATCGCCTGCCACGACGGGCGAACTGCTCGAGCTGTCCGCCTCCTCTGCAGGCACAGTGACCTTGCTGTCTGCCCCAGTGCACACGCCAGCTGCTGGCGATTGGATAGAGATGGCCGAGCAAATCGGGACCAACTCGTCTGGCTACGGCGACGAGGATTGGGCCTACCAAATTGATACGACAATCTTTGCTCAGAAACGGTGGCGATAATGGCACGCAAAAAGAACACCACTTTCGTCGGTTCGCCGATGGCTGACGTCGACGTAGATTCACTGATTTACAAGCGCTGGATTGAAGCGGCCGTTGGAGACACA
>Ga0228700_1000634_pt1 | contig 29252 bp, 19 predicted proteins | sample McNCre317_Aug_MG_FD_178019 | JGI IMG/M metagenome (GOLD analysis project Ga0228700, IMG submission 178019) | Freshwater microbial communities from McNutts Creek, Athens, Georgia, United States - 3-17_Aug_MG | ecosystem: Environmental > Aquatic > Freshwater > Creek | place: USA: Georgia...
GCAACCAACCTCACCTCCATCAACGACGCCCTCGCCACCTCAAGCGTCACAGGCACAAGCGTGGCCACCTCTGCCCAAGTCCAAGCTCTGGTCAACGCCTACAACGCCATCCTCACTGCAGCTGACAACGGGGACAACACCCACAACACCGCCAACCCCACCCAAGCTCAGTACGCGCTCATCGGTGTGACTGGCATTGATACCGCTGCCAAGACCCGCTTGTTGGGCGATGTCATCGATACCAAGCCTCAAGTCGATGTCGATGCCACCGCTGAGGTGCAAGCTCTGGCCGATGCGGTCTGTGCCGTCATGACCGCAGCCGCTGGCGCTGCAGTCCCAAGCCTTGAGCAAATTCAGGCCTTGGGCATCACTGGGGTCACGGCAGACAACCTCCCCGCCATCCTCCAAGCCCTCGCCGCTACAGCCAACGACGGCTCTGCTGTCGATACCCTCTCCGAGTTACAAACTGTCGTCAGCACCGCAGCCTCTGCTGCAGTTGCCGCTCTGGGCGTGATCAGCGATTACGCACAAACCAACACGCAACCCAACCCCGCCACGCCCTCAGGCTCTGCGCCTACCGTCAACGACTACATCGCTGCAGGTGTCACCGGCGTCACAGCAACCAACCTCACCTCCATCAACGACGCCCTCGCCACCTCAAGCGTCACAGGCACAAGCGTGGCCACCTCTGCCCAAGTCCAAGCTCTGGTCAACGCCTACAACGCCATCCTCACTGCAGCTGACAGCGGAGACAACAGCGCTGCAACATTGTTGGCCAACCAATATGCATTAGTTGGTGCAGATATCGGTTTAGCTGCATCGAACAGCAAAAATCTTGTATTGCTAAATGACATCATTGAGGGTCAGGCTCGCGTTGGCATCGACACCGTCGCAAAAATCAACACTCTGGCGACTATCGCCAACGCCATTCAAGATACGGCAAGCGGAACGACCTCCAACTACACACTGCAAGCCGTAGACTTTGCAAAAATAGGCATCACGGGTGTCACAAACAACAACTTGCCTGGCGTCTTGTCCGCCATGCAAACGGCGAACGTATCAGGCTGCGACAGCTTGAGTAAATTGCAAGCGTTGGTCTATGGATCGTTGGGCCTCAACCTCACGGCAATCACCGCTGACACTGGATTTAACAACACAGACTTCATCACCAACGACAACACACTGACCCTCAGTGGTATCGCAAGCGCCGCCGATGGCAGCAAGATCAAGGTTGTGCTGGACGAAAACTCTGACAACCCGATCACCTTAGTTGCCATTGTTTCTGGCGGCACATGGCAAGTGTCTTACGCGACGGTGTTGCCCGATGGGAATCACACGGCCAACACGTATTTGGTCGATGCCACAACTGATACCATCTTACGCACAGTTTCACAACAAACCATTAGCATCGACACGTCCGGTGTCAACCTTGCTAATGGCTCTGCAGATGTTGCACTGAACGGCAAAGTGATTGCCATTACAGCCATATCACCTGATACCGGTGCGAATAGCGCAGACTTCAAAACCAGCAGCTGCAACTTGGTTTTCCAAGGTACCAGCGATGCCAGTAATGGCACTCACGTCGCTTTAAGCATTGACGGTACCGTTGTCTACACCACAGTCAACAACGGGCTATGGAGTTACGACAACACCGTCAATACGCTGGTCGCTGGTACCCACAACATTCAAGCATCTTTAGTGGATGACGCAGGCAACATCGCAACATCAACGCAACAAACGCTGTTCATCAACACAGCGCCGCTCGCGCTAACAGGAAAAACCACTGGAGATATTGCAGCCACAGCCAACCTCGATCTCGTTTTTAATGACGAAGTGGTAGCTCAGACCGGTAAGTACATTGACATCGTGGACGAAAGTACAGGCTTGGTGTTTGAACATATTGCCGTCACAGACACCTCACGCGTCACTATCTTTGGAAATACAGTCACCATTAATCCAAGCGCAAATCTCACGTTGGGGACGACATACCACGCGTTAATCGCCCCAGACGCATTTGCATCGACTTCCACGTTTTATCAGGGCCTGAGTCTCAGCACCGACTGGACTTTCCGTCCCGTTGACCCCTCAACCACTGTTATTTTCAGTGGATCAGGCATCACGACAAGCAACGGCATCAACACAACAGAGCTTGCAGAACTTGAAATCTCGGGCACGATCTCTAGTGCCAACCTAGGTGCGATCACTAACCTAGCTATTGAAAAAATCACGTTTACTGCCATGGATGGCAGCGGCTCGTTCGACATCACGTCAGATCTACCCAGTGTCAGCGGCACAGCATGGACATTGACAAACAACATTCGTTGGACCAGCCTGCTGACTTCTGGCAAACGTTACGCTGTGTCAGCCCAGCTCGGCGCAGACATCAATACGGTTCACACCGATTCTGTGGCAAACAGCACGGCAACGCTGATTGACACAGTCGCGCCAACGTTAACAATCACCAGCAGCGCCAGTGCCCTACATTCTGGTGAGACGGCCACATTAACCTTCACGTTTAGCGAAACACCGACTGACTTCACGCAAAACGATATCGCTGTCAACAACGGCACCCTCAGTGCTTTTACCCCTACAGCCAACGCGCAGATTTACACCGCAATTTTCACGCCCAGCACTAACCTATCTGGTAACTACACATCCGTTGTGGTTGCCAACAGCAGCTACACCGATAGCGTCGGCAACTCTGGAACAAGCGCATCTGGACCTGATTTATCGATTGATACGACAGCGCCAACGGTCCTAAACGTCGCCATCCATGGACTCGACAACGACGGTACAACTACCACCAATAATCTAGTAGCTGGCGACAAAATTCAAATCACGCTCACCATGAGTGAGGTCACCACTGTCACAGGCTCTCCCATTTACAACATTGACGTCGGCGGCATCACGAAAGCTGCAACTTACGTCAGTGGCAGCGGCACCAACACCTTGGTTTTTAGCTACACCATTGCAATAGGAGACAACGACACAACCGGTGGCATCACGGCGATGGCCAATGCTTTGGCGCTGAATGGTGGCACTTTGGTTGACAGTGTTACCAATGCAGCCATCACAAACACCATGGCTGTGACGACTGGAGCTAACGCTGTGGGGGTGGACACCACCTACACCGCACTAAATACCCTAAAAGATGCCGCACAGAACAACACAGCATCAGCTAGCACAACGTCAGAAACGGTCTACACGCGTGCGGGCGTTATAGGAGTCACATCAAGTAACCTCGAGATGATCAATAGCGCCTTGAATAGCGCAACGATCATTGACAACAGCGCTGATACAAGTGCAAAAGTTCAAGCTATTGTCGACAGCTACAACGCTGTTTTGGCACTGGCTGACAACGGCGTTAGCGTAGGCACAGGAGTCACAGCGGATCAATATGCAAGGATAGGTGTGACAGGCATCAACAGCGCCACGCCTGCAGCGAACACCGTTCCTACTGCATCCAAAGCAAGTTTGCTCAGTGATGCCATTGATCTCAAACCAAGGACAGCGATAGATACGGTGGCTGAGGTGCAAGCCTTGGCCGATGCAGTGACAGCCGTAATGACCGGTGCAGCAGGTGGTACGCCTCCTACATTGGCGGAACTCGAATCATTAGGCATCACAGGCATCACCCCTGACAACCTTGCCACAGTCCAAGCTGCGATTGCAGCCACGCCAGACAATGGTTCTCTCGTCAACACCTTGGCGGGTTTGCAATCTGTCGTTTCATCCGGCATCAATACAGCAACATCAAATGCTCTAAACACGATTAGCAGCTACGCCAGCGACAACTCGGCCTCGGCACCGAGTCAGACGACTGGCACAGCCCCCACTCTGACAGACTACGTCAATGCCAATGTCAATGGGGTCACAGCGAACAACCTAGCTGCGATCAACGATGCCTTGGCGACTGACAACGTCACGCGCATCAAAGCGGACACAACCGCGGAAGTACAAGACATTGTCAACGCCTACAACGCGGTATTTCAATTAGCCGATGGCGGAACCAGTCCTGGCACAGCAGCCACAGCTTCACAGTTTGCACTCATCGGAGCAGACATTGGTACGGCAGCCAACACGCCCATTCATCTGGCGCTGCTGAACAACATCCTGGACAAGCAAGTCAGCGCTGGCGTAGACACCGTGGCAGAAATCAACACATTGGCCGCTATCGCGAATGCAATTCAAACCACAGCAGCAGGTGGCACGCCCACCCACACGTTGACAAGCAACGACTTCAGCCTAATCGGACTCAATGGCGTGACCAACGGGAACTTGAGTGGGATTTTGGCATCCATCGCCACACGCGCAAATGACGGCACAGAAACTCAAACCTTGCCAGAGTTGCAAAAACTCATCAATACATTTGTAGCAGCACCGCTCACCATCGCACTCAGTCACGACACCGGCAACAGCAGCACCGACAACAACACCCGTGATATCGCAATTACTTTTGGTGGCACGTTATTGGCTGACGGTACGCGCTACTACAGCGTCGACGGTGGAGCCTACACCCCAAGCTATACCGCACCGACCACTCAAGGCACTCACACGGTCGCAACCAAACAAGTGGACAGCGCAGGCAATTCTGGCCAAGTCACAAGCTTGAGCTTCACGTACGACAACCAAGCCCCCACAGTGACCGTGAACGGTTTGCGCCTCAGTGCCGATACGGGTACGTCAGCAAGCGACTTCAATACCCAAACTGCATCACAAACAATCACAGGTACCTTGAGTTCAGCCTTATTGGCTACAGACCTCTTAGAGGGCTCTGTCGATGGCGGTATCACTTGGACAGATATCACCACCAAAGTCACGGGTACGTCTATCTCATGGAACGGCGTAACGCTTTCGGGATCTAGCAACATCGCCTTGCGCATCACCGACTTGGCGGGCAATATTGCCGACACCACAGGCATACAAGCCTATGTGCTTGACACCACAGCGTCATTCGTCACTGTCACGGCCATACACCTCAGTAACGATACCGGCACCTCGGCATCTGACTTCAACACCAAGACCTCCTCACAAACCATCACAGGCACTCTAAGCACCACTTTATTACCTACCGATATTTTGTGGGGGTCTGTGGATGATGGCGCAAATTGGATTGATATCACTGACAAGATAAGCGGTACAGCCATCAATTGGAGCAATGCATCTTTGCAAGCAGGCTCGAACAACATTTCTTTCAAAGTTCAAGACTTGGCTGGAAATGAAGGGTCGACCTTTTCGCAAAATTACACGCTTGACACGACAGCATCAACCACCGCCATTGATTCGGCTACTTTGAGTGCTGACACCGGTAGTTCAGGCTCTGACTTCAACACCAAGACTGCAGCCCAAACCGTCTCTGGCACGATGAGTGCGGCACTCACTATCGGCGAGACTGTGTATGTATCTCTAGACAATGGTTCAACTTGGACTGCGGCTGCCACCACAGTAGGACAAAACACTTGGAGTTTGCAAGGGCAAGCATTGACCGCCAGCAACATCCTCCAAATCAAAGTCACCGATCTCGCTGGCAACGATGGCACAGTCTACTCACAGGCTTATGTGTATGACACCACAGCGCCGACAACACCAACAGTAACGTTGGCAAGTGATACGGGCGCAAGCAGCAGTGACGGCATCACAAACAATAACCAAATCAACGTCACACTCAGCAGTGACACCACACAATGGAAATACAGTGTTGACAGCGGTACAACTTGGACAACTGGTAGCGGCTCAAGCTTCACATTAACGGCAGGCGCTTATGCAGCAAACGCTATTCAAGTCATGGCTTATGACTTGGCGGGTAATACATCCACAGGAAAAATTTCTACAGCTGTGACGTTGGACACCGCCGCCGTACAAACAGCACAAATCAACTCGGTTGACTCCATTCTGGCGAACAATGCTGGCCTCATTTACAACTACAACACAGGTTCGTTCTACAAGCTCACAACTACTGCAGCAACATGGGACAACGCAAACACAGCCGCTGCCGGACAAACGCTCAACAGTATCAAAGGCCATTTGCTGCAAATCAACTCTGCATCAGAAAACGCCTATGTCTACGCAAACGGCTACTCTGTTTCCAGTTCTGGAGGATGGATTGGTATCAGCGACAAGGCAACGGAAGGAAGTTGGACGACGTACTACGGTACAAACATAGGTGAAATCGTTTGGAGTGGTGCAGCAACTGGTAGCGCCCAAAATGGGGCTTATACCAATTGGTACAACAACTCAGAACCTAATGACGGCAGTGGCCTTGAGGACTTTGCACTTATGTACGGCTCTACTGGTGCAGGGCCTAGCTACTGGAATGACACCAGCAGCGGAAGTACGGCCCAATACTTCTCAGAATGGGAAGGTGCAGCAGTTCTGAACCGTCAGCTTTATGCCAATACAGGGGCCATCAAAATCAACAGCACTGAAGTAGGTACAGCCTACTTGGTGAAAGCAACCCAAACGCCCACCACAGTCGCCCAAATCACGGCATTGGCCGATGCACAGTGGAACTCTGTGGCGCTGGCATCTTCATCGAATGTGATGCTGTCCTCAGAAAACTTCTCATCAACTCCATCAGGCTGGGTTAGCACAGCGAGCTATGGCAATGTGACATTAGCCACAAATTTAGGTGGTGTGATGGATGGATTTTTGGGGCGCTTCTTAGATAACACGGGCAACGAAGTAGTCAAGAAATCATACAACTTCGGTGCCACGTATGCAAACCAAACTGTCACCATCAACTTCGACATGTACGCCATCGACTCCTGGGATGGTGAGTTGTTCAAGGTGTTTGTCAATGGCTCGGCCACCGATGTTCAGTACTATCACAACACGGCAATGACGATTTCAGATGGTGGCATCTATTTGGGTAATTTGTCAGCCAGTAGCAATGGCGGGTACGCCAACACATCCACAGCAACCTACGGTGAAACCGTACACCATTACACGCTCCAAGGCACAACCGACGGCAGCGGTGTATTAACGCTAGGTTTTGGTTCCAAACTCGATGGAACGACTCTGAGCGATGAGTCTTGGGGTATCGACAATGTGGTCATTACCACCACACCGACAAGCACTATGCTCTCCCTAGCGGGTCTGAGCGATGGCACCTACAAGCTCTATACCGCTGATACTGCAGGCAACTTAAGCGCAGCTGCTAATGAAACTATCCGAATCGGCTCAGATACCACCATCAGCTCTGTCACGCTGTCGGCCACGGGTGTACAAAACAGCCTGCTCAACGCAGGTGACACGATCACGGCCACAGTAAACTTCAGTGAGGCGGTATCTGTGACAGGCACACCGGAGTTGGAAATGTGGATCGGCAGCACTGCCGTCCGTGCCACCTATAAAGGTGGCACAGGCACCACGTCTCTGACCTTTTCATACACCATCCAAGCAAGCGAAAACGATACCAACGGAATTAGCATTAATGCAAACGCCATCACGCCAGTGAGTGGCAGCACCATTGTGGGTATCGGCAGTGGTACAGCGACCAATTTGCAACATGCAGCGGTAGCGGACAACGCCAACTTCAAGGTGGATAACACGGCGCCTATCGCTCAATTAGATCTTGTAGGCACAGTGCTGGCCAACACCACGGGTTACACCTATAGCTACGACACTGGTTCGTTCTATAAATATGTAAATACAGGTGCAAGTTGGGAGAACGCTAATACAGCAGCAGCGGCAACCACGTTGATGAGCGCAAGTGGACACTTGGTGCATGTGAATACATTGGCAGAAACCAATTACGTGATTGGTACCAATGGATTGAATGGTAATTTAGGTTGGTTAGGCGGCAGCGATAAACTTGTCGAAGGTACTTGGAAGTGGTACTACGGTGCAACAGCCGGAGAATCATTTGCCAACGGTTCAACGTCATATGTTGGAGCACTTGGCGGAGCCTACAACAACTGGTATATCAGCGAGCCCAACGGCAATACCAGCGAAAACTATCTGGAAACGTATGCCACCGGAGCTTGGAATGACTGGCTGACGACCAACAGCACGATCGCCCTGTACTACGTGATCGAAATTGAAGGTGCGGCGATACTCAATCGTCAAACTTATGCCAACACGGGGTCCGTCAAGATAACCAGCACAGAAGTTGGTGCAACAGGTTACACAAGCTATTTAGTCAAAGACACCAACACCGTCACCAGCGTTGCACAGATCACAGGATTGGCCGATGCGCAGTGGAACTCGGTAGCGATCACCTCAGGAGGCAATGTGCAACTGTCATCAGAGGACTTTTCGACAACGCCTTTAGGTTGGACAAGTTCGGCAACCTATGGCAATGTCGCAGCATCCGCCAATTTGGGCGCACCGATGGACGGGTTCTTAGGCCGATTTGCAGATAGCACAGGTAACCAAGTGGTGTCCAAAACTTATACCTTTGCTGCTTATGCAAACCAAACCGTCACCATCGATTTCGACATGCTTGAAATTGATAGCTGGAATGGCAACTTGTTCAAGGTTTTTGTGAATGGCACAGCAACAAGCGCACAGTACTACCACAACGCCACAAGCAGCATTGTTGATGGCGGGATCAATTTGGGTGATTTATCTACTGGCAGCAATGGCGGCAACAGCACCAGTAGTTACACCGAAGAATCTCATCACTACAGCCTCAAAGCAACCCTAAACGCCAACGGGCAGGTAACGTTAGGCTTTGGTTCTGTTCTTAGCGGAAACTTAACTACAGCATCTTGGGGTGTCGATAACGTGCAGATCGCAACGGCATCAACCGGCAGTACCTCTCTATCGTTGGCGGGCCTTGCAGACGGCACGTATAAGCTTTATACAGAAGATGCGGCAGGTAATTTGAGTGCAGCAGCAAACACCACCATCACTATATGCACGGCCACGCCTCTGGTGTTAGACCTCAACGGTGATGGCATTCATACCACGAGTATCAACAAAGGTGTGTTGTTTGATGTGAATGCCGATGGTCAACCAAGCATATCGGGTTGGACCGATGGGAAGGATGGTTTGCTGACCTTGGATCTGAATGGCGACGGCAAGATCAACGATGGTGAGGAGCTGTTTGGGAATGGCACCAATACCGTCAATGGCAAAGCCAGCGATGGTTATGCAGCGTTAAGTCAATATGACCTGAATACAGATGGTGTGATTGACACAAAAGATGCCGTCTTTAGCAAACTTCAGGTATGGGTGGATGCGAACGTCGACGGTGTGACTGATGCAGGTGAATTACATTCACTGACAGACCTGAGTATTGCCTCATTGCACTTGCAGACATTAGCAAGTACGCAGACTGACAACGGCAACACACTTGCAATGACATCAAGCTGGACGGCCAATGACGGCACGCTCCACAATATGGCCGACGTGTGGTTTGATGCAAACACTATAGAAGCTTGGATAATCCAAGCTCAAAAAGTAAATTTGGCAGATGACATAACTGCGAACTCACTGGATATCCAATTATCAGACGTGCTAAGCACCAACCAGAAAACGGTAGTGATCATGACCGATAAAAATGACAGTGTGCGTATTGCACAGGATGGCTGGATTGACACAGGAACCACCACAGTAAATAGCCACACCTACGATCTGTGGAGTAACGCAGGTGCACACTTATTGATTGAACAAAAAGCGACCGTATACCAAGTCCTATAAGATAAGGTCATCAAAAAGTCGGTGCAGTTAAGACCGCACCGACTTCTGATTTACGGTACTTGCAAATAACGAGCGAAAGTAGAACTACTCTAGATCACTGTCATCAAGTGGCAAGAAATGATGAAGCCATGCAAGATTTTGAAAAGAAAGGAGCATGGTGCAAGAGGGTCATCTACAGGCTATTTAACGTTCGCCCATCGACTGACTAAAGGTTTTAGTGAGTGGCTTGGTGAGATAGCTAAGGACGGAACGCTCAGCCGCTTTGATGTCGACAGATGCAGTCATGCCGGCTTTGAGATTGATCGCATCCGACTTACCACCTTTGAACTCTTTACCCGTGATGCGAATACGGACACGGTAATACATGAACGGCCCCTGCTTTGTATCTTCTGTGAGAACGTCTGAGCTGATGTAATCTACTTTGCCGTGCACCGCACCAAACACGGCAGAGTCGTATGCATCCACGCGAATGCTGGCATCTTGTCCAACCTTTACAAACGCGATATCAGTGGGTGTCACCTTCGCCTCGATGATTAGCTCATGATTAGATGGCCAAAGTTCCATGATGGTGTCCCCTTGGCGCAGAACACCGCCAACAGTGTTGACACGAATGTTGTTCACGATGCCATCCACGGGGGCAGTCAGGACTGTATGTTCTAGCAACTGATTTCTGTCACGTAACAGTTCCGTTTGCGTACTCAGATCTTCTTGAGCCTTGGTCATGTCAGCTTGTGCATCTTGAAAATACTTATTTTTTTTGTTGGCCAATTGCGCCTTCACATCGGCAACAGAGCGTTGTAATTTCAAAATTTCAGTTCGACTGACATCACCATGCTTTTCTAATTCCAAATTGATTTGCAGCTCTGCATCAGCGAGTTCAATGATTCTCGTCAAAGCTTGCGCGTCTTCACGAAATGCCTGCTGCCTTTTCTTATAAAGCTCAGTTTGGTTTTCAATGTATTCGGGATAAGCCTGCAGGTCTGCGTCAAACTTCAGTGGTTTACCGTAAACCTCTGATTGCAATCGTGCGAGCGTAATTCGAAGCGCTGCCACCTTAGCGCGGGTCTCAGAGACCGCGGCTTCCGCACGTTCTTTTTGCAAAGTCGCCAACACCTGCCCTGCTTCAACAGCATCGCCTTCCTTCACATCTAGCTGTGTAAGCACACCACCGTCTGGTGCTTGGATAATTTGTGTACGTGACTCAGCCATAATTTGCGCTTGAGCACGTGTGACTTGATCAATCTGACCAATTGCAGCCCATACGATGAGCAAAGCAAGCCCACCAACAATCACACGCAATGTAAGTCGTGCGACCTTGGGAGAAGGCAAATCACCAACAGCAACTGCAAGATCTTGCTTTTGCCTAGGAACCACGGTTTCTATGTCGGGGTTGTTGTGTAGAGAGTCTGACATGTTTAATTAACCGCTGGAGTAGGTGCTGCGCTGCGTTGCGCTAGTTGCTGCAAAACTGCATCTCGAGGGCCATCCAAGACCACCGAGTTGCCCACCACAATAATGATGCGCGAGACCAAAGGAAGAATGCTGGGTTTATGGGTCACCACAACAAGCGTTTTACCCGCTTTGGCTTGCTCCGCTAAAACCTGAATACAACGGCGTTCTTGCTCGTCGTCCATCGTGGCCGTAGGCTCATCGAGCAACAAGACTTCGGGATTACACAGAATCAGTCGCGTAAATGCCACCAATTGACGCTGACCACCACTGAGACCTTTACCGCCCTCCATGATCGGACGATCAAGGCCCATGGGATGGCTGGCCACAAAGTTAATCATTCCTGTACGCTCCATTGCCTGCTTCAGCACGCCATCACCAGGATCAGGCATGCCAATTAGCAAGTTTTCACGCAAAGTGCCTTGAAACAAACGGTGGTCTTGTTGCAAATAGCCAATGTGTTGGCTCAGCACTTGACGGCTGATGTGTGAAAGATCTAGACCATCAAGCAGAACTTGCCCTTCTTGAGGCACATAAAGCCCGCTTAACAAACGCAAGAGCGTCGACTTACCCGCACCAATAGGACCAAGAATAGCAATGTGTTCGCCTGGCTTGATTTCTAATTTCGAAATAACCAGTGCCGCTGGGTTTTTACCGTATGCAAATTTGGCATCCAACATGCGGAAGTGACCATGTATCTGATCAGGCACCAAAGGTCGACGAATGCCGTGTGTATCTGTTTTAAGAGCATAGATGGACTCGAGCCCTTTAAGTGCGGCCATCGCATGCGCATGTTGCACCAGCAGTCCAGGCAGAGCCAATACCGGAGCCAAAACACGCCCACTTAATATAGAGCAAGCGATCAGTGCCCCCATCGTCATCTGCCCCTGCATCACCACCAGCGAACCCACAATCACTAAACAGGCGTAACTGATTTGCTGAATCATGGCGGAGAGATAGCCAACGCTTTCAGTGACGCCACGCATTTTCAAATCACTCTCAATTGTTTTGGTATTGACCGAAATCCATCGAGACAAAAACTTCCACGCCCCTGACCCTGCTTTGATCGTTTCGACGCCCTCAACGGCCTCCACCAAAAGGCCTGTCTTCATGTTGGAGAAGGCAGCACCACTGGTGGCTAATTCATTGATTTTTTTCCGCGTGGAAATACCCAAATACAACGCCCCCAAACCAAAGACAAACGGAACGAGCGCAACCCATGGACTGCCAACAGCCGCCATAACCAACAGGAAAACAATTCCTAAAGGTAGGTCTATCAAGGAAAAAAGCGTCGATGATGTGTAAAAGCTTCTGATTTGTTCGTAACCGCGCAACTGCCCCGCCAAACTACCGACCGATGTAGGCAGCTGATCTACACGCAGTTTCAACAAACGATGAAAAATTTCGCGAGACAAGCGCCCATCAACCCCCACAACCACAAAATCCATCAGTTTTGAACGTGCAAACTTCATAGCCAGTTCAATAAGAATGGTGAGCAATACCCCCAAGCTCAAAATAACCAAGGTGTAGTCGCTGCGCGTTGGAATGACGCGGTCATAAACCTGCATCGAAAACATAGAGGTAGCCAGTGCCAAGAAACCAATGAACAACGAGGCTGAAGCAGCCTCGATCAGCTCAGGACGGTACTGCTTGATGGTTTGCTTGGCAAAGCCCAGGAAGCTCTCAGCGAGGAAATCCGACGACTCTACGGTAGCTTGCGAGCGTACGCGGGTGGCATTAAATCGAATTAAAAACAGCCCATTCGTCAACTCCGATGTTTGCATTTTGACGACACCAGACTCCGTGTCAATGAGCCAAAAATCAGACGGATCTTGATCAATAACCACACCCCAACCTTGAGCCTCGGTATAACAAAGAAGGGGCAAATAAACAGGGTCTGGCGCAGAAAGTTGAGACACCAACTCACACTCTAAGCTCTGACAAATAATTGCGATTTGTTCAGCCAAATTTTGTTTGGCTTGCTGCTGCGCATCCGCCAAACATGCATTAAGTTGCAGCACGTCAATGCTGTCGCCATGTAATTGGGCCAGACGCGGCATGGCCCATGACAATTGATTTAAATTAGACACAATTATTGATTTTTTTCTACGGACCGACCGGCTCGCACTAGGAATTTATAAGTTGAAGCCATCAAATTTGTTTTTGCATCTGCCAATGCATATTCATTTTGAGCCAACTCACGTACAGCATTGAGTAAATCAAGCCATGATTTACGACCACCTTCAAACTGTCGCTGATAAGACTCAAGCACCAACGCTGAGCCAGACACCGCACGTTCTAAAGCCTTAACTTTGATCGTTGTTGAAAGAATATCTTCTCGATCATTTTCAAAAAGTTCTTTCGTTTCTCGCTTTGAAGCTTGGGCAACCTCTTGCGCACTTTCAACGCGCGTCGCAAGGGATTTTGCCTCGATCAAGTTAGAGAAACCTGCGTTAGGCACATACCGCATCCCCAGAAAGGTACTCATGCGCGTATCCACACTGACGGATGATTGTTGCCCCATCGGTTGCTCGACACGAACATAAATTTGCGGCCAACGTTCAGCGTTTTTTATGCTGTAACGATGTTGAGCAAGCTCCACCTCCGCTAAAGCCTTCGCAACCGATACGTGCTCGGAAGCCAACAAATCAAAATCCTCAACCTTGATCTGCCGATTGATCGTTTCAATAAATTGAGGTGTGTAGTAATCGGCTTTTTCTATATTATTCGAAGTCCGAATTAATCCTGTAATCTGCTCCAATCGATTCAAAGCATTTAAATAAGCAGTTTTTGCTGAACTCAACTCCACTTCAGTTTGAAAAAACCTTGCATCAACCAGTTCTAAATCAATTTGAGGTGATGCTTGAGCTTCAACTCGACGACGCATTTGATCTTGATATTTACGCAACCGATTCAACGCACCTTCTGCTGCTATTTTTTTATCGGTCGCAGCAAGCATCGCCTGCCATGCACTGACGACAGACAAGAAAACCTGTTGTTGTTGCACTGAATACTTATATAACGCAATTTTTTTCTGAGCACCTGCCTCGTCGACTTTAAAACCTAGGCGACCACCATCCCACAAAGTTTGCTCAGCTCTCAGGGAGCGACTTGGAACCGCAGATACAGTCCCCGTTTTAGACTCAACAACAGCGGATACCACTGGCCATCGAGCACGTTCAGCAACCTCGATGTCAAGACCACTTGCTGCAACATCTAGCCAAGCAGATCTCAATGATGGATTCCCATCAACGCTAGCCCTTAGTAAATAAGAAATATCATTTTTTAACTCTGCGGCAGTCACTGTAGAAGCCAGAAGAGATAAAGAAAAAATGACAGTTCCGGATATTGAAAAACGATTCATATGAATTTTGATCACGCGTTTTTCTCAATCAAAACCATGTTTTTAGAAAAAATCCGATCAAACTCGCAAGAGTGTTGATAAACCATCTCATAGAATTTTTCTGTTGGTATCAAATATCGAACGCGACCATCCTCTTCACTCGACTTAGACTCGATAAGACCATCTCGTTCAAACTCTCGCAATTTCAGTCTGATAGCCCTTTCGCTAACTGAACTGCTGTAATGCAAATCCTTCAACGATCGATTAATCGGCTCGCGTTGAGCAAGCGATCTTTCAGCAATCTTGTGATACAGATAAGAGCCAGTTACCGTTCCAAAAAACGGCAAATTTTCAAACTCCCACGCACGCAACTCTGCTAAATTTGATTGAATTAAAGTCAATCGCTCGGAATTTAACTCATTCATTTCTAAGAAACTTTCGAGTAGTTATAACGAATGAATGCTAGACTTTTTTTTTAAATTTGATAGACCGGAATCTTCACAAAAAGGCAACTATTGCCGGTATTTTTTGCCAAAAACACATTTTGCATACACTATAAGTATGTATTTACAAAATATTTAGAATAAATTAGGTTAACTATTTTGTGGGCAAGTGGCTAATTTGTCGATCAAACGATGCCATTGAAAGCCGCGATGTCGTATCAATAACATAGCCCTTAGCACCAGACTGCCATTTAACAGAATAAGGTAAATGACCAACAAAACTTCGCATCAATGCACCAGCTGCCAGCGGCTTGATACCTAATTCAGAACACAGTATTTCCCGATTTATCACACCTCTTTTTTTGAATACTGAAAAAATGAGTTCGATCTGCTCTTCACGATCACTTGGATTCAAGCCTTTATTTAATAACTTAGTTTTCATAACTTGATGTAAATTTGATTAATTATCAATTTACATCATTTTTCAATAAAAGAAAGGAAATTTAACGGCAAAAAATGCCTAAAACATACTCGTATAAATAAATGAGAATATTAATATGGAATAGATTAAATAATTAAAAATATAATATGGAAATTATAATCTCGCACTTGAAAAATATACAAGTATTTTCCATAAAAGTGTTCGGAAATAGGATTGAATGAATGCAAACCCTGAAACGTTTAGTTAAAAGACAAATTAAATACCATAAAAACTTGATTTTTATCAATTAAAAAGTGGCGCAATCACCCGCAATCCATGAAACTTCAGTATGGATAAAAATCACATTAAGAAGTCGAGCCTCTTATGACTGCCGATTTGAAACATCTCAACTGCCCTCATCCTTTGGTGCTGTCAGAGGAACAATTCAGTAAGAAGCTTGTCAAAACCATTTCTAGGCTTTACTTTTTTACATTGTTGACCGTATCTATCGGTACATGTTTCGCTCTCTACCAAGACTGGAACATGCGCATGAACGATGCCAAATCACACTTGGTACGTAGCGCAAAAATGGGAAACCTCTTAGTTGAAACCGCGTTAGCCAGTGCAGAGAAATCATTAGAAACAACACAAAGTACATTTACAAAAGCACTTCAATCTGGCCCAGTTGATCGGCTCTTAGCCAATCAGTTGCTCAACATGTGCTATTCAAAATTCACAACATATAACAAAGCAGATGTGTTTGGATTGTTGTTTTTTGTTGATGCCCAAGGTTTTCTTTATGCAAAAAATGGAAATATGACGAATGAAAAAATCGATTTTTCAGATCGATTTTATTTTTATGAACTTCGCGATCATTCAGAAATTAAACGTACCGTTGGCCCATTGGTTTTTGCGCGCACCACCAATCAGTGGGTATTTCATATGTCAGTCCCAGTCCAAGACAGAGATGGAAAATTTGCAGGTGTTTTGGTTCAACAAATCTCAGTGGCTGATATCTCTAAAAAATTACTGGAATATGTAGACACCAGTAATTTCGAACAAATGGTGACGCACTTAGTAGGTAATGATGCATCGTTTGTATTCCCGCCTCCTGGAGCCGCCCAGTCTCCAAAAAAAGAGTTCTTGCAAGCCATAAAAAGCCAAAGCACACCACTCGAAACTGGAGGAGGAATACTCAACTGGAATGGCGGCAAGCATGGCCTTTCTGACCATATGTTGATAGGCGTTGCAAAATCACCCGCATACAGCTTGGAAACCTATGTCACCTTCCCATCGTCAAAGGTAAGGCATGCGTTTTGGCTCGGCAACATGTATTTTTTGTCATACATGTTTTTGGGATTTATCTTTTCAACCGCTATTTTTTACTACCTACATAACCTGTCTAAGCAACTGGTAAATGCACAAGTGGCATCCCTTTACGATGCCCTGACGCATATCCATAATCGACGTGCGCTAGACGAGACTTTGCCTGTTTTACTTCGCGAATCTATGCGCTCTCAAGAACCTCTTAGTGTTCTTTTTATAGACATCGACCATTTTCGATTTTTCAACGAAAACTACGGACACGAAAGCGGCGATATTGCATTGAAAGCCGTAGCACAAGTGATTGCATCGTGCGCAAGTCGCCCACTCGATTTTGTCTGTCGCTGGGGTGGTGAAGAGTTTGTCGTCGTACTACCTAAAACGAACCGACTCGCCGCGATGCAAATTGCACAAGAAATATTACTGAAGGTTCGTGAAATTCAACTTCAAAGCAACGATGGGCAACAACCGCGTATCACAGTCAGTGTGGGGCACGCGACGTCTGTCATCACATCAATTCCGACCCAAGAAGACTTGGTGGATGAAGCAGACAAAGCCATGCTCAAAGCCAAAAGCCAAGGCCGGAATCAATGCGTGGAATATGTCGCGAATGACTAATTCACAGAACCAAAATTTTCTGGGTATTTGGCTTTTGATCGGGCTTGAGCGTTATCGATCAAACCTTGATTGACTAACGCTGAGAGACTTTGATCTAAGGTCTGCATCCCTGCAGCACTTCCAGTTTGAATTGCGGAATACATTTGAGCCACCTTACCTTCACGGATCAAGTTACGAACACCTGTAGTTCCCACCATGATTTCGTAAGCAGCAATACGACCTACCGCGTCTTTTCGTTTGCACAACACTTGCGAGATCACCGCATTGAGTGACTCCGACAACATGCTGCGAACCATCTCTTTCTCCTCTGCGGGAAAGACATCAATGATTCGATCAATGGTTTTTGCGGCTCCTGATGTATGCAACGTTCCCAAAACTAAATGCCCCGTTTCCGCCGCTGTGATGGCGAGTCGGATTGTTTCTAAATCACGCATCTCGCCAACCAAAATCACATTAGGGTCTTCGCGCATTGCTGCACGTAATGCGTTCGCAAAACTCAGGGTATGCCCACCTACCTCACGTTGATTGACGAGGCATTTATTTGGCGCATGGACAAATTCAATAGGATCTTCAATCGTCAAAATGTGCTTGGGCGTACTTTGGTTGAGTAAGTCAATCATGGCAGCCAAAGTCGTCGACTTTCCGGAGCCCGTGGGTCCTGTGACTAAAACCAATCCACGCGGACTACGCACGAAATCAGAAAAGATCGCTGGGGCATTGAGCTCTTCCAGTCGCGGCATGCGACTCGGAATGCCGCGAAACGCCACAGAAACACCGCGCGTTTGATGAAAGGCATTCACGCGAAAACGCGACACATCAGGTATTTCAAATGAAAAATCGCATTCCATCGTTTCACTGAAATGCGCTTGCTGAGTGGGAGTCATGATGTCCAACACGGCTTTGTGGATTTCTTCGTGACTCAACACGAGATCCGACAAGCGCACCAAATCTCCATCGATTCTCAGCATGGGCGGTACACCCGATGAAAGATGCAAATCAGATGCGCGACGCTCGACGCATTGAACCAATAACTCTTGAATGTTCATATGCGCCTTTGTATCAGAGTTATTTGGCGAGTTGACGAAGTCTCTCTTGTGCGAATTGCATCAAAGAAGGTGTCAATCCCAGCTCAATTGCGCGTTGGTAAGCCTCTGTCGCACTGGACACATCTTTTTGAGCTTGCAAAGAAATACCAAGGCCCAGCAACCAATTGGCTGCATCTGGCACTTTTCGCAGCGCGATCACGTAATGCTCAATCGCCTCTTCGTGTCGCCCTTTTCGTTGTAGCAAAGCAGCCAAGAATGCATGAAACTCTGCGTTGTTAGACGCAACCGGTAAGCCGCTCTCCATCGCCTTGATGGCCGCATCCAAGTCATTGTTTGACAAATGCACATGAGCTAAAGCGATGTAAAGCTCTGTGCGTTGCGGCGCAATTGTCAGGCCATCCAGCAATAACGTTTTGGCCTCTTCGGTTTGTCCCGACTCCACCAAAGAACGCGCCAACAACTGACGCGAGGCATGGTGCAAAGCATATTCAGACAACGCACGCTTTAACAAACCTTGCGCCTCGGCCATCCGTCCTTGTTTGATCAACTCCACGGCATCACGGTACAAGTTTTCCGCACGCTGCTCTGCCGTCAGCACCCGAGACACCGAACCACTTGGTGCAGCTTTCGGGCTAGTCGCAGAAATGTCGACCGTTGACTTTGCAGGGGCAGCAAGCACCACTTCGGCGGGCATGGCCTTAGGTGGTGTGGGCACAGAATTGACCTTCACAGGCGGAGAAGCTGTCGCAACTTCAGCAACCACAACAGGTTTGACTGGTTCAGTCGTTTTCACCGGTGCAGGCGTACTGGCCAACGGTGCTGGTGCAGACACAGGGGCTACCACAACAGGCATCGGCGCCGGTGCTGACACACGTTTGCCATTGATGACCACAAAGCCTGCGACGACCAGTGCGGCAACCAAGCCTGTACCAAGCAACACGGTGCGCAGTGGAAAACTAGGTTTCATCACGCCTTGAAGATCATGATGGGCTGGGGGCATCGATGGCGACGCGCCTTGGCGCTTATCGATGTCTTTGAGCATTTGGTTGATGAGACTCATCGGAAATATCCTTTATCAATCAGCAACAAACACACGCTGCCAAACAACATCACAAGTAAAAAAAGAAGCCGTAGCCTTGAAGCAGACTGCCCCAAGGATGCTGTATCGTTCACGGCGGCATTCACATCCCAAAACGTCACACGCTTACGCCCTTGACCAAAAGCACTCAACAGCGCTTTGTGTGCAACGATGTTGACCAAACGAGGAACACACCTGGTGCGGAGTTTGAGTAACCACAAAGCGGGCCGCGTGAACATGCGACTCCCTTGATGGCCTGCCACAGACAATCGATGTTGGATGTAGTAATCAATCTCATCCCCGCCCATTGGGGCCAAACAGTATTCAAACGCGATGCGTTGCTTCAACTGGCGAATGGATGGGTGATTGAGTTTGTCTTCCAACTCAGGTTGCCCAAAAATAATGACCTGCAACAACTTTCGTTTTTCTGTTTCCAAGTTGCTCAGTAAACGCAATGCTTCTAGCGTTTCGATGGGCATCGCCTGAGCCTCATCCAAGCAAACCACCACGCGTTTGCCTTCGCTGTGAAGAGATAACAAGCGCTCGTTAATAGCCCGCAACACTTGATGTTTGGCAATGGTTTCTGTATCGAACTGAACTTCAAGTTCAGCCGCCAATTCCATGAACAAACTATCGGGATCCAAATAAGGATTAGGGATGTAGGCCACCTTGAAATCGGACGACAAACTCGCCATGAGTTTGCGACACAACATCGACTTGCCAGTGCCCACCTCTCCCGTAATCTTGATAAACCCCTCCCCCGTGCGCGCCGCAATCAACAGCGTGTTGAGCGCTTCTTGTGATACCCCAGATGAAAAAAAGAACTCTGTATCAGGTGTAATGCTGAACGGAAACTCTTTCAATCCAAAGTGTTCGAGATACATCTGGGCTTATTCCTTCAACTTATCGTGGTGTGGTCATAGCACCGATACGCCCACCGGTGGCAGAAATATCGTCGCTCCAAGCGCTGTCGTCTTTGACCACCGTGGACTTCAACAAAATCACGAGTTCACGCTTGACCGAAGTTTGTGCACCCCAGTTAAAAAATGCACCCACACCGGGAATGTCACGCGCACCTGGCACACCGCTACGAACATCTGAATTGGTCTCAGTCATCAGGCCACCAATGACGATCACCTGACCATCTTTGGCTTTCACCACACTGTCTGTTTCATTCATCGTGTTGACCGCAAATGGCACCATTTCAGCGGATGCATCTAACAATGCAAGCTTAGATTTTTCCACCACACTGTTCACCATCGAATGCACGTGCAATGTGATGTTGTCCTCCGCATCAATTTGCGGAGTGACATCTAAAGAGATCCCCGAAAAGAACGGTTGATAAGCCAACGTGGGCGGCACTGAAACTGCTTGAGAACCGGCACTCGGAACGGTGGTACTGCCGCCGGTGATACTGGTCACAAAAGGCTCCTCACTCCCAACTTTGATCACCGCTTTTTGATTGTTCAAGGTGGCAATGCGTGGGCTAGACAGCACATGCACGCGTCCTTGAGACTCTAAAAAGTTAATCAAAGCGGAGAAGTTTCGCGTTTGCACGGCGATACCCGACGCACTTGAAAGCGCGTTGGCGGGTGCTTGGTTTTTACCCAACAAAGTTTGCAAACTCGTGGCAGTCACTGCGCCACCAAATTGACCCGCTTGATTGACACCAATACCGCTGGTACTGGCTCCAACAGAAAAACGGTGCACGCCATCTGGGAACGACCCCCAGTTGATACCTTGTTGTGAATCCTTGTTCAACACCACGTCAATGATCTTGGATTCAATGATCACTTGGCGAGAAATACTCAGCTGCATAGACTTCAACAGCTTCTCGACGGTGCGTAACTCAGAGGGCATACCGCGTGCCAAGATCGTGCCACTCATTTGGTTGATCGACAAAGCGCGCCCCTCTGCACAACCATCAGAACCACGCAAACGCTCACCCAAAGGTGCATCACCCGGATGCGTCACATCCGCACGAGAAGCATTTCCTTGCACAGAGGCGGCAGAGGTTGTTCGAGGCACGGCACTGTTTGCAAGCGCTTTAGGAATGTTGCACCCCAACACTGTGCGTAGAGCGTCTTCGGCTTCGCCCCAAATATCAGACTTCACAGTCGTGCTCAAACCACTCGCTTGCACAGACGCGTAACTGGATGTCGTGGATGTCGAAGATCCACTAGACATAGTGGAACTTGACGAGTGCCCAACAGAAGCACCACCAATGACTTGCAAATCACTGACCCCACGACGCTGGCCGAGGATGTAATTCACGTAGTAAAGCTGCGTTTGCAGTTGTGCGGGTTGTACCAAGATACGTTGCTTGTCTACGGTGTAGTCATACCCGTACACATCGCGCAAAGCATCCAACGCTTGGAACATCGTGATGTTCTTCAAGTTCAACGTCACACGTGTTTCCAACACTTCTGTCGGCGGTGTGCCACCCCCACTCGCAAATACAGGCTGATGACTCACGGGCTTGAGCAAAATGCTGTATTCCGTGCCGGCCACCAAACCCGAGAGCACTTGGGCAATTGGTGCGTCGTTCACCACCAGATCAAAGCGCTGCTCTGTTGCACGAGACGGTGCCTTGCTGACCAAACTGTTGATGGACGGCAACAACAGTTCATTCAGCACGGCGGGCGGCATCGCATTCCCTGTTGCGCCCGTTGACTTGTTGGAAGCTGCTTGCGCCAGTTCACGAGATATCCGGTCTTGCGTCGACAAATCCGGCGTGGGGTACATGGATGAGCAAGCTGTGGTCAACGCCAATGGCGCGAAGATGGCAAGTGTGTTCCATTTCATGGACTTTTCCTTGATGGTTTGTTATCGATGGAATCAATGCTGTTACCTGAACGATTCGTGGAACGAGCCGTCTTAACAACAGAGGGATTGATGCTTATTTCTTCTGTCACAGCGGCATTTCTCATCACCACGCTCTGGCGATCAATGCTGACCAACTGCCACTGGTTGAGCGACTCACCAAGTTTGACCACAACGCCGTCAATCATGGCGAAACTTCGATGACGACCAATCAGCAGCATCTGAATACGTTCGCCCGAGGGTTTTTGTGCTTCAGCATTGAGGGAGGAACCCTCGGGCACTGCAGCCATAGCTGCTGCAACACTTGCCGACACGTTGCTGGGCGGACGCGTGGGGTCATGCAGCGCGCCTTGCGCCCAAAGCGAACCCACGCTCAAGGCGAAGCCAAAGGCGATGACGTGTGAGGAACGAATGTGTTTCATAGATCAAGAAATTTTCAAAACAGGTTGATCACTCAAAATGAAAATCGTCACTCTCAGCGAAGTCTCTGGATACTTCACGGTCATCAATTTCAAATCCGACCAAAAAACGTTTTTAGAACTGGCTTCTAGATTTTTCAAATAGGCCAGCAAATCTAAATAATTGCCATGAATTTCTAGTTCGACACCATGCTTGTAGATGGTTTTTTGCGGCGCTTGTGCCTTGGTTTGGTTGTCACTTTTAGCTTGTGGGGCACTCAGCAAAGTTTTGACTGGCAAGGTTTTCAAAGAACCTAGCGCCACGCGGGGATAGTCTTTAAGCACACCTTTGACCAACTCGCCCACTTGCGGCGCACTGACCTGCATGCTGCCCAACACAGCATTCAAGATCGACATTTGCTTTTTCAACCGTGCGTGTTCTGCTTGTTCTTGCTCTAGAACGCCATCACTTTTGCCAACAGACAAAATTTCCGCACGTAAAGCCACCACTTGCGTGGACGTTAAAGCCTGCGATGCAAGCAGTTGTGTCCGTCTGTCGCGTTGCGGTCCAAACACCAAGCTTTCAAATACGAAATACATCGCGACACCCACCACCGCCACAACCAAGAATTGTTCGCGTGCGGACAAGGTGTAAAACTTATCTCGAATTCGATTGAATGAATACAGTGAATCCATGACGGCACTCAATAAAGTTTGAATTTGATGGGGCTGCCTTTGGGCAAGGCAGCAGCGCCAGAGGCATCGTCTTTGGAAATCTCCAGAGACGAAAACTCAACCCCCATCGCCTTGAATGCCTGACTCAGCTGTTCTGCGTATTGAATGACCGCCGCAGTCGTGATCGCTGCACCAGAAATGCTCATCGCTTGACCAGCTTTCGAAACATCCACTCCTTGCAGCCACACACCGGGTTGCTGAATCAAAGCCAAGACCTCCAGAAAACCCGAATGCCCTTGCAAACCGCCAACCTCGCCTTTTTGCACCACCTGCATCAGATCGCGATGTTCATCCATGGTGCTGCGCATCGCAGCTGACTCTTTGGCTAAAACTTGCGCATCTTCGATGCCGGCATCTCGCCGTTTTTTCTGCAACTCGGCCCTCAACGCAAACATCTCTTGCTGCTCTTCACTGTGGACACTGCTCAAGCGCTGCAAGCTCACCTCGGTATACACGCTCAGGCCTACAAACACGACCATCAAACCGGTCAACCCACGCGTGGCCAACCAAGCCATACTTTTTCGCGCCCGATGCCTTGTCAAAAGGTTGATATGTTGAGTCATAGAAATTACTCTTTCCAACGCAAAGCTGCGCCTAAAGCATTGAAGTAAAGCGCCTGCACTTCTGGCTTCACCAAATCAGAGTCCTCCGGCCACTCAAACAACGTATTCAAGTCCAGCGCAGACACTTCAGCCAACAAACGAGATTGCAGTTTCTGCACCAAACCAATATCGCTTTGGGTAGGTGCTACGAAAATGCCATCAAAAGGAATCGATGCAGCATTGCGATGCACAAAGTCAATCGAACGCTGCACCTCGAGTGCAACCCGATCTAACTTTTGATCAGCCGTGTTCGTCGCACTGTCTTCGTGCGAATCAAAAAGTGACTCACGGATGTATCGCTCTAAATACAACTCACCCTGGTAGGTCACAGTCAACTGAACGCCGTTTGGCTCGGCATAAACAAGACATACCGCAGCCTCTTGGTCTTTGATCGCTGCTGAAATATTGCGTTGCCCTGTCTCGCGAATATCTAACACCGTCAACGGAATGCGGGCACGTTCAAAAAAATCCATGCGTTGGTTGATCAACTCGCGTCGTGCGGCAATCACATACAACTGCGGCATCCGATTGCTGTTTGCTTGTGTTTGCGGAATTGCCATCCAAGACAAATTAGCGTCTGAAGCGGGGTAATCCAACAGCGGGGTCAGCGACCAACGCAAGCTACTTTCCATCTCTTCAGGTCGAACTGCCGCTTTGTCGACCAAAAACATTTGGTATTCCTTGCGCGCCAAGACATGCACCAAAGGGAAGCCTTGGTCATGCAACAGCTTGCTCATTTGCGTCAAGTTGGCCTGATCCAAACTGGCACCCGGCATTGACGCGTGCTTCACCACAACAGCCCGATCACCAGGCTTGCGTGGCGACTTCACACTGACACCAAAGATGCCGCCTTGACAGTCAATTGCTGTCCAGCCATCAGGGCCAGTTGACCAAAGCCATTTGAATGACATAGTGAAGAAACCTATCTGTAGATTTACCAACGATTTACAAAGTCTAGAGGTATCCAAAGCTTTGTGTTGACTAAATCAACAGCAAATCACCAAATCTATAGACAACTTGACAAATATCAAAAAATGCAAATTTGCATCTTTCATATGTCAAATATTCAACAAATAATGACCCGTGTCTTTTTTTAATAAACCGGAGTTTCTGTCATGAAAAAACTGAACCAAAACCTGAAACGCGCAAACCAAGCTGGTTTTACGCTGATTGAATTGATCTTCGTGATTGTGATCATTGGTATCTTGGCTGCCATTGCCTTGCCCAATTTCACAGGTCTGACAGGCAAAGCAGAAACAGCCTCGAATCAGGCCATGGCCGCCAACTTAAGCAGTGCTGCTGCTGCTGACTTTGGTGCAACAGGAACTCTGCATGCTTGTACAAATGCCAGTTTGGGAAGCTTGGTGACGCCCGCACTGGATGCCGCGTATACCGTGGGCGGTACTGCCCCCACTTGCACCCTCGCGCACGCCAACGCCACCACTGTGACCTTCTCGATTCCTAATTGATGACGGTTGACCCACGCTGACTCAGCGCTTAATCAGATGAAACCTACCCAGCACCACCGTTTAATGAAACAGCAGTGCAACGCGGTAGGTTTCACGCTGATTGAGATGGTCATGGTCTTGGTGCTGATTGGCATTCTCAGCATCTATGCAGTACCCAACATCCTCAGCATGCCAACGTCCACGCTGGACTCTCAAGCCAAATCGTTCGCATCGGATCTGCGCAGAACACAACTGCTCGCCAGCGTTCGAGGCACAAGTCTTTGTGTGCTGCTGCGAGATAACTCGCACTACAGCGTTGTCAGCCAATGCGCCCAGCCTTCTAGTGAAATCATTGATCCAGCGACAGGACTCGCCTTTAGGGGCCAATTTCAAAATGGGGTGGTTTTTAAAAACTACCCCAACCTCCCAGCCCTCGAATTCAACAGCTTGGGCCAACCCAACCGTGCCGCCAGCTATGTGATAGCGCCACAAAGTGGCTCAACGGCATCAGTGAACGTCAATGTCACGGCGTTGACGGGCTACGTTTCTACGGTGGGAAATCCATGATGTCTCTGCAAGCTCTACGCACACAGCGTGGCTTCACGCTGATTGAGACCGTGATCGTCATCTTGTTGTTGGGCATCGCCTCAGCTGCCGTCATCAGCTTGAATGGCGGCTTGTACAAAAACGTTCAACAAACCCGAAGCGTCCAAAGCGACACACAGCTTTTGCAAGCCTGCGCTGAGTATGTGATGGTGTCACGCCGGCTCTCCGGATTTAACAGCGCCCCCAATTACGATGCCGCATGCGAGGGTTTGCCGATCGTTGCGCCCAATAGCAATAAATTTGCGATCACGACCACCTTGAACTACACCGGTAGCAGTTGCCCAACCGGTGCGGTATGTCAGTCGGTGACCATCAGTGTCAACAGCACAGCCAGCACGGTGGGCCCCGTGACTTTGCAATTGGTGAAATACTGATATGCGCCCCCGCCGCCACACCACACATCAGCAAGGTTTCACCTTGATTGAGATGACGCTGGTCATCGTTTTGCTGGGCATTTTGTCAAGCGTGGGCGTGAACATGATCGCCGATAGCTACGTGACCACCCAACTCGTCAACAACAGCAACGCCTACACAAGCACGGCACGGTACGCCATGGAGCGACTCAGTCGCGAAATGCGTCAAATCAGCTACGACACCAACACAAAATCACTCCTGATTTCGACGGCCGCCGCGTCGCAGATGAGCTTTACCGAATCAGACTTGTCAACCACTGAGACCGTGACGATTCACATGAACGGCACATCGCTCATGCTCAACAACGCCACGCTGGGCACCGATGCGGTGTTGGCCGAACATGTCACGGCGTTCTCGCTCCAATACTTCGATGCCAACATGGCCACACCACCCGCCAACATCGGTCAGATTCGCTTTGTGCAAATCAACCTCACGGTGTCAGACGCCAGCTTGGCACAAACCGTCCAACTTCAGACGCTGGTCGCACTACGGAACAACGGATGATGACCACGCCACGCCCCCCCCTCTCACAACATCGCCAGCGTGGCTTTGTGTCCATCGCTGCGGTGTTCTTTGTGATCATGTTTGTCTTCTTCATACTGACGCAAACGCTGAATATGCTGGGGAATAAAAGCGTTGATTCGATGCAGTATTTAGACGGCATGCGAGCGCTCTACATCGCCGAAAGTGGCGCAGAGCGATCAATTGGCATCATTTCAAACGCCGTCGCGAGTGATGACACGCAGCTCGATGCCGCTTGCACGGCGGCCAAGCTCGACAACAGCAGCTCAACCAATCCCATCCCTTTTGCAGGCGGCGGCAACTTCGCCTACCCCAGTGTTGCCGCTGGCCCTGCCGGCACGTGTGATGTTCGCGTTACCGGCACCTTCAACAGCGCACAACGCACACTTCAAACGCGGGTCAATGTGGCAACGGACATAGGCACCGCAGGCTTTGGTCACAACATCACCATGACACTGGCCAACAACAACAATGTGCTGGGTGTCGCTGTGTTTAACTTGGCTTGGCGTCGTCAAGGTAGCACTGGCCACAGCACAACCGGGGGCCAAGCCACCGCCACGGCATGCACGCTGCCGTCTTGCGGATTTGAGTGGTCGATTGAATCTAGCAGTGGTAATCCCAGTGTGGGCACGTTAGGCACAGCGGTGGGCATAGGCGCTCAATCGAGCGTCGATGTGGTGCAAACCTTAAGTGATGACCGCAACTATGCAGAGGTCGGCCTGATCATGCCTGGCCTCGCCGGACAGCCCGTGATCAAAGGCAGCTTTGCTGACAAAAAGCGGACCGCCAACACCGCCAACAACACCGTCACCACGGGCGACACATCAAGCGGCGAAGTCACCGGTTGGTGCAATGCGGCAGACACCTTGGTCTTTGGTGTATCGGGACGCGGCAACGACGATGTCACGGGGGCTTATGCATCGGTGGTGTTCAACACCGCAGGCAGCCCGGCACAACCCATTCCCTTGACGTGGATTGCACACTTTCCCAACACCGATGGCAGCACGCCCAATGTGTTTGGCGATGTGTTTTCAGAAATTTGGTACACCTACAACCCGTATGTGAAGTTTGCCAACGCCACATCGGTCGGCACCACCGTCAACGTGCTGGCCCCCGTCACCTTAAAGGCCGGCACGATCTTGAAGGTGTACAGCGGAACAGGCCAATTTGCAGGCAATACCAAGGTGCTGGCAAACGTCACCAGTCAAACCCAATTTCAAGTCACCGCCACACCCACCACCCCTTTGGTCAACGCCACGATTTGCGGCGGCATTTGCGCACTGTTTGACAACCCATCGTCAGCCGCCTCGTCCACCACGTTTGCACTCACACGCGCCACCAATGCAGCGCAGCAGTGGGCCGGTGGCTTCACTTGCTTGAGCGGTGTCGACCCAACCAAGGTGCGTCGTATTTCACGATCGACCACACGGATTAGCCAATGGCATGAAGTGGTTTCTGGCTATTGATTCAAAAGAAAACAGAAGGTACCCACATGGAATCTAGCAACACACAGCAACTTGGCGAAGAACTCGTCGCCAAAGGCTTTCTCAGCGCCAAGAAACTCGAAGAGGCCCTGAGCGAGCAAGCGCGCACAGGTCGCAAGCTTGGGCAAATTTTGCTCGACAACAACTATGTCAATGAAGAGCAAATCGCGCGCGTCTTGGCCTCACAACAAAGCCTTCCTTTTATCGATCTGAAACGCTACACCGTGTCGCTCGATACGGTACGAATTTTGGATGAAATGCAAGCACGAAAGTTTCGCGCGGTAGTTTTGGAAGATCGCCGATCTACTTATCTCGTTGCCGTTTCCGATCCTTACAACCTGTCGGCACAAGACGCGCTGTCGGCACGTCTGCATCGGCCACTTGAAATCGCAGTGGTAGCCAATGACCTGCTCAACGCATTGATTGAGCAGGCCTACAGCAAGGATGAGCAGCTCAACGCCTTTGCGAGGGCGGTGGAATCCGACGTCGACAACGAAAGCAACATCGTTAACCTGAGTCAAATCAGTGCCACCGTGGATGATGCTGAAGCCCCCGTGGTCAAGCTGTTGCAAACTATTTTTCGAGATGCCACTCAGCTGCGTGCATCTGACATCCACATCGAGCCACAAGACAGGCAACTCATTGTTCGTTACCGTATTGACGGTGTGTTGCACACCCAAGTAGAAGCTGACTTGAAGGTGGCGCCACCTTTGGTGGTCAAACTCAAACTGATGGCAGGTCTTGATATTGCCGAAAAACGACTGCCCCAAGACGGCCGTATTTCTGTCCGTACAGAAGCCAAACAGCTAGACATTCGCATGTCCACCATGCCCACCCAATATGGCGAATCTTTG
>Ga0228700_1000637_pt1 | contig 29207 bp, 28 predicted proteins | sample McNCre317_Aug_MG_FD_178019 | JGI IMG/M metagenome (GOLD analysis project Ga0228700, IMG submission 178019) | Freshwater microbial communities from McNutts Creek, Athens, Georgia, United States - 3-17_Aug_MG | ecosystem: Environmental > Aquatic > Freshwater > Creek | place: USA: Georgia...
CTTTGGTGCGGACACCCCCTTTGTGGACAACACCCACAACGACCGGGGCTGGGGCCCGCGCACCTTCAAGAACTTCAAGGCCGCTGCCGATGAGGCCGCGCTCTCCCGCATGTACGGCGGCATCCACTACCGCTTCTCAATCGAGGGCGGCAAGCCCCAGGGGCAGTGCACCGCCAAGGCGGTGATGGGGCTGAAGTTCAAGCCCTGAGGCCAGTCAGGCACTCCACGCCAAAGCGGCGATGGGCGGCAGGTCGCGCGACACGCAGTGCCATTGCGCGCCCTGGTCCGGGCTGATCCACAGGCCACCGGTGGTGGAGGCCAGAGCCAGGGTGCGGCCGTCAGGCGCCAGGCTTAGGCCGTGGCGGTAGACCAGGTGGTAGGCCGGGCCCTGGGGCAGGCCCATATCCAATACCGTAAAACTCTGCCCCCCGTCATCGGTGCGCGTGACCACCATCTTGCCGTCCACCGGAAAGCGGTGGCTGTCGGACTGGGCCGGTGCAAACCAGGCGCGCAAGGGGTTTGCCGGGTCGCAGGCCACGGCAAAGCCAAAGCCTGAAGGGGCGGGCGGAGCGATGGCGGTCCAGTGGCGCCCACCGTCGGTAGAGCGAAAGATGCCGCAGTGGTGCTGCACCCACAGCACGTCCGGGTCGGCGGCGCACTGCACCATGCGATGCGGGTCCTGCAGATTGGGGTCCTGGCCCAGGCCTTCAGGCAGGTAGTCGGCTTTCATGCCCTCGGCGCTCAAGGTCCAGCTCTGGCCGCCATCCCGGCTCTGCCACACGCCACCGCAGGAGATGGCCACGCGGATGCAGCGCGCATCGCGCGGGTCCACCAGCACCGAATGCATGCCGGGGTAGTCGTTGCCACCTCCCATCCACAGCATGCGCCGCGGCTCGTCCCACAGCGGCCGGTTCAGGGCCCAGCTCTGGCCGCCATCCTCGGACTTGAACAGGCCGGCCGGCATGCAGCCGGCCCACAGCACGCCCGGCTCATCGGCGCCACCGGCCGCCAGGCTCCAGACCTGGTCGACATTCCAGGGTGTGGGGTCTTGCGCCAGCGGACCGCTGTCGGGCTTGGGCGGAAACGCCGGTGCGGCCAGCTCAGTCCAGCTGGCGCCCCGGTCTTGGCTGGTGTGCAGCTTGGCGCCGAAGTGGCCCAGGCGCAGGGCGGCATACCAGTGGCCGCTGCGCGGATCGCACAGCAGCTGGCTCACCGGGTCGCCGGCAAAGGCCGGTTCATACAGCTGCCACTGCAGGTCGTCTCCTTGCACGCGGAACAGGCCTTTGCGGCTGGCAACAAGCAGGGTTTGCATGGCGGTCTCCGTAAATGGGTTGGGCGGGAAGACGGGGTGCGGGGCTATGCTGCGCTTAGCCGCCGGTCAGGGCCTGGATCACCAGCACCCGGTCACCGGGCTGCAGCTGCTGGTCCAGATTCTGGCGGTCCAGCACCAGGCTGTGGTTGATGAAGACCGCCACATGCTTGCGCACGCAGCGCTGGTCGTCCAGCACATAGGGCGCCAAGGCGGCAGGGGCGCTGGCCAGCGCCGCATCGAGTACCTGGCGCAGGCTGCCACACGGCACTTCCTGCGGCCCGCAGGCCACATGGCGACGCAGGCTGGCCGCAAATTCCACCAGCACCAGGGAAGGGTCGGACATGGTCAGAGCCTAGGCGCTTGGTAAAAATTGACGCGCTAGCAGGGCCTTGGGGCGCCAGGGTGCAGCCCTCAGGCAGCGGCGAACTTCATGGCGTACAGGCGCCGGTCGGCGGCTTCCATCAGCTCCTGCAGGTCCAGCCCGTCTTCCGGGAAGTGGGCCAGGCCGTAGCTGAACGACAGGCTGCGTTCGGCGCCCTGGATACGCAGCGGCTTTTGGCGCAGCCTGGCGCGTATGGCGGCGATGATCTTGTCCATCTTGCGCATATCGGTCTGGTGGTAGCAGGCAATGAACTCGTCGCCACCCAGGCGGCCCATGATGTCCGAGGCCCGGCAGGAACTTCGCAAGGCGTTGGCAATGGCCAGCAGCATCTGGTCGCCCGCAAGGTGGCCGTGGGTGTCGTTGAGGCGTTTGAGGCCGTCCACATCAAACAGGGCCAGCACAAAGGCCTCCTTGTTGCGCAGGGCGCGCTCCAGCGAAACCTTGAGCAGGTCTTCAAAGTAGCGTCGTGTCAGAAGGCCGGTGAGCGAGTCCACCTGGTAGCGCTGGATGTTGGTGGTGTAGCGGTCACGCGCCAGCAGGCCAATCTCGATCTGGCTGCGAAAGCGCTCCACGATCTCCACATCGCGCTGGTCATAGGTGCCTGAGACCGGCGAGTCGAGGTTGAGCAGGCCGAACAGCCGGTCGCCCACGAACAGGGGGGCGGAAATCACGCTTTGGTATTCCCACAGGCCGGGCTTGAACACGGTTTCCAGGCCGACGAAATCGGCCTGGCTGATCAGCCGCGCCTCCTTGATATCGCCCTTGGTCACCTGGTACAGAAAGCAGTCATCCAGCCGCAGGTGGAAGTTGTTGACGAACGCTTCAGAAAACCCCCGGCTGGCAGCAAAGGTGAGGTGGCCGTCCGCACCCAGAATCAGCACCGAGCCGGTGGTGGCCTTGTCGAACACGCTGAACAGGTAGTTGAGGATGGTGCGGTAGATCAGCTCGATGTCTTCATTGAGCAGGATCTCGCGGTTCACCTGCACGTTCATCTCGGCCAGCAGATTGAGGCGGCGGGCCGACTCCTGCAGGGCCTGGTAGTGCCTGCACGTCCAGATGGCGGCGGCATTGAGCAGCACCCAGGCCAGGCCCAGCGCCCACAGCAGGGCGGTCTTGCCGCCGGCCAGTTGCAGCACACCGTAGAGCGCCACCCCCAGCAGTGCCAGCTGCGCCAGCAGAAAGGCGCCGAGTGCCGCGCCGAAGGGAGGGAGGGTTAGCCGCATAAGAGCGGCAAGTATGGCATGCCGAAAAGGGCGGTCCGCCGAATCCAGCCTGCAGGCCTACTGGCCCACCACCAGGGCCAGTGCTGCGAAGTCGCCCACGCGCTCACCCAGCCCGGCCGGCACCAGCTCCAGCCCGTTGGTCAGCGCCGGCAGCTTGCCCTGCATGAAAGAGCGCAGGCGCGGCAGCAGGTAGTCCTGGTTGTGCCAGAACACGCTGCCGCCCAGCGCAATGCGCTGCAGGTCCATCAGCGCTGTGATGTTGAAGAGGGCCCGGCCCATCACATGGCACAGGCCGTCGATGATGGCGATGGCGCGCGCATCGCCGCGCCGGGCGGCGGCAAACAGTTCCACCGCATCGGCATAGCCCTGGGCGGCAAAGCGCCGCGCAATGGCATTGCCGGCCACCAGGGACTCCACATCGCCGATCAGGCCGCAGCCGCACAGGGCCTCGTGCTCGTCATTCACGAAGATGTGGCCGCCGTGCCCGGCATTGCCGTTCTTGCCGCGCAGGATGTGGCCGTCCACGCACAGGCCCATGCCGATGCCGGTGCTCCAGGTGACATAGGCGCAGTGCGGCGTGCCTTGCAGCGCACCCCAGCGGCGTTCGGCCTCCAGGGCACCGACGCCGTCGTTCTCGACCCGCACATGGGGAAAGGCGGCGCGCAGCGGGGCTTCCAGCAGGGCGCTCATCCAGTCGTTGGGCAGGCCGCGGGCCTTGCCGGCCAGGCCGCCGCAGATATTGGGCGCGGCCAGTTCCACCAGGCCCTGGTTCAGCACAAAGGGCCCGCAGGACGACACGCCCACCGCACCGATGCGCTCCACCGCAATGCCGCGCTGCTGGCAGCTCTGGCCGATGAGGCGGATGATCTGCTGCGCCAGGGCGTCATTGCCGCCCTCCTTGGCGGTGGGCTCGGATACCTTGCCGCCAATGCCCTGGCTGTCGGCAATGCTGACGGCCACCTTGGTGCCGCCGATGTCCACGCAGGCGGTCGGCGCGCTGCCGGCGGGGAGTTGAAAGCTGCTGTCCAGGCTGGTGTGGTTCATGGTGGTCTCGTCTTGTCTCGTCTTGTTGTGTGTGTGTCTGGTGTGGCTTTGGTGGGGGCCTTCGGCTTTGCGGCGCCGGGCCTTCAGCTGCGGCCGTAGTCGTCCCGCAGGCGCACGATGTCGTCCTCGCCCAGGTAACTGCCAAACTGCACTTCCACAATCTCCACCGGCGCTGCAGTCTGGTTGGCGATGCGGTGCACCTGGCCCAGGGCGATGTCGCAGTGGCCACCCGGCCCCAGGTCGAACACCCGCTGGTCCAGGGTGATGTGCGCCAGGCCCTGGGTGACCACCCAGTGCTCGGCACGGTGCAGGTGTTTTTGCAGGCTGATCTGCTGGCCCGGATGCACGCCAATGCGCTTGATCTTGATGCCGCTGCCCTCGCTCACCGTCTCAAACCAGCCCCAGGGCCGCAGGGTGCGCTCAATGGTGTGGGTACGGGTCTCGGTGCTCATGCCTGGATGCTAACCGGCTTGTCTGGCGCCGGTTACTTGCTGGTTACAGCTGCAGGGGGATTTTTTCGCACTTTCACAGGCGGTGGCTGCGGTCGCCGCGGGCAAAGCCCAGGGCCTCGAACACCGGCCCCTTGACCAGGCCCATGACCTTGAACAGCTCGCCCATCTCGTGCTCCAGGATCAGCTTCTGGGCGGCCACGCGTTCGCCCAGGCTGGCGCTTTGCATCAGCTCGGCCAGGCCGCAGTTCAGCAGGAAGTGGGCCTGGCTGGTGTAGCCCAGCAGCTCCAGGCCGGCCTCTTGCGCGGCCACGGCCACGCCGGTGAAGTTGACATGGGCGGTGATGTCTTTCAAGCCCACGGCCTGCAGCGGGTCGGCATCGGCCTGGTGGGCGCGGTGGCACATCACCGTGCCCATGTGGCGCTGCGGGTGGTAGTACTCGGCCTCGGGAAAGCCGTAGTCCAGGAAGAACAGCGCGCCGTGCTCCAGCCGTTCGCCCAGGGTGCGCACGAAGGCTTCGGCCTGGGGGTGGATCTCGCACAGGTAGTCGTGTTCGCTTTCCACCTCCAGCGGTGGCCGCAGGTCGGTCGGCCGATCGGCCCAGACCCAGCGGCCTTGCTCCAGCGCAACGCCGCGCTCATGCCACTGGCCCTGCACGCGCGAGAGCAGCTGCACCGGCATGGCATCCAGCACCTCGTTGCCCACCACCACGCCCTGCATGCGCTCGGGCAGGGCAGCGGCCCACTGCACCACGTCCAGGTGCTCGGCCAGGGTCTGGCGCTGGCGTGCCTTCAGGCTGTCGGACAGGTCCACGATGGTGTAGCGGTCCACGCGCTGGCCCATGGCCTTGAGCGCCCGCAGCAGCTGCAGGGCCAGGGCACCGCTGCCTGCACCGAATTCCCATATCGAAAAACTGCCGCTGGCCTGCAGCGCCTCTGCCACCTGGTGCGCCAGGGCGTAGCCAAACAGCGGGGTCATCTCGGGTGCGGTCACAAAGTCGCTGCCGGCGCCTTGCAGGCTGCCATCGGAGGTGCGCTGGCCCTGGGGCAGGGCACCAAACTTGGTCGTACCGTTGGCGTAGTAGCCCAGGCCAGGCGCATACAGGGCCAGCTCCATGAAGCGGTCAAAGCCCAGCCAGCCACCAGCCTGCTGCATCGCACCCGCCATGTGCTGCTGCAAGGCCTCCAAAAGGGCTTGCTCGGGCGCTGATTCGGGGGGGCTGGGTAAACTCGGGGCACTTGTCATAACGGTGTTCTCTTCTCGCGCTGGATTGTCCCTCAATGTCTGCACCTGCCTCCTCTCCCATGCTGTCTCCTGTCGTGCTGGTCACCGGTGCGGCCAAGCTTAGCGGCCGCGCCATGGCCCTGGCCCTGGCAGAGCAGGGCTGGCGCGTAGCGGTGCATTACCGCGATTCGGTCGAAGAGGCGCGGCGCACGGTGGCAGACTGTGGCCGCCTGTGTGCGGGGGCCCAGGCCTTTCGCAGCAACCTGGGCAATGAAACCGCGGTGCGCAACCTGCTGCCCACGGTGGTCGAGGCCATGGGCGCGGTCGATGCGGTGGTGCACTGCGCCGCCACCCTGGAGCCCGACAGTGCCGCCACCTTCAGCTTTGCCGCCCTGGAGAAGCACCTGCGCAGCAATACCGCTGCAGCCATCGTGCTGGGCCAGGCCTTGCACCAGCATGTGGCCCAACGCCGCCTGCACGGTGCCGCCCGTGCCGACCTGCTGCTCTGGCTGGATGACCGGGCCGCGGAGCGCGCCGGCCAGCATCTGTCCTACACCCTGTCCCGTGCCGCCCTGGAGGCGGCCGTTGGCGTGCTGGCCGCCAGCCTGCAGCCCCAGGTGCGGGTGCAGGGTGTGCGCAGCGCCCCGCAGGCCGCCGGCCTGCTGCAGCGCCTCAACCCGGAGCCCCTGGCCCATGCCTAGGCGGGTGCTGGTCACCGGCGGCGCCCAGCGCCTGGGTGCCCTGCTGTGCCAGGCCTTTGCCCAGGCGGGCTGGGAGGTCTGGTGCCATTACCAGCGTTCGGCCGAAGCCGCGCTGGCGCTGGTGGCCGATCTGCGCCAGCAGGGCCATGCCGCCCATGCGGTGCAGGCCGACCTGGGTCAGCAGGAGCAGCGCGTGCGCATGATGGCGCAGGTGCAGCAGGACGGGCCGCTGCATTGCCTGGTCAACAATGCCTCGCTGTTTGAGGAAGATGGTGCCGCCAGCCTAGACCTGGCCCTGGCCCAGCGCCAGCTGGAGGTCAATCTGCTGGCACCGCTGTCGCTCTCGGCCTGGATGGCCCAGGCGCTTGGTGCACAGGCCTGCGACGCAGAGCCAGGAGCCCGCAGCATCATCCACCTGCTGGACCAGAAGGTCTTCAACCTCAACCCCGATTACTTCAGCTACACCGTCTCCAAGCTGGCGCTGGAGCGCAGCGTGGCCTTGCAGGCCCAGTCCCTGGCGCCTGGGCTGCGGGTGTGCGGCGTGGCGCCCGGCCTGATGTTCCAGAGCGGGCCGCAGACGCCCGAGAATTTTGAGCAGGCCAGCCACGTCAACCTGATGCAGCGCGCGCTTGACCCGCGCCAGGTGGCGCAGACGGTGCTGTTCCTGGCACAAAACCCTTGCATCACTGGAGTCACCCTGTGTGTCGACAATGGACAACATCTGGTCCCGTTGAAGCGCGACGTGATGTATGCGCTTGCCGACAATAAAGGTCCTGCAACATGACCCTTGACCCCTTGAGCCGGCTCACCCTGCAGTGCCGGCGCATCTTTCTGCGCGACCATGCGGTCTCGGTGCAGATCGGCGCCCATGACTTTGAGAAGGGCCATGCCCAGCGCGTGATCTTCAACGTCGAGCTCTTTGTGCCCTATGCCATGTCCACCCCGCAGAGCGACCGCCTGTCCGAGGTGGTGGACTATGACTTTGTGCGCGAAGTGATTGCCGAGCGCGTGGCAGGCGGCCATGTGGAATTGCAGGAAACCTTGTGCGATGACCTGGCCGAGCGCATGCTGAAGCATCCGCGGATCTGGGCGGTGCGCCTGTCCAGCTGCAAGCCCGATGTGTACCCCGACTGCGCCGGGGTAGGCGTCGAGGTCTTCCGAATGAAAGAATCTCTATGACCCGAGCCACTACCGGCAACCAGACCCTGACCCTGACCGGGCTGCGCTTTGACGCTAGCCTGGGTATCCTGGAATCAGAGAAAATCGAACCCCAGCCGATCCAGGTCGATGCCGAGCTCTGCCTGGGCTGCCAGCCCTTGCTGCCGCAGGACGATGAAATCAACCATGTGCTGGACTACCGCAAGGTACGCCAGCTCATCATTGACGAATGCACCTCCGAGCATGTGAACCTGCTGGAGACCCTGATCGGCAAGCTCACCCACCGCCTGATGCAGCTGCCCGGGGTGGTTGGTGCGCGGGTCAAGATTGCCAAGCTCGAGATCTTTGAGGATTGCGAGGTGGCCATCCGCATGGAGACCGGACAATGGGCCAGTGTGCCCCAAGGAGATCTGCGATGAGTGCAGTTTGGGTGGATGAAGCGGCCAATGCGGTGCCGGCAGACAAGCAGGCCAAGATTGAGCGCGAGACCCACAAGCTGGAGAAGCGCCTGTGCCGCCAGATGGGCCAGGCCATTGTGGACTTCAACATGATCGAGGAGGGCGACCGCGTCATGGTGTGCATGTCGGGCGGGAAAGACAGCTACGGCATGCTGGACATCCTGCAGAAGATGCAGCAGCGCGCACCCATTCGCTTCGAGCTGGTGGCGGTCAACCTGGACCAGCGCCAGCCCGGCTTTCCGGCGCACATCCTGCCCGAGTACCTGAAGAACCAGGGTGTGGAGTACCACATCGAAACGCAGGACACCTATTCCATCGTCAAGCGCAACATTCCCGAGGGCAAGACCATGTGCAGCCTGTGCAGCCGCCTGCGCCGGGGCATTTTGTACAGCGTGGCACGCCGGCTCAAGTGCAACAAGCTGGCGCTGGGCCACCACCGTGACGACATGCTGCAGACCTTTTTCCTCAACATGTTCTTTGGCGGCAAGCTCAAGGGCATGCCGCCCAAGCTGTGCAGCGACAACGGCGAGTTCGTGGTGATCCGCCCGTTGGCCTATGTGGCCGAAAAAGACCTGCAGCGCTGGGCTGTGCACCGCGCGTTCCCCATCATTCCCTGCAGCCTGTGCGGCAGCCAGGAGAACCTGCAACGCGTGCAGGTGGGCAATATGCTGCGCGAGTGGGAAAAACAGTACCCCGGCCGCACCGAGACCATGTTCACCGCCCTGCAGAACGTGGCGCCTTCGCACCTGATGGACAGCCGCCTGTTCGACTTCAAGGGCGTGGCCCCCACCGGCGTGGAAGATGAGGCGGGCGACAAGGCCTTTGATGCCGAAACCTTCGCCCCGCCCAGCCTGCCGGGCCTGCAAACCGTGGTGGCCTGAGCATGGCACGCCGGGCCTCGCTGTTGTGTGCCGCTTTGCTGGGCGCCATGCTGCTGGCCCTGGCGGGCTGTGCCACGCCGCGCATGATCGATACCGAAGTGCAGAGCTTCACCGCGGCCACGCCGGCCGTGCGCCCGGCGCTCTACCGCTTTGAGCGCCTGCCATCGCAGGGCGATGCGGTCAACCAGGAACAGCTCGAAGCCCTGGCCGCCCAGGCCCTGGCCAAGGTCGGCCTCACTCCTGCACCCTTGGTCTCGGGTGCCGTGGCCGGCACGGCCGCGGCTGCCCCCACGGCCCGCTACGCGGTGCAGGTCAGTGCCCAGGTCAGCGCCATTTTTTCGCCCTATGCCACGGCTTATGGCCCGTCCTATGGGGGCAGCTACCTGGGCCTGCGCCTGGGCGGGCGGCGCAACCACCTGGGCCTGTGGCTGCCGGTGGAGCCCAGCTGGTTCCGCCATGCGGTGCAGATCGTGCTGCGCGAAAGCGGCAGCGGGCAGACCGTCTACGAAACCCGTGCCAGCTTTGACGGCCCCTGGGCCGACAGCGCCAACCTGATGCCGATCATTCTGGATGCGGCCCTCAACGGCTATCCGCAGCCGCCGCTGGGGCCGCGCAAGGTGGTCATCGAACTGCCGGCTGCCCCGCCTGACGCCGGCGACCCTCCCTGATGCCCACGGCCACCCGCATCATTGCCGTGCGCCACGGCGAGACCGACTGGAATGTGGACACCCGCATCCAGGGCCAGCTCGATATCGGTCTGAACGCCAAGGGCCGCTGGCAGGCCCAGCGCGTGGCCCAGGCCCTGGCCGACGAAAAAGTGAATTGCGTGTATTCCAGCGACCTGTCGCGCGCCCATGCCACGGCCCAGGCCATTGCCGCCGCGCAGACGCCGCCGGTGGCCACGGTGCACACCCACAGTGGCCTGCGCGAACGCGGCTTTGGCAAGTTCGAGGGCCACACCTATGCGGCCATTGAAGCGCAGTGGCCCGAGGAGTCGCGCCTGTGGCGCATCCGCGACCCGCATTTCGCGCCCCAGGGCGGCGAGAGCCCGCTGCAGGTGATGGAGCGGGTGGGCGCCACGGTGCAGTCCCTGGCCCGCCAGCACCTGGGCCAGCAGATCGTGCTGGTGGCCCATGGCGGAGTGCTCGACATGCTCTACCGCCTGGCCACGCGCCAGAGCGTGAGCGCGCCGCGCACCTGGGAGCTGGGCAACACCGCCATCAACCGACTGCTGTGGACACCCGATGCCCTCACCCTGGTCGGCTGGGCCGACACCCGGCATCTGGACGGCACCGAACGCGACGAGCAGGGCGCCTAGGCGCAGCACCTTGCGGGCAAGGGGCCACCGGACCCCTTGTGTTCACAAAACCAGTAGTGTGTGTTTACCAAGGATTAAACCCTTCTGGATATACTGGTTTCAATGCGTGCGGCACCCAATGCGGCGCGCTTTCACCATTCAAAAGAGCGGGGCTGCAAGGCCCCGCTTTCATTCTCAAAGGGTTCAATATGCATGCATTGAAAAATGCCACGGTCTCCTGGTGGCATCGTGCCGACGCCGGTCTGCTGCTGGTGGGCGCGGCCGCGCTGCTGGCTGCCTGTGGGCAGCAGGCCGCTCCCCCCGCCGCCGCGCCCCAGGCGCCGCCGCCGGCCCAGGTCGGCGTGGTCACCGTGGCCCGCACCACGGTGGGCCTGCAGACCGAGCTGCCCGGGCGTACCGAGGCCTCGCGCGTGGCCCAGGTGCGTGCCCGTGTGGCCGGCATCCTGGAGCGCCAGCTGTTCCGTGAAGGCTCCGAGGTGCAGGCTGGCCAGGCCTTGTTTCAGGTCGATGCCGCGCCCTACAGGGCCGCACTGGCCAGCGCCCAGGCGGCTCTGGCCAAGGCCGAGGCCAATCTGACCCAGGCCCAGGCCCAGGCCGAGCGCTACAAGCCCCTGGCCGAGGCCAATGCCATCAGCAAGCAGGACCTGATTGCCGCCGTGGCCGCGCAGAAGCTGGCCGAAGCCGATGTGGCCAGCGCCAAGGCCGCCATCCAGACCGCGCAGATCAATGCGGGCTATGCCACCGTGACCACGCCGATTGCCGGTCGCATCGGCCGCGCGCTGGTGACCGAGGGCGCGCTGGTGGGGCAGGGCGAGGCCACGCAGCTGGCGCTGGTGCAGCAGATCAACCCCATGTACATCAACTTCACCCAGCCGGTGGCCGATGTGCTGCGCCTGCGTGCGGCCATTGCCAACGGCCAGCTCAAGTCGGCCGGTGGCGCCGATGCGGCCCAGGTGCGCCTGGTGCTGGATGACGGCAGCACCTACCCGCTGCCGGCCAGGCTGCTGTTCAGTGATCTCAGCGTGGACCCCACCTCGGGCCAGATCACCCTGCGTGCCGAGGTGCCCAATCCCAAGGGCGTTCTCTTGCCCGGCATGTATGTGCGGGCCCAACTGCAGCAGGCGGCTGCCAGCGGTGCCATGCTGCTGCCACAGCAGGCGGTGCAGCGCAGTTCGCAGGGCGACACGGTCAAGGTGGTCGGGGCGGACGGCATGGTCGAGACGCGCAGCGTCAAAGTGGGCGCCGGCAAGAGCGGCCAGTGGGTGGTGCTTGACGGCTTGAAGGACGGCGAGCAGGTGGTGGTGGACGGCTTCCAGAAGATGCAGGGCAAGGCCCCGGTGAAGCCCGTGCCCTGGACACCCCCGGGCGCGGCTCCCGCTGCCGGCGCTGCTTCGGTGCCTGCCGCACCGGCAGCACCCGCCAGTGGCGCGGCCTCCGGCCCGGCCAAGTCCTAAGAGGCCCGCACCATGGCGCGTTTCTTTATCGACCGGCCCATCTTTGCATGGGTGATTGCCTTGTTCATCATCGTGGCCGGGGCGGTGTCCATCACCCAGCTGCCGGTGGCGCAATACCCCTCGGTGGCGCCACCCTCCATCGTGGTCTCGGCCGCCTACCCTGGTGCCACCGCCACCACCCTGGAAAACAGCGTGCTCTCGGTGATCGAGCGCGAGATGAACGGCTCACCCGGCCTGCTCTACATGGAGTCGGTGGCCCAAGCCGATGGCAGCGGCTCCATCACCCTGAGCTTTGACCCCAGCACCAACCCCGACCTGGCCCAGGTCGATGTGCAGAACCGATTGAGCCGCGCGGCACCGCGCCTGCCCTCGGTGGTGACGCAAAACGGCGTGCGCGTGGACAAGGCGCGTTCCAACTTCCTGCTGTTCACCATCCTGTCCTCGGACAATCCGGACATAGACCCGGTGGCCCTGGGCGACTACGCCTCGCGCAATGTGCTGCCCGAAATCCAGCGCGTGCCCGGCGTGGGCCAGGCCCAGCTCTTTGGTACCGAGCGCGCCATGCGCATCTGGATCGACCCGGCCAAGCTGGTGGGCTTTCGGCTCTCCAGCAACGATGTGACCGCCGCCATTGCCACCCAAAACGCCCAGGTCACCTCGGGCACCATTGGCGATCTGCCCAACATCCCGGGCCAGTCGATCTTTGCCGCCGTGGTGGTCAGGGGGCAGCTCAGCTCGGCCGCCGAGTTCGGCAACATCATCCTGCGCGCCAACCCGGACGGCTCCAGCGTGCGCCTGCGCGATGTGGCCCGCATTGAGCTTGGTGCCCAGTCCTACAGCCCGCAGGCCCGCCTCAACGGCCAGCCGGCCAGCGGCATCGGCGTTCAGCTCGCGCCCACCGGCAACGCCCTGGCCACGGCCAAGGCCATCCGCGCCCGCATCGACGAGCTGTCCAAGTTCTTCCCGCCGGGCGTGAAGGCCACCATTCCCTACGACAGCTCCAAGTTCGTGGACATCTCCATCCGCCAGGTGGTGGAGACCCTGCTGGAGGCCGTGGTGCTGGTGTTCCTGGTGATGTTCCTGTTTCTGCAGAACATCCGCTACACCATCATCCCCACGCTGGTGGTGCCCATCACGCTGCTGGGCACCTTTGGCGTGCTGCTGGGCCTGGGGTACTCAATCAATGTGCTGACCATGTTCGGCATGGTGCTGGTGATCGGCATCGTGGTGGATGACGCCATTGTGGTGGTGGAGAACGTGGAGCGCATCATGAGCACCGAGGGCCTGCACCCGCTCATGGCCACCCGCAAGGCAATGGGCCAGATATCGGGCGCCATCATCGGCGTGACCGTGGTGCTGGTTTCGGTGTTCGTGCCGCTGCTGTTCTTCCGCGGCTCGGTGGGCAATATCTACCGCCAGTTTGCGGTGGTGATGCTGAGTTCCATTCTGTTCTCGGCCTTCATGGCGCTGTCCTTCACGCCGGCCCTGTGCGCCTCGCTGCTCAAGCCGGTCAAGGCCGGCCACCACCATGCCAAGACCGGCTTCTTTGGCTGGTTCAACCGGGGCTTTACCGCCACCACCCACGGCTACGAGGCCGTGGTGGCGCGCGTGCTCAAGCGCACCGGCCGCTTCCTGGTGATCTATGCCGTGCTCATCGCCTGCGTGATGCTGATGTTCGGCCGCCTGCCCACATCGTTCCTGCCCAATGAAGACCAGGGCACCATCCTGGTGAATGTGCAGCTGCCTCCGGGCGCCACCGTCAACCGCACCAGCGGCGTGATGACGCAGGTGGAGCAGTTCATGCTCAAGCAGCCCGAGGTGGCCGACATGGTCAGCGTGCTGGGCTTCAGCTTCTCGGGCACCGGCCAAAATGCGGCCCTGGGCTTCATCACCCTGAAAGACTGGAAGGAGCGCGCAGGCCCCGAGCATGCGGCCAAGACCCTGGCTGGCCGCGCCTTCGGTGCGCTCATGGGCATACGCGATGCGTTCATCTTCCCCTTGAGCCCGCCCCCGATTCCCGAGCTGGGCCGCTCCAACGGCTTTGCCCTGCGCCTGCAGGACCGCGGTGGCGCCGGCCATGACGCGCTCTTGGCCGCGCGCAACCAGCTGCTGGGCATGGCAGCGCAAAGCAAGCTGCTCACGGCTGTGCGCCCGGACGGCCTGGAAGATGCCGCGCAGCTGCAGCTCACCATTGACCGTGACAAGGCCAGCGCCCTAGGCGTGGGCTTTGCCAGCATCAACGCGGCCATCTCCACCGCGCTGGGCTCCAGCTATGTGAACGACTTTCCCAACGCCGGGCGCCTGCAGCGGGTGGTGGTGCAGGCCGATGCGCCCACGCGCATGCAGCCCGATGACCTGCTGCGCCTAAATGTGCTCAATGGCAGCGGCCAGAGCGTGCCCTTCTCGGCCTTTGCCCGCACCGAATGGGTGACCGGCCCCATGCAGACCATCCGCTACAACGGCTTCCCCACCATGCGCATTTCGGGTGAGCCCGCGCCCGGCCAGAGTACCGGTGCGGCCATTGCCGAGATGGAGCGCCTGGTGTCCCAGCTGCCACCCGGCTTCGCCTACGAGTGGACCGGCCAGACCTTTGAGGAAAAGCTCTCGGGCTCCACCGCCACCGTGCTCTTCGTCTTCTCGCTCCTGGCGGTGTTCCTGTGTCTGGCCGCCCTGTACGAGAGCTGGTCGATTCCTTTTGCCGTGATCCTGGTGGTGCCCCTGGGCGTGCTGGGCGTGACGCTGGCGGCGCACCTGCGCGGCCTGGAGAACGACATCTACTTCAAGGTCGGCCTGATCACCATCATCGGCCTATCGGCCAAGAACGCGGTGCTGATCATCGAGTTCGCCAAGGACCTGCACGCCCAGGGCAAGGACCTGGTGGCCTCGGTGCTGCAGGCGGTGCATATGCGTTTTCGCCCTATCCTGATGACTTCCATGGCCTTCATCCTGGGTGTGCTGCCGCTGGTGCTGGCCAGCGGCGCCGGCTCGGCCAGCCAGCGTGCCATCGGCACCGGCGTGATGGGCGGCATGATTTCGGCCACCGCCCTGTCGGTGTTCTTCACGCCGGTGTTCTTTGTGGTGGTGCGCCGCATCTTCAAGGGCAGCGAGCGCCAGCGCCGCATGTATGCACACGAACAACCCGAGGGCGAACTGGCAGCGCCCGTGGCCGTGGATCCGGAGAACCTGGCATGAGTCAACCCACCCTTTTCCCGCGCCTGGCCCTGACGCTGCTGTGCGCCAGCCTGGCGGCCTGCGGCTCGCTGATACCCGATTACCAGCGGCCTGCAGCACCGGTGCCGGCGCAGTTTCCGGTGGCATCGCAGCCGCCCGCCGCCACAAGCGACGCGCCCAGCGCGCCCGACCTGCCCTGGCAGGCCTTCTTCACCGATCCGCGCCTGCAACAGCTGATCCAGTTGGCGCTGGACAACAACCGTGACCTGCGCCTGGCCCTGCTCAATGTGGAGCAGGCCCGCAGCCTGGTCGATGTGCGCAAGGCCGACCGCTATCCCACCGTCAACGCCGGCCTGGGCCTGACGCGCCAGACCGTGGGCGGCGGTGCCACCACCAGCAGCTACAACGCCGGCCTCCTGGTGACTTCGTATGAGGTGGACCTGTTCGACCGCCTGCGCAGCCTGTCCGACGCGGCCTTCGCCCAGTACCTGGCCAGCACCCAGGCCGGCCGCGCAGCGCAGATCAGCCTGATCGGCTCGGTCGCCAATGCCTGGTATGCCCTGCAAACCGACCGCGCCCTGGAGCGCCTGGCCCAGCAGACCACCAAGACCCGCGAAGACTCGCTGGGCCTGATCCAACTGCGCTTTGACAAGGGTGCCAGCTCGCAGCTGGACCTCAGCCAGGCCCAGTCCCTGCTGCAGGCCGCGCGCGCCAGCCTGGCGCAAAGCACGCGCCAGCGTCTGCAGGATGAAAATGCACTGGCCCTGCTGCTGGGCCAATCGCGTGCACCCGAGGCCCTGCTGGCGGCCGATGAGGCTTTGCCTGCACCCCTGGCCGAGCTGCCGGTGGGCCTGCCCTCCGAGGTGCTGCTGCGCCGCCCCGACGTGCTGCAGGCCGAGCAGCAGCTGATGGCGGCAAATGCCAATATCGGGGCTGCCCGGGCCGCGTTCTTCCCCAAGATTTTGTTGACCGCCAGTGCCGGCAGTGTCAGCAGCGCGCTGGCCGACCTCTTCAGTGACGGCACCTTTGGCTGGAGCCTGGCGCCGCAACTGCTGCTGCCGATTTTTGATGCCGGTCGCAACCAGGCCAATCTGGCGGCTGCCAGGGTGGGGCGGGAGCTGGCCCTGGCCAGCTATGAAAAAGCGATACAGACGGCCTTCAAGGAAGTGGCTGATGCGCTGGCCGGGCGAGCCACCCTGGACCAGCAGCTGGCGGCCCAAACGGCCCAGACCCAGGCTGAAATGGAACGCAGCCGCCTGACCGAATTGCGCTACCAGAATGGCGCCAGCAGCTACCTGGAAGTGCTGGACGCACAGCGCGCACTGTTTGCCTCGCAGCAGGCTGAGCTGCAGCTGAAGGCCCAGGCCCAGCAAAACCTGGCAACCCTCTACCGGGTGCTGGGCGGCGGCTGGAGCGCCGAAGACAAGAAGAGCTGACAAGGTGCCGGGCGAAAACCGGCATCTTGCGGGCTGCCTAGTTGGCTTTGTCGTTCATGACCAGGAGCACATGGGGGTCGACCTCCAGTGCATTGGCCAGGGTGACCAGCACCACCAGCGAGGGGTTGGCAGCGCCGGACTCGATACGGCTTAGGTAGGTGCGAAAGATGCCACAGCGTTCGGCCAGCACCTCCTGGGACAGGCCTGCGCTCTTGCGCAGGGCCCGGACCTTTTCGCCGACTATGCTTTTGTAGTTTGTTTCATTCATATAGTTGAAGCAGTTTTGGGGGGCGGTACCACCCTGCATGCCCATGTGCACCAATGCATGCCTCCGCTTCAGCATACACGCGGTCCATTATCCGCCAGCAACGTGCGCCTTGGACTACAAGCGCGGCGTCAAGTATTGCAAGGGAAGGCCCGCATTTCAAGTCATACTCAAAGTCGGAATGAAAAAAATGATGAAAAAGGACGACAAGATGTTCAAAGGGGTATTGCTGACCAAGGTGGACGGTGTGCAAACGGTTGCAGTCCAGGCGCTGGACGATTCGCACCTGGGTGAGGGCGATGTCACCGTGGCGGTGGAGTGGTCCACCCTGAACTACAAGGACGGGCTGGCCATCACCGGGCGTTCGCCGGTGGTGCGCCGTTTTCCCCTGGTGCCCGGCATTGATTTCGCCGGCACCGTGCAGGAAAGCCAGCACCCGCGCTGGAAGGTGGGAGACAAAGTGCTGCTCAACGGCTGGGGCGTGGGCGAATCGCACAGCGGTGGCCTGGCCCAGCGGGCCCGCGTCAAGGGCGACTGGCTGGTGGCGGTGCCCGCAGCCTTTAGCACCCGTCAGGCCATGGCCATCGGTACGGCCGGCTACACCGCCATGCTGTGCGTCATGGCATTGCAGAAGCATGGCCTGCAGCCCGGCGCGGGCGAGGTGCTGGTTACCGGCGCCAATGGCGGTGTGGGCAGCGTGGCCGTGGCCTTGCTGGCACGCCTGGGTTACACGGTTACCGCTTCCACCGGGCGCCTGCAGGAGGCTGCACACCTGCAGGCCCTGGGGGCCAGCCAGGTGATAGACCGCGCCGAGTTGTCGGCCCCGGGCAAGCCCCTGGCCAAGGAACGCTGGGCGGCGGTGGTGGACAGTGTGGGCTCGCACACCCTGGCCAATGCGTGCGCCGCCACCCGCTACGGCGGCGCTGTGGCCGCCTGTGGCCTGGCCCAGGGCATGGACTTTCCGGCCTCGGTGGCGCCCTTCATCCTGCGCGGCATCACGCTCTACGGCATTGACAGTGTGATGGCGCCGCTGCCGCTGCGTGACCAGGCCTGGGCCCGGTTGGCGCAAGACCTGGACGCGGGCAAGCTGGATGCCATCACCTCCGAGATTTCCCTGGACGAGGTGCCTGCCGTGGCCGCTGACTTGCTGGCGGGCAAGGTGCGCGGCCGCGTGGTGGTGAAGCCATAAGCACCGAGCAGGGCGAATCAGCCTATGCCTGGCTGCGTCTGACGGTGTCGCTGGTGCTGATGACCATCGGCGGCAGCGGCATGTATGCCATCACCGTGGTGCTGCCGCGCATCCAGCAGGAGTTCGGCGTGGGGCGCTCGGAGGCGTCGTTTCCGTATTCGCTCACCTTGGTGGGCTTTGGCATGGGCGGCATGCTCATGGGCCGCCTGGCCGACCGCTTTGGCGTCATGGTGCCGGTGCTGGTGGGCGGCACCTTTCTGGGGGCCGGCTTTGTGCTGGCCGGCTCGGCCCACAGCCTGTGGCAGTTCAACCTGGCCCAGGGCTTGTTGATCGGCATGCTGGGCAGTTCGGCCACCTTTGCGCCGCTGGTGGCCGACACCTCACAGTGGTTCAACCGGCGCCGCGGCATTGCCCTGGCCATCTGCATGAGCGGCAACTATGTGGCCGGCGCCGTCTGGCCGCCGGTGACGCAGTATGTGGTCGAGCTCTCGGGCTGGCGCGCTGCCTACACCGCCATCGGTTATTTTTGTTTCCTGGGCATCGTGCCCCTGGCCTGGGTGCTGCGCCGGCGTGCGCCGCTGGCGCCGGCGGCGCCAGCGGATGCCTCAATAGACAAGACTGCCTCGGCCCCAGGCGGCGGCGCCAGCGTTACCGCTGCCGAGAGCCCGCGCCCGCTGGGCCTGGCACCTGCCACACTCACGGCCCTGCTGTGCGTGGCCGGCCTGTCCTGCTGCGTGGCCATGGCCATGCCCCAGGTGCACATCGTGGCCTATTGCACCGACCTGGGTTTTGGCGCCACCCAGGGCGCGCAGATGCTCTCGCTCATGCTGGGCGCCGGCGTGGTCAGCCGCCTGGTGTCGGGCTGGATCTCAGACCACCTGGGCGGCCTGCTCACCCTGCTGTTGGGCTCGCTGTTGCAGATGCTGGCGCTGCTGCTTTTTCTGCCCTTTGACGGCCTGGTGCCGCTGTATGTGATCTCGGGCCTGTTTGGCCTGTTCCAGGGCGGCATCGTGCCCTGCTATGCGCTGGTGATACGGGAGTATTTCAGCCCGCAGCAGGCCGGCGCGCGGGTGGGCACGGTGCTCATGGCCACACTGTTTGGCATGGCCTTGGGCGGCTGGATGTCCGGCGCCATCTTTGACTGGACCGGCACCTACCGGGCGGCCTTTCTGAACGGCATTGCCTTCAATCTCCTCAATGCCGCCATTGTGGTTTTCCTGCTGCGCCGCGCCATTCGGCTGGCACGCCAAAATGCCGGCCAGGGCACGCGCCTGCAGGCCCTGGTTCAACGCACCTACCGGACACACTGAATGCAATACAAAGCCCTGGGCCGCACCGGCTGGCAAGTCTCCACCATCAGCTTTGGCGCCTGGGCCATAGGCGGCACCTGGGGCGATGTGGACGACGCCGAGTCCATGGGCGCGCTGCACCGCGCACTGGACATGGGCGTCAACTTCTTTGACACGGCCGACGTCTATGGCGACGGCCGCAGCGAGCGCCTGCTGGCGCGCCTGCGCCGTGAGCGCAGCGAACCCTTCTACATTGCCACCAAGGCCGGCCGGCGCCTGAATCCCCATGTGGCCGAGGGCTACAACCGCGCCAACCTGCGCGCCTTTGTGGAGCGCAGCCTGCAAAACCTGCAGGTGGAAGCACTCGACCTGCTGCAGCTGCACTGCCCGCCCACGCCGGTCTACTACAGCCCTGAGGTGTTTGACGCGCTCGACGAGATGCAGAAAGAAGGCAAGCTGCGCCATTACGGCGTGAGCGTGGAAAAGGTGGAAGAGGCGCTCAAGGCCATCGAGTTTCCCGGGGTGCAGAGCGTGCAGATCATCTACAACATCCTGCGCCAGCGCCCTGCCGAGCTGCTGTTTGAGCAAACCCAGAAAAAAGGCGTGGGCATCCTGGCCCGCCTGCCGCTGTCCTCCGGCCTGCTCAGCGGCAAGATGACGGCACAGACGGCCTTTGCGGCCGACGACCACCGCCAGTTCAACCGCCAGGGCGAGCAGTTCGACAAGGGTGAAACCTTCTCCGGCCTGGACTATGCCCGGGGCCTGGCTGCGGTAGAGGCCCTGCGGCCCCTGGTGCCTGCAGGCATGAGCCTGGCCCAGTTCGCCCTGCGCTGGATCGCCATGCACCCGGCGGTGACCTGTTCCATACCCGGCGGCAAGCGCGCCGCCCAGGTGGCCGACAACATGGCCGCCGCCGACCTGCCTGCGCTAAGCACGGAGCAGATGCAGGCGGTGCAGACCGTGTATGGGCAATATGCCAAGCCCTGGGTGCACCACGGCTGGTAGGCCGCATGGGTGCGCCATGCAGCATTCGCACAACCTGACGAGGCAGACATGAAAGCAGCAAAAGAAACGGTGGGCTTCATCGGCCTTGGCCTGATGGGCCACGGCATGGCCAAGAATCTGGTGGACAAGGGCTACACCCTGTCGGTCTATGCGCGCCGTGAAACGGACGCCAGCACCGACCTGCAGCGGCGTGGTGCCACCCTGCGCGCCTCGCCGGCAGCGGTGGCCCAGCATGCCACAGTGGTGTTTTTGTGCGTCACCGGCTCACGCGATGTGGAGGCCCTGGTGCGCAGCCCGCAGGGGCTGATGGCCGGTCTGGAACATGGCAGTGTAGTGGTGGACTGCTCCACCTCCGACCCCACTTCCACCACGGCACTGGCGAGTGAATTGGCCACCATCGGTGTGCACCTGGTGGACGCACCCTTGAGCCGTACACCCAAGGAAGCCTGGGCCGGGACGCTGGACACCATGGTCGGTGCCGACGCCGCCGTGTTTGCCCGCATCGAGCCCTTGCTGCAGACCTGGGCGGGCCGCATCGTGCACGTGGGCCCCACCGGTACCGGCCACCGCATGAAGCTGATCAACAACTTCATCTCGCTGGGCTATGCCGCGCTGTACGCCGAGGCGCTGACCGTTGCGCAGGGCGTGGGCATCAGCCCGGCCATGTTTGACGCCGTGATCCGCAACGGCCGCATGGACTGCGGCTTCTACCAGACCTTCATGGAATACACGCTGAGGGGCAATGAAGAGGCGCACAAGTTCAGCCTGGGCAATGCCTACAAAGACCTGCGCTACCTGGAGTCCATGGCCGATGACGCCGGTGTGGCCAACAGCCTGGGCAACGCCGTGAAGAATGCCTTTGGCCTGGCGCTGCAGCAAGGCGGGCCGCAAAAAATGGTGCCCATGCTGCCCGAGCTGATTGCGGGCTTGAGCGGGGTCCGGCTGGGTTCCCAATAAGGCAATGAGGCGCCCCAGGGAAGGCAATAAGGCGCCCCAGGGGCGCGGGCCCTGCCCGGGCCGTCTTCAAGCCTGCTGCCGCACCAGGGCCTGGCTTCGCGCCTGTGCGGACCGCGATTCGTACAGCGTGAGCAGGCCACCGGCCGTGCCGCAGGCGGCGATCAGGCCTATGCCCAAGAGCGAAACATGGTCGGGCACGTGCGAGAACATGATCCAGCCGCCCACCATGGCAAAGCCGATCTGCAGGTACATATAGGGCATCAGCGTGGCCGCCGGCGCGCGCCCGAAGGCCATGATCATCAGCATGTGGCCGGTTGCACCGGCCACGCCCATCAGCAGCAGGCCCAGCCACAGGAGCGGGTTGTCCACTGTGGTCCAGCTCCAGAGCAGGGGAATGCTGGCCAGGATTACGCCGACCCAGCTGGTATAGAACTGCGTGGTCAGGCTGGCCTCGGTGCGGGCCAGGCGGCTGGTGAGCAGCTGGAAGGCGGCATTGGCCGCCACCATGCCCAGAGGCAGCAGCATGTGCCAGTTCATCTCGTCCCCGCTGGGGCGCACGATGATGGCCGTGCCAAAAAAGCCGCCGGCCACCAGCAGCAGGCGCAGCCCCGATACATGCTCACCCAGCAGGCGCGCGGCCAGCAGGGTGACCAATAGCGGGGTGGTCATGACGATGGCGGTGAACTCGCCCACCGGCATCACGCGCAGGCTGGAAAAAGCCAGCAGGGTCACCACGATCATCAGCACACCGCGGGTGATCTGCAGGCCCAGGTGCTCGGTGCGCAGCACCGCCAGACCACGCTTGGGCAGCACCAGGGCGGTGGTGGCAATGGCCTGGAAAAAGTAACGTGCCCATACTGTCATGAACAACGGCACCTCGGCGGTGACGCGCTTGGTCGTGGTGTCCAGCACCGCAAAGCAGGCGACGGCGGCTACCAGCAGGCCGATGCCCGCCAGTGCCCGCACATCGAGGCCCTGGGTCTGGCTTGGATGGGGGCTCTGGCTGGTGTTTTGCATGAGGGGAGTGTATCTCAGGGTAAACCCTAGTTCGCATGGGTTGGGCTGATAAGATTGCCAGCGACCCTGCTGGCCGAGTGGGCCCGATTTTTTCCCAATATCCATCGTATGCAAAGCCTTCAATTCAATTCATCCACCCTGGCTTCCAAGACCATGACGGCCGCCGAGGCCGCCGCACTGATACCTGCCGGTGCCCGTGTGGGCATGAGCGGCTTTACCGGCGCGGGTTACCCCAAGGCCATTCCCGGCGCGCTGGCCGAGCGCATCAAGAAGCTGCGCGCCGCCGGGGAAGATTTCCGCATCGGCCTGTGGACCGGTGCTTCCACCGCCTCGGAGCTGGACGGCGTGCTGGCCGAGGCAAATGGCATTTCCATGCGCTTGCCCTACCAGTCTGACCCGCTGGTGCGCCAGCAGATCAACGCCGGCCAGATGCAGTACACCGACATCCACCTCTCGCACGTGGCGCAGCTGGCCTGGTTCGGTTTTCTGGGCAACCTGGATGTGGCGGTGGTGGAGGTGGCCGGCGTCACGCCGGATGGCCAGCTGATTCCCAGCACCTCGATCGGCAACAACAAGAGCTGGCTGCAGCTGGCCGACAAGGTCATCCTGGAAATCAACACCCTGCAAAACCCTGGCCTGGAAGGCATGCACGACATCTACTACGGCACCCGCATTCCGCCCCAGCGCCAGCCCATTCCCCTGCTGCACGCCGGCGACCGCATTGGCCAGCCCTATTTGCAGGTGGACTGGAGCCGGGTGGTGGCGGTGGTCTACACCCAGCAGCCCGACCGGAACAGCGCCTTTGCCGCGCCGGACGAAAACTCGCAGCGCATTGCCAACCACATCATCGATTTCCTCACGAACGAGGTGAAGCTGGGGCGCCTGCCCAAGGAACTGCTGCCCCTGCAGTCGGGCGTGGGCAATATTGCCAATGCCGTGCTCTGGGGCCTGAACCAGGGGCCGTTCGAGAACATGACCAGCTACACCGAGGTGCTGCAGGACGGCATGCTGGAGATGATCAAGTCGGGCAAGCTGGCCATGGCCTCGGCCACCGCCCTGTCGTTCAGCCCCGAAGCGCTCAAGGAGTTCAATGACAACATCGCCTTCTACCGCGAACGCATCGTGCTGCGCCCGCAGGAGATGAGCAACCACCCCGAGCTGGTGCGCCGCCTGGGCGTGATTGCCATGAACGCGATGATTGAGGCAGACATCTACGGCAACGTCAATTCCACCCACGTGATGGGGACCAGCGTGATGAACGGCATTGGCGGCTCGGGCGACTTTGCGCGCAACGCCTACCTGTCGTTTTTCATGACGCCGTCCACCGCCAAGGGCGGCAGCATTTCCTGCATCGTGCCCATGGTGTCGCATGTGGACCACACCGAGCACGATGTGGAGATCATCGTCACCGAACAGGGCCTGGCCGATCTGCGCGGGCTTTCGCCCACCCAGCGCGCGCGCCGGGTGATAGAGCAGTGCGCCCATCCCGATTTCCGGCCGGCCCTGCGTGACTATTTTGAGCGCGCCCTGGCCGGCCAAGGCGGCAAGCACACGCCCCACCTGCTGACCGAGGCCCTGTCCTGGCACAACCGCTTTGTCGAAACCGGCTCCATGCTGCCGGTTGCACCTTAGACTGTGCAGCTCACACCTCCAGCCCATGACCCTGTCCAACACCCCGCTTGCCCAGCCGGTGGCCCGAACCGGCCACTGGCGCGCCGCCACCATTTTTCTGCTGCTCCTGCTGGCGCTGGCATTGACCGCATCTGTGAGCATGTACCAGCAGTTTGTGGCCCAGCTGCGTGACCTGCAGCACAAGGTCCAGCAGACTGCGCCCCTGCAGCATGTGGCGCTGCTCCTGGATGCCAAGGGCGAACCGGCCATGCTGCTCACCCATGGGCTGGGAGACGACTATCTGCAGTTGCAAAGACTCACTTCGCTGGCTGAAGGGCCGGAGGACAGCATGCAGCTCTGGATCTGGGAGGCGGGCGGCAAGCCGCATTCCCTGGGTGTGCTCACGCCCAAGATGCAGACCCTGCGCCTGCCCCTGGGCAGCGATGACTTGCGCTTTGGACGGCAGCTGGGCATGAGTGTGGAAGCCCGCGGCGGCTCCATGTCCGGACGGGGGCCGCGCCTGCCCTATCTGCTGCACGGTGTGCTGATCCAGAAGGCGCTCTAGCGTCGGTACCGCCACCACCTTGGGGCGCTGCAGCAGGATCGGGGCGCCCGGAAAAGTGCAGATTTTTTAAAAATAGGCCTAAATTCCCCCTTTAATCTGCCGTTATCAAGGATACGTCCAGCTAGAAAAGTTACCGGAGGGGCCCCAGAGCCACACGCCATGCCGCTGCCATCCATTGAAAGAACCTCAAGTCCACGGCCCGCCGCCGTGGACTCGGTGCTGTCAAAGGCCAGCGCCGTCATTCCGGTACCGCCTGTGAACCCCAGTGTGCATGCCAGCCCGCCGCTGGCACCTACGCCGGGGGTGGTGAACCTGGTGAACCCGGCCCTGCAGTCGGGCCAGACACCGCCACCGCAAGAGGGCGAGCCCACCTACACCAGCGTGCCGGACCCGGTGAAAAACAGCCAGGTCAGCAAGCAAACGCCCCATGACTGGACCTTGCGCCGCCCCGCCCCGGAAAAGGTGGAAGACCCGCCCAAGAAGCCGATCTCTGAAATCTTGATGGACAACCTCAAATCGATCTGGACCGCCAGCGCCAGCGCGGTTCAGGTGGAGCAGGTGGCCAACCAGCTCAACCGCCCGGTGCCTGCCGACCCGGCACAGATTCCCGGCGAGCTGAGCCGGCAGGTGCTGACCTACCAGCCCAGCAAGATCAAGAAAAACGAGAAGCTGTAAGCCCTGGCGCTTGCGCAGCCCCGACAGAGGGTGACCCGCCAAGCCAGGCCCCAGGGCTTGTAGGGTGTTGGCTTCAATGCTCTACCATGGCACCCATGCACACCACTGCCTTAGTCCTTTTCTCGGGTGGCCAGGACTCCACCACCTGCCTGGCGCACGCCCTGTCGCGTTACGCGCGGGTGGAGACCGTGGCCTTTGACTATGGGCAGCGCCACCATGTGGAGTTGCAGGCGCGCCTGAACGTGCTGCGCGAGGTGCGTGAGCAGTTTCCCCTGTGGTCCGAAAAACTGGGGGAAGACCATGTGCTGGACCTCTCGGTGCTGGGGCATGTGAGCGAAACCTCGCTGACGCGTGAAACCGCCTTCGCCATGGAAGCCAGCGGATTGCCCAACAGCTTTGTGCCCGGGCGCAACCTGCTGTTTCTCACCCTGGCCGCCGCATTGGCCTACCGGCGCGGCCTGCAGGTGCTGGTGACCGGCGTTTGCGAGACCGATTTTTCAGGCTACCCCGACTGCCGTGACGACACCATCAAGGCCATGCAGCTGGCCTTGTCGCTGGGCATGGACCAGCGCTTCCTGATCGAGACGCCCCTGATGTGGATCGACAAGGCCGCCACATGGGCCCTGGCGCGTGAGTTGGGGCGCAACTCGGGCCAGCCCGGCGGTGGCCAGGCGCTGGTGGATTTAATCGTGGAGCACACCCACACCTGCTACCTGGGTGACCGCAGCCAGCGCCACAGTTGGGGCTATGGCTGCGGCAGCTGCGCCGCCTGCGCGCTGCGCGCGCGTGGCTACGCCGGCTTCTTGACCAACTGGAACAAGGACGCGCTGCCCGGCGCCTGAGCCTGCAGCAGCCACTGCTGCTGGTGAAAGGCTGCCACACCGGGGCGGTGGGCGATCGACACCAGGCCGCCCTGGCGCGCTTGCACCAGCGCCAGCAGACGCTGGTACAGCGTGGCCTCCGCAGCCTCGTCCAGCGCGCTGGTAGCCTCATCGGCAAACACCCAGCGCGGCTTTTTCAACAGCACGCGGGCAAAGGCCAGGCGCTGCTGCTCACCACCCGAGAGCTTCTGGCTCCAGGCGTCGCTCTGCCCCAGCTGGTCCACCAGCTGGGGCAGCAGGGCATCAACCAGGGCCTGTCGCAATGCCGCGTCGGTGTGGCTGCTGGCCGGCTGCGGGTAGGCCAGGGCATCACGCAAGGGTCCGTCGGGAATGTAGGGACGCTGCGGCAGGAACATGGTGTCCTCGCCCCGCGTCACACGGCCGCTGGCATGGGGCCAGATGCCCGCCAGGCTGCGAAACAGGGTGGACTTGCCGCTGCCCGAGGGGCCGCCCAGCAGCACGCTGTCGCCCTTGCCGGCCTGCAGGTCGGTGCCTGCCAGCAGCACGGCGCCGGTGGGCAGGCGCACGGTGAGGTCTTGAGCCTGCACCGCCACATCGGCCGGCGCCGGTTCGCCGGCCGCCACCGGGTTGAGGGTTTGCAAAGCCGTTTCGAAGCTGGTCAGGCGGTCGGTGGTGGCGCGCCAGCTGGCCAGGCTGCTGTAGCTGTCCACAAACCAGCTAAGCGCCCCTTGCACCTGGCCAAAGGCGCTGGATATCTGCATCAGTTCACCCAGCTGGATGGCACCGCTGAAAAAGCGCGGGGCGGCCACCAGGAAGGGGAATACCGTGGCGGCCTGGCCAAAAAAGCTGTTGAACCAGATCAGCCGTTTCTGCGCGCGAATCAGTGCCAGGTAGTTGGCCAGCACGCGGCTGAAACGCAGCTCCAGCTGGGCCTGCTCCACGCCTTCGCCGCGGTCCAGCGCAATCGATTCACTGTACTCGCGCACCCGCAGCAGGCGGTGGCGGAAATCGGCCTCGACCTTTTGCTGCTGAAAGTTCAGGCCGATCTGCGGCCGGCCGATGTAATGCGTCAGCACGCTGCCCACCAGGCTGTAGAGCACGGCCATCCACACCATGAAGCCGGGCACCACATATTCGCTGCCCTGCAGATGGAAGGAAAAGCTGCCGGAGAGCGCCCACAGAATGCCGACAAAGCTGGCCAGGGTCACCACCGAGTTGAGCAGGCCCATGGACAGCGACAGGGTGGCGCCGGTGAAGCTGCCCACATCTTCCTGGATGCGCTGGTCCGGGTTGTCGGGAATGCTGGCAGCGCCGCTCTGGAAGCGCGCCAGCTCGAAGCGGTAGAAGGCCTGCTGGCTGAGCCAGCGTTGCAGGTACTGGGCGGTCATCCAGGCGCGCCAGCGCATTTCCAGCAGCTGTGTCAGGTAGAACTTGTAGACCGCAATCACGATGAAGCCAAAGGCCAGGTAGGTAAAGCGCCCCAGCTGCTCCCAGAACACCGTGGCGTTCTTGTCCTGCAGCGAGTCGTAGAAGAGCTTGTTCCAGTCGTTGAAGAGCACGCTCATGTAGACCAGGGCCAGGTTCAGCGCCACGATGGCCAGCAGCAGGCCGCGCGCCTGCCACTTGTGCTCGCTGGAGAAATAGGGCTTGGACAGGGCCCATACCCTTTGGGCCTGCTGACGTGTGGCAGCCCATTTGCCGCCCAGGGTGCTGACACCCGGGGGACTGCCGGCAAGGGCGTTGGACGGGGCCGTGGTGTCGGAGGAGCGGGTCATGCGCTTGGGGCCTTTGCAGTGAACGTGGCGCCCATGGTAGCGGCACTTGTGCAGGCCGGTGGCCCCTGGATGCAGAGGCCCCAAAGGTGCTCAGGCGCGCATCAGGCCGTTGAGCCTGGCGTCCCAGCTGAAGCCGGGAAACAGGCGGTCTAGCTCGGCGGGCCGCAGAGCCAGGCTGCTGCGCAGTACCTGGGCCAGTATCGCGCGGAAATCATGGTGCACCGGCAGGTCGCGCCCCTCATGCAGGTCGGCGGCGGCCAGGCCGCTCCACTGGCCATGCCAGCGCCCGCCCTGTACCCGGTTGCCCAGCAGCCACAGGGTGTTGCCGTGGCCGTGGTCGGTGCCGCGCGTGCCGTTCTCGGCACTGGTGCGGCCGAATTCGCTGCAGACCACGATCACATCGTTGGCCTGGTCGAAGTCGCGCCGCAGTTGCAGCAGGGCCGCGGCCAGCTGCCCCAGGTTGCTAGCCAGGGTGCCGCTGGCCGCACCCTGGTTGGCATGGGTGTCCCAGCCGCCGGCCGACAGAAAACCCAGGCGCAGCGGGCGCTGCTGGCGCATCAGGCGCCCCAGATGCTGGGCGTCCAGTACCAGGCCCCTGGCCGTGCCGGCGCCGTTGTTGGCGGCCTGCATGTCAGCACCGCCCATGGCGGGTTCTGCCATGTCGTGGCTAAGGGTCTGCGCGGTTTGCAGGCGGCTGTCGGCGCCTGCGCGAAAGGCCTGAGCCAGCGTGTCTTGCCCCGCATAAAGCTGCATCACGGCGTCACGGGCGCGCTGGTCGCCCAGGGCGCCCGGGCGGGTTGCTGCCTGGCCATGGGGCACCAGCTGCACCGCGGCGCGGCCCATGAGGATTTGCGGATTGGCCTCGCCCACGCCCATGGCCACCGGGTTGCTGCCGGCATCGCCCAGGCCCATGCCGGCCAGGGTGTTGAGCCAGCCCTGGGCCGCGCCGCTGTGGCCGGGAATGCCCACTTCCCACTGGTGCTGGGCATCAAAGTGCGAGCGTGTGGCATCCGCCAGGCCCGCCGCCGGGATGGCTGCCAGCACGCCCTGCTGCCACAGCGGCAGCAGCGGCGCCAGCGCCGGGTGCAGTCCGAACAGCTGGTCGAGCTTCAGGGCGGTCTGGTCGGTGCCGTCGGGTGCGGCCAGGGCGATGCTGGGGCGCAAGGCGTAGTAGTGGCTGTCGCCATGCGGCACTAGGGCCGAGAGGCCGTCATAGGCGCCGCGCAGAAACACCACGATCAGCCGACCTGGGGCGGTGTCCCGCGCCTGCTGGCCCAGTGCCAACGGTGCGGCCATGGCGCTGCCTGCGGCCAGCAGGCACGACAGCAGGTGACGGCGCGTCGGGGCACATGGGGAAACTGGAGGCTGTGTGGGCATGGCGGGCTCCCGTCTACTTGTACATGAACTCGGGGCTGGCCAGCATCAGGCCGCTGCGCAGGGCCGGCTTTTGCCGGGCCAGGGTGTCCAGCGTGGCCGCGCCCAGATAGGGCTGCAGAAAGACCATTTCATCGCTCTGGCGCGCCAGGGCCAGGGCGAAGTCGGCGCGGCGCGTCAAGGCCTCGGGCGCCAGCCAGGTGGCCGCATCCGTCTTGTAGCCATCGGGTGTCTGCCAGCCATGCAGGGGCTGGCCGGCACCGTTCAGAAAGGCCAGGGTCAGCAGCAGCTGGCGCCGGTCTTGGGCACCCCGCAGCGCGGTGAGTGCGGAGCAGGCAAAGTCCATGGGTGTCTTGAAAAGGCGGTTGGCCGGGTCCCAGAACTCGGGCGACTGCAGCAAGGCCTGCATCCAGGCCTTGATATCGCCCTGG
>Ga0228700_1000638_pt1 | contig 29194 bp, 25 predicted proteins | sample McNCre317_Aug_MG_FD_178019 | JGI IMG/M metagenome (GOLD analysis project Ga0228700, IMG submission 178019) | Freshwater microbial communities from McNutts Creek, Athens, Georgia, United States - 3-17_Aug_MG | ecosystem: Environmental > Aquatic > Freshwater > Creek | place: USA: Georgia...
AGCACCAATCCCGCCGTCATCGGCAAGCAGTTTCCCATTGAAGAAGGCCTGGCCGTGGCCATGACGGGCAGCATATTCTCCGAGGTCAGCGTGCGCACCCCGTCCGAGCAGCTCGAGCATGACCAGCCCATGCCGCGCCTGATCGAGACCTACACCCCCATCCACGAAGACCGCACCGGGCGCGTCATTGCGGTGGCCGAGTTCTACGAGCCGCCGGATGAAATGGATCGCCTCTCGGGCGAGGCCCAGCGCAGCAGCTGGTACCGCATTGCCTCCATCATGACCGGCATGTACCTGTGCCTATTCTTCCTGGTGCGCCGCGGCAGCCTGACCATCGACGCGCAGCGCAAGGAGCTCAGTGACCAGGTCGAGCAGCTCACCGACCTGAACGCCCGCAACGTCAAGCTGCAGGCCCGCGTCATCGATGCCGCCGAGCGGGCCACCGCACTCAACGAGAATTTCCTGCGGCGGGTGTCGGCCGACATCCACGATGGGCCCTGCCAGGACCTGGGTTTTGCCCTGATGCAAATCAAGAACCTGGACGACGCCAACCGCGTGACCGACTTTGATTCCATGCGGCCGCACTGGGGCAAGAGCCTGCAGGTGACCCAGGTGGCCATTGAGTCGGCCATCAAGGAGCTGCGGGCCATGTCCGCCGACATCGAGCTGCCGGACATCGCCCGCCTGGAACTGGTGGACATTGCGGCCCGTGTGGTGCGCGATCTGCAGGTCAAGACCGGGGTGGTGGTGGAGCTGGAGGCCGGCAGCCTGCCCTCGCCCGCCAGCTACCGCCTCAAGGTCGCGCTGTATCGGCTCTTGCAGGAGTCGCTGGCCAACACCGTGCGCCATGCCAACGGAGCCGGTGTGCGGGTGCAGCTCAGCGCCAGCGACCGCATGCTGCATGTGGAGGTGCGCGACCAGGGGCCCGGCTTTGACCCGGTGGCCGCACAGGCCAAGGGCCGCCTGGGCCTGCGGGGCATGCGCCAGCGCGTCGAGGCCCTGGGTGGCGCCTTCGACCTGGTGACCGCACCCGGCAGCGGCACGCTGATACGTGTTTCCATTCCCTTAACCGCGGAGAACCCTGCCCGTGAGCGCTACGATTGATATCCTGGTCGTTGATGACCACCCCCTGTTCCGCCAGGGTGTTGTGAATTCGCTGGACATGGTGCCCGACTTCAAGGTCGTGGGTGAAACCTCGTCCGGTGAAGAAGCCCTGGATCTGGCCTTGAGCCTGATGCCCGATGTGGTGCTGCTGGATGTGAGCATGCCGGGCTGGGGCGGTATTGTCACCGCCGAGAAGATCGCACTGGCCTGCCCGGCCACGGCCATCGTCATGCTCACCGCTGCCGATGACAAGGACAAGCTGCTGTCTGCGCTCAAGGCCGGCGCCCGCGGCTATGTGCTCAAGGGCGTGTCGGCGAAAGAGCTCGCGGACGTGGTGCGCTCGGCCTGCACCGGCGATGTCTATGTCTCGCCTTCCATCGCCGCAGAGATGCTGGTCTCGCTGACCAAGGGCAAGGCACCCGATCCGCTGCAAGAGCTCACCGACCGCGAGCGCGAAATCCTGGAGCTGATCGGCAACGCCATGACCAACCGCGAGATCGGCGAGAAGATTTTTCTCTCGGAGAAAACCGTCAAGCACTACGTCACCAACATCCTGCAGAAACTGCAGGTACGCAGCCGCGTCGAAGCGGCCCTGCTGGCCAACCGGCACGGCAAGTCCAGCTAATCGGCAGGCCTCGCACGCACCGAACATACGACCGCAGATACGGCAACCCACTTGGCAGCACAGTTCTCCCGCACCACCCGCTCCCTTCGAGGCGACAGCTCGGCGCTGGCCCTGCTGGTCTGGGGCTTGGCCGGGCTGTTGCTGGCAGGCTGGCTGGCCTGGTTCACGCTGGGGCGGGTAACGGTCTACGAGGTTTCGCGCCAGGCCCGCCTGGAGGTGCAGCAGTCGGCCAATCCGGTGGCCGCACCGGTTTCCGGGCGCATTGAGTCCAGCCAGCTGGTGCTGGGGCAGGCGGTGCGTGCCGGCGACGTGCTGGTACGCCTGGACGCCAGCCGCGAAACCCTGCGCCTGCAAGAAGAGCAGAGCCGCCTGGACGCTTTTGATCCGCGCATCGAATCCCTGCAGCGCGAGATTGCCGCACTGGAGCGCGCCCAGGAGCAGGACCAGCAGGCCGCCCGCGCGGCCCTGCGCTCGGCCCAGTCGCGCACCCAGGAAGCCACGGTGGGCATGAACTTTGCGCGCGAGAACGAGCGCCGCCTGCGGGCCGACAGCAAGGCCGGTGGTGTGGCCCAGGTCGATGCGCTGCGCGCCGGCTCTGAGGCGCAGAAGCAGAGCGCCGTGCGCGAGGCCCTGGCCGCAGAGGCCCAGCGCATGGAAGGCGATGCCCGCAGCCGGCGCAACCAGCAGCAGGCCCAGATTGAAAACCTGCAGCGCGCCATCGTCACGCTGGAGGGCGAACGTGCCACCACCAGCAGCACCATCAGCCGCCTGCAGCAGGAAATCGACCAGTATGTGCTGCGCGCGCCCATCAACGGCATGGTCGGCGAGGTGGCGGCCCTGGGCGCCGGGGCCTATGTCAGCGCCGGCCAGAAAATCGCCACAGTGGTGCCGCGCGGCGATCTGGTGATCGTGGCCGAGTTTCCGCCCTCGGCGGTGCTGGGCCGCATCAAGGCCGGCCAGGCCGCGCGCATGCGCCTGGACGGCTTCCCCTGGACCGAATACGGCACCCTGCCGGCCGTGGTGACCCATGTGGCTGCGGAAATCCGTGACCAGACCGTGCGCGTCGAACTGAAACCCCTGCCCAGTGCCAACTCGCGCATGGTGCTGCAGCACGGCCTGCCCGGCAGTGTGGAGATCAGCCTGGAGGAATCCTCTCCGGCCAGCCTGATCCTGCGTGCCGTGGGCCAGGTTTCGCGCCCGTGAACTCGGTTTTCGACATGGCACGCCTGGTGCGCGGCAAGCAGCGCCGGCTGGTGCCCGAGGTGGTGCAGACCTCGGCCATGGACTGCGGCCCGGCCGCCCTGAAATGCCTGCTCGAAGGCTTTGGTGTGCCGGTCAGCTACGGCCGCCTGCGCGAGGCCTGCCAGACCAGTGTGGACGGCACCTCGATCGACACCATTGAAGTGGTGGCCCAGCAACTGGGCCTGCAGGCCGAGCAGGTCATGCTGCCACTGGACCGCCTGTTCATGCCCGAAGCCAAAAGCCTGCCGGCCATGGTGGTGGTGCGCCACAAAGACGGCGCCACCCACTTCGTGGTGGTCTGGAGCCGCCACGGCAACTGGCTGCAGCTGATGGACCCGGCCGTGGGACGGCGCTGGGTCAGCGTGCAAAGCTTCGCGCAGGAGGTGTTTCAGCACAGCATGGAAGTGCCCTCCAGTGGCTGGCGCGAATGGGCCGGCAGCGACGATTTCCGCCTCCCCATGGAGCAGCAGCTGCGCCATCTGGGCGACACTGCGGCACAGGCACGCGAACGCGTTGACCGGGCCTTGCAGGACCCGCTCTGGTTCGGAGCGGCCACCCTGGAGGCCAGTGCCCGCTTTGTGCAGTCGGTGGTGGACGCCGGCGGCCTGCAAGCGGGCAAGGAAGCGCTGCAGATGGTGGACAGCCTCTACCAGCAGACCCATGCCAGCAGCGGCGACATCTTTCACCTGCTGCCCCCCAAATACTGGTCGGTGGAGCCGGCCCAGCCCGATGAAGAAGGCGAGCTGCAGCTCATCCTGCATGGCGCGGTGCTGCTCAAGGTGGCGGGGCTGGCGGACCCGGTGCTGGGGCCCGATGGGTATCCACGCGACACCCAGACCATGGCCTCCATCGAGCTGCTCACCGCCCTGAACCAGACGCCCGACCAGCCGCTGCGCACCATCTGGGGCATGCTGCGCCAGGACGGGCTGATCGGCCCGTGGATCCTGGGCCTGGCAGCGGCCGTGTCGGCTGCGGTGGTGCTGATCGAGATCCTGCTGTTTCGCGGCCTGTTTGACATCCGCTGGGCGCTGGGCCTGCCCTCGCAGCGGCTGGCGGCGCTGTGCGGGCTGATGGTGCTGGTGGCGGTGCTGACCCTGGTGGAGCTGCCCATCCTCACCGAGGCCATGCGCTACGGGCGCCACCTGGATGTGCGCCTGCGCATGGCCCTGCTGCAAAAGCTGCCGCGCCTGGCCGACCGCTATTTCCAGAGCCGGCCGGTCTCCGACATGGCCGATCGCAGCCACAGCATCCATGTGGCGCGCCAGGTGCCGGGCTTTGGCCTGCAGTTCCTGCAGATCGGCTGCGACCTGTGCTTCACCCTGCTGGGCATTGGCCTGATCGACCCGGCCAGCCTGCTGCCCGCCATGCTGGTGGCCTTGCTGACCTTGGTGATACCGGCGCTGGCCCAGCCCCTGATCAATGAGCGGGACCTGCGGGTGCGCAACCATGCCGGCGCCCTGCATGTGTTCAACCTGGACGCCCTCCTGGGCCTGGTGCCCATCCGCACCCATGGCGCGCAGCGCGTGGTGCGGCGCCAGCACGAAGGCCTGCTGGTGGAATGGGCGCGCTCGGCGCGCGGCCTGATCAGCATGTCGCTGGGTACCCAGGCCCTGCAGTCCCTGCTCTGCCTGAGCCTGGTGGGCATGCTGCTGTACCAGCACTTTCTACGTACCGGCAGTGCCAGTGGTGCCGACCTGCTGCTGGTGTACTGGGCGCTCAAGCTGCCCGCCATCGGCCAGGGCCTGTGCACCCTGGCCCAGCAATACCCGGCGCAACGCAACACCATGCTGCGCCTGATGGAGCCCCTGCAGACGCCCTCGGCCCCGGTGGCGCCGGCCGCCGCCCTGCCCGGCCAGTCGCGCCGGGCGGAGCCACCGGCTGCGGCGGTGTCCATCGCCATCGAAGACGGCCTGGTGCTGGCCGGTGGCCACAGCCTGCTGCGCGCGGTGCAGCTTCGCATCGCGCCGGGTGAGCATGTGGCGATTGTGGGCGCATCCGGTGCCGGCAAGTCCACCCTGCTGGGCCTGCTGCTGGGCTGGCACGGCCTGTCCGAAGGCAGCCTGCTCATCGACGGCCAGCCGCTCAACGATGCCAGCCAGGATGCCCTGCGCCAGGCCACCGCCTGGGTCGACCCGGGCGTGCAGATCTGGAACCACAGCCTGCTGGACAACCTGCAGTACGCCAGCGACGGCGATGTCACCGATCGCCTGGCCGGCGTGCTGGAGCATTCGCAGCTGCGCCGCGTGCTGCAGCACCTGCCGGACGGACTGCAAAGCGTGCTGGGCGAAGGCGGTGCACGCCTGTCGGGCGGCGAGGGCCAGCGCGTGCGCCTGGCCCGCGCCCTGATGCAAAGCCCGGTGCGCCTGGCCTTGCTGGACGAACCCTTTCGCGGCCTGGACCGCAACCAGCGCGAAGCCCTGCTGCTGGAGGCGCGCCTGTGGTGGGCCGATGCCACCCTGCTGTGCGTCACCCACGATGTGGCCGAAACGCTGTCTTTCAACCGGGTCCTGGTGGTGGACGATGGGCGCATCGTGGAAGACGGCGCACCGCTGCGCCTGGCCCAGGAAGACACCCGCTACCGCGCCCTGCTGGAGGCCGACCGCTCGGTGCGTGAACGCATGTGGAGCGGTGACTACTGGCGCCGCGTGCAGGTGCAGGGCGGCCGCCTGCTGAACAACGGCGCACAGGACACCGCCGCATGAGCGTCTCCCTCAAGCGCCTGCGCTGGCCGCTGCTGCGCGCCGGTGAAGCCCTGGCCGAACTGGCGCGGCGCTCGGGGCTGACCAGCGGCGCCCCCGAGGTGCCCCCCCTCACCCATGGCCTGGACCTGCATGATGAGGCCGCCCAGGCCCACTGGATCGAATGGGCGGCCGAGCGCCTGGGCGTCGAGGCCGAAGCGGTTGCAACGCCCTTGGGCACCTTGCCCGAGCTGCTGGCCAGCGCCGCCCCGGCCCTGCTCTGGCTGCCCGGCAGCGAGGGCAGTAGCGGCAGTTTTCTGCTGCTGCACCAGGCCCGCAAGGGCCAGGTGCAGCTGATCGGGCCCGACCTGTCGCTGCAGCAGCTGACACTGGACGAACTGGCCGCTGCCCTGTGCCAACCGGTGCAGGCGCCCTATCTGGCGGCCATGGACCGCCTGCTGGACGTGGCCCAGGTGCCGGATGCCAAGCGCGAAAGCACGCGCCAGGCCATGCTGCATGAACACCTGGCCAGCGAGCAGGTGGGACGCTGCTGGCTGCTGCGCGCCGCACCTGGCCAGGGTTTCTGGCTACAGCTGCGCCAGGCCCGCCTGCCCGGCAAGGTGGGCTGGATGCTGGGGGTCTTCGGCGTGCTGTATGGCGCCGAGATCGCCAGCTGGTCGATGGTGGGGCAGATCACCCTGAACGGCCGGCTCGACCTGGGCTGGCTGGCGGCCTGGGCGCTGTTGGTGCTGTCGCTGGTGCCCCTGCACCTCCTGGGGGGCTGGCTGGACGCCAGCTTTGCGCTGGAGATGGGTCGCATGCTCAAGACCCGCCTGCTGACCGGCATTCTGCAATCCGACCTGGACACGGTGCGTACCCAGGGTGCCGGGCAGTTGCTCAGCCGCGTGATGGAATCGCAGGCACTGGAATCGCTGGCGGTGAATGGCGGCATGGGCGTGCTGGTGGCCACGCTGGAGCTGGGCATTGCTGCGGTGGTGCTGGCGGGCGGTGCCGGTGGCCTCGGCCATGTGCTTGTGCTGCTGGGCTGGCTGCTGCTCAGCCTGGCCTTGAGCTGGCGCTATTTCCGTCGTCTGCGCCACTGGGTGCTGCTGCGCCTGGACCTGACCCATGGCCTGGTGGAGCGCATGGTCGGTCACCGCACCCGCCTGGCGCAGGAGCGCCCCTGGCGGCGCGACCTGCAGGAAGACCTGGCCATGCAGGATTACCTGGCCGCCTCGCAGGCCATGGACCGCTCCATCGTGCCCGCGGCCATCCTGCTGCCGCGCGGCTGGATGCTGGTCGGACTGGCCGGCCTGCTGCCGGCCTTCGTGGCCGGAAACGCCAGCCCGGCATCCCTGGGCGTGGCACTGGGCGGCATGATGCTGGCCAACCGCGCGCTGACTGGCATATCGGCCGGCCTGGCAGCCATTTCGCGCGCCGCCGTCTCCTGGCAGCAGGTGGGCAGCCTGTTTGCCACCCGTGGCGTGGCCGCCGGCAAGATGCCTTACCTGGGGCCCGGCACCAACATCCCATCCGAAGATCCCAGCGTGCGGGGCCCGGTGATCGACGCCAGCCAGCTTTGCTTCGGGTATGGCCCCAATGGCGAAATGGTGCTCAATGGCCTGAACCTGCGGATTGAAAGCGGCGAGCGCATATTGCTGGAAGGCCCCTCGGGCGGCGGCAAGTCCACCCTGGCCAGCCTGCTGGTGGGCCTGCGCAAGCCCCAGAGTGGCCTGCTCCTGCTCAACGGCCTGGACCGCCACACCCTGGGCGAAGCCTGGCAGCAGCTGGCCACCGAAGCCCCGCAATTCCATGAAAACCACATCCTGTCGGGGCCGCTGGCCTTCAACCTGCTGATGGGCCGCAACTGGCCGGCCACCCCGGCCGAGATGCAGGAGGCCACCGACCTCTGCGTGGAGCTGGGCCTGGGGCCGCTGCTGGAGCGTATGCCCTCGGGCTTGATGCAGATGGTGGGCGAGACCGGCTGGCAGCTCTCCCATGGCGAGCGCAGCCGCATCTTCCTGGCGCGCGCCCTGCTGCAGAAGGCCGATCTGACGGTGCTGGACGAGAGCTTTGCCGCACTGGACCCCGAAACCCTGGAGCAATGCCTGCATTGCGCCCTGCAGCGCAGCAAAGCCCTGCTGGTGATTGCCCATCCGTAAGGCACAGGCGCTTACACAAATTTGCCGATTTCAGCATTATTTTCAGACCAAGGTCTGAGGAAAAATAAGACCCAGGTCGAAACAAAATCGCGAAATTCAGGCGTGCCGGCCACAGGGAAGGCAGGTCTAGTATCCAACCATCGCATCAATTTCCCCTTTTAGGAGTGTCCCATGAAAGTCAAAACCGGTATCAAGGCAGGTCGCCACGGCGGCGTTGAAATCCCCCACGGTGGTCACGTTCGCCGCCCGTTCCAAGGCGTCTAAGCCGCTGCACTAGCTGCTGTCAACCACGGACGCCACCCTCGCGGTGGCGTGCCGCATGTCCCCCCTGCTTCGCATCCAGCCTCTGGGCTTTCCCTGGCCCACGATTGATCCTTTCCTGTTTTGCGTGCATCACAACGATGCCTATCCGGCGGGCAATGCCCAGCTTGGTCCGGCGGCGTCTTTGCGCGACCGCAATCTGGGCCAGGACTTTTCCGGCAAGGACGGCTGGAGCATGTACCACGGCGAAGTGGTGCCCGGCTTTCCGGCCCATCCGCACCGCGGCTTCGAGACCGTGACCATCGTGCGCGAGGGCCTGATCGACCATTCCGACTCGCTGGGTGCCACAGCGCGCTTTGGTGGTGGTGATGTCCAATGGCTCACCGCCGGCAAGGGAATCGTGCACTGCGAGATGTTCCCCCTGCTGCAAAGCCAGGCGCCCAATCCCACCGAGCTGTTCCAGATCTGGCTGAACCTGCCGGCCCGCTCCAAGATGGCCGAGCCGCACTTCACCATGTTCTGGCATGAGCACATCGCCCGCGTGCAGCAGCGTGATGCGTCTGGCCGCGAGACCCTGGTCACCAGCATCGCCGGCGGGCTGTTGGGCCCCATCAGCCTGCCACCGCCACCCGACTCCTGGGCGTCGCAGGCCGATGCCGACCTGGCCATTCTCACCCTGAAGATGGCGGCCGGTGCGCGCTGGACACTGCCCGCCGCGCAAGGCGCCACAACCCGGCGCCAGCTGTACTTTTTCAAGGGAAGCAGCCTGCAAGTGGCAGGCCAGACCGTGCAGGCAGGCCACGCGCTGGAACTGGCTGGCAACCAGGTGGCAGAACTGCTCAACGGTGACGCGGAGGCCGAGTTGCTGCTGCTGCAGGGCCGCCCCATTGCCGAGCCGGTGGCCCAGTACGGCCCCTTTGTGATGAACACCCAGGCCGAGATCCAGCAGGCCTTCAGCGACTACCGCCGCACCCAGTTTGGTGGCTGGCCCTGGCAGCAAAGCGACCCGGTGCACGGCCCGGTGCGTGGCCGTTTCGCCCGCCATGCCGATGGCCGGTTGGAAGAGCGCAGCAGCGCCCCGTCCTAGGCAGGAAAAGGGCAGGCACACGGCGTGCCAAAGCCCCTCAGATTCGGGTCGGGATCACCCGCCTTTTCGGACCATTGCCCTGTGTGGCACAGGCAACAATAAGCCATGTTCCATCCACACCAGCAGCGCACCATGGAAATGCAGAATCCGCTCATGTTGTCCCAACAGGAATTGGCCCAGCGCTGGGGCCGCTCCGTCTGTGCCATCGGCCTGTACAGTGCCGTGGGGCTGGGCCCCAAATACGTCAAGCACGACGGCGTGCTGTGCTACCCGGTGGAAGAAGTCCAGAAATACGAACGTGCGCGCCTGATGCACTAGAGAGATTAGCCCCCACGCTCACTGCGTGTCATTCGCTGCCCCCCCGAGGGGGCCATCGCGGCTTGGGGCTGCCCGGCGCCGCTCATGCTGCCCCCACGCTCATGCACTGCGTGTCATTCGCTGCCCGCTGGGCTAGTTCAGCACTTGGGTGAGCAAACGGCCTGCGACTTGCCGATCAGCTTGCGCGTGACCATCTCCGAACGGGGCCTGTGCTTGCCGCACAGAAAGCAGGACATGGTGGAGTTACCGGAAAAAGGAGGGGCCGAAAAAGGCGAACCGCCAACCTTGGACTTGTAACGCAGACCGTCTTCCAAGATGGTGGTTTTGGTGGGGGGCTTGCTCATGCCCCTATTTTACCGGCCTCCAGGACCCTCCAAGGCCATCCACTGCTGCAAGAGCAGGCGTGCGGTGGACATATTGGTGGCACAGGGCACATCGTGCACATCGCAGGCCCGCACCAGGGCGTTGATATCGGGTTCGTGGGGCTGCGGCGTCATCGGGTCGCGCAGGAAGATGATGGCATCGATCTCGCCCACGGCCAGACGGGCGCCTATCTGCAGGTCACCGCCCAGGGGACCGCTAAGCATGCGCTCCACCTCCAGACCGACCTCTTTTTCCAGGCGCCCGCCGGTGGTGCCGGTGGCGCACAGGCGGCAGCCTTTCAGAAAGGCGGAAAACTCCTGGGCCAAGGCCACCATGTCGGCCTTCTTGTTGTCATGGGCGATAAGAGCCAGTCGGTGTTGCTTGGTCATAAAACAAAGGTAAAAAAAGAGGCGGCACGCTAGTCGATCAGCACGCGGTACTGCACCCGGCCCAGGGTGGAGGCAATCAGGCGGGCATTGGGCTCGTCGGTGTTCTGCACCCAATCCTCGGCCGCCTGGCGGCTGCGGCCGAAGTGCATGTGGCGAGCCACCAGGCGCTGCAGGCGCAGCGGCTCTGGAACCTGGGCGTACCAGATCTCATGCAGCAGGCCCGCCACCTGGCTCCAGCCACCCTGCGCCAGCGCCAGGTAGTTGCCCTCGGCAATCAGCAATCGGGTGTCGGGAAAGATCGGTATGGCACCGGCCACCGGCTCTTCGATTTCGCGGCGGAACACCGGGGCATAGACGGTGTCCTCGGGCCCTTGGTCATGCAGGCGCTTGAGCATGGCGACATAGCCATGGCTGTCAAAGGTATCGGGCGCGCCCTTGCGACCTGCCCGGCCCAGGCGCGCCAGCTCCACATTGGCCAGATGGAAGCCATCCATGGGCACGATCTGCGACTGCCCGGGGTGCAGGGCCTGCAGGCGCTCGGCCAGGGTGGACTTGCCTGCCCCCGGCGGTCCGATGATGCCCAGCAGGGTGCGCTCTGGACGCTGCAGAAATTGCTGCAGGCGCTCGCAGGCCTGGGCAAAGTCCAGGGTAGGTGGGCTGGTGACAACGTCGCTGTGGGGCGTGTGGCTCATGGGTGGAGGCGATGGGTGCGGTGATTGCGTTGGACGCCTGCCAGGCGCCAGCGCAAGCATACGCGCACTTGGCGCCGGCACAGTGCTTAGGCGCTGGGCTGCACATGGCGAAAGGCGCGCCACAGTGCCAGGTCATAGCTGATCTTGAGCAGCCCGCAGGCCACCAGGGGTGTGGCCAGCCAGCCCGCCTGAAACAGCCAGCCCGCCAGCACCGGGCTGAGGGCCGCAGCCAGGCTGCGCGGCACGGCGGTGAAGCTGGCAGCGGCGGCACGCTCTTGCGGCTGCACCACCGACATCACAAAGGCGCTGCGAGCAGGCACATCCATCGAAGACACCAGTGCGCGCAGCAGCAGCAGGCAAAGCGCCATCTCGCGCTGGGGTGCAAAGGCCGCTGCAATCAGACACAGGCTGGCCGGTATGTGGGTGAACACCATGGTGTTGACCAGGCCGATGCGCCGCGCCAAGGCCGGTGCGGCCAGCTGGGAAAACGCGGCCAGCAAACCCGCCCCAAAGAAGAAAGCACCGGCTGCTGCGGGCGACAGTTGAAAGCGCTGAAACAGCCACAGGGCCAGCAGTGCATTGACCACCAGGCCGCCAGCAAAGGAATCCAGGCAGAACAGGGCCGCCAGACGCAACACCGCAGGCCGCGACGCGGGCCCCAGGGGTGCCGCGCGCTCACGCGCGCCCTGCCCGGCAGGCAGGCCGCGATAGGCCCACCAGACCGCCAAGCCCAGGAGGCCATACAGCACAAACATGGCCTGCAGTGACTGCAACGGCGTCATGCCCAGGGCCTGCACCAGACGCTCAGGCAGGCCCGCTGCCAGGGCCCCCATGGCCGCGCACAGCGCGCCGGTGAGGGCGTAGCGGGCAAACAGCTCGGTGCGCTGCTGGGACTGCCCCTCTGCCAGGCGCGCATGTTCCAGCGGCAGGAACACGCTGACATCACCCGAGCTGGGATTGAGGGTGCCGACGAAGGCCAGCAGCAGCAAGGGCCCAAAGCCGGTGATCCAGGCAAAGCCCAGGCCGGTGGCGGCCATGAGCACGGCCGCTGCGCGCATCAGGCTGCGGCTGTCAAAGCGGTGGCCCCAGGCGCCCACCGCAAGGGTCGCCGAGGCCGAGCCCAGCAGCGTGGCCGTCGCCAGCGCCCCTACCTCGGCGGCGCCAAAGCCACGCGTCACCAGGTACAGCGGCAACAGCACCGCCACAAAGCCGTCGGCAAAGCCGCGCAGGGCGCGCGCGGCAAACACCGGCAACAGATTGCGGGGAGTCGCGGGAGGTAGGAGTCGCTGCAACACGTCAGGCCGTTTGGTGGAATGGGCCCATGCTAGCCCGATTCCCGGCCTGGCCGCTCAACGCACGGATATCTGCTTGCTGCTACCGCCTGCGCGCTTGGGCAGGCTGAGGTGCAACACACCGTTGGCGTACTTGGCCTCGGCCTTGGACTCATCGACCTCATGCGAGAGCACAAAGCTGCGGGTCTGGTGGCCATAGCAGCGCTCGCGGCACAGCATGCCCGACTTGCCGTTTTCTTCCGCATGGGACTCGGTCTGGGCATCGATGGACACCTGCTTGCCTTCGATGGCAACCTTGATGTTCTCCTTGCTCGCGCCCGGTATGTCGGCATCGACCTGATAGGTCTTTTCGTCTTCTGAAACATCGATGCTGATGCGGGCTGCCGCATCAGCCCCCCAGCCTGGGAACATGGGAAAGCCGCTGAAAAAATCATCGATCCTGCGCAAGGGGTCCAGGCGCGCAAAGCTCCTGTAGGGGTCGTAGCGGCTTACGCGGGACGCGGGATCAAAAGGGGTCAACGTGTGGGTCATGGTGCACCTCTTGGTATGGGAGATGGAACCATGTTATGAGGCCAGAACTGGAATTCAAGCGCACTTTGCCATTTGCCTCCAGGGGTGTGCACCTCAAGCGCCGGGCCGTGTAGCCAGCAGGCCAATCACTGCCGACATGCCCTTGTGCCCATCCCCTTCGGCCAGTGCGACCTCATGCGCGTCAAGCAGCTGTATGTCCAGGCCGCCCAACTCCTGGCGCAGCAGCTCCGGGGTATACAGATGCGAGAGCACCCCAGGACCGCCGGTACCGTATTCCAGCTGCTTGGGCGTGTAACCCACCAGGATGAGGCTACCCCCCGGCTTGAGGCTTTGCACCATGTTGTTGAACAGGCGCTGGCGCATGGCAGGCTCGGCAAACTGCACAAAGATGGCGGCCACCCCGTCATAGGCCTGGGGGGTCCAGGCAAAGTCGTCGCAACCCGCCACGGTGAATTCAACGCTCACCTGGTTTTGCTGTGCCAGGCGCCTGGCTTTCTCAACGCCCACTTCCGCAATGTCAAAGGCGTGCACCTGGTGGCCCTGGCCGGCCAGCCACACGCTGTTGCGGCCTTCGCCATCGGCCACGCACAGAATGCGCGAACCGGGTTTCCACACCGAAGCGTGCTTGCGCAGCCAGGCATTGGGCTCGGTCCCAAAAACATAGGCGTCTTTGGCAAAGCGCTTGTTCCAGGTTTCTGCCGGCTGGGTGAACGGGGTGTTGCTGCGGGTGCTCATAAGCTGGAGGCCTCTGGTGATGCGTGGGGGCAATGCAGAATAGCAGCCCCAAGCATACCCCAATGGGTATATACCCCACCCATCAGCCCGCCCAAACACCTGCGGCAGGCGGACAGCACCTCCTGTGTGCAGCCGGGCCGCCCCGCTTATTTCAAGGTGCAGGACGCCTGCACGCGCTGGCGGTAATGCAGCAGCAGTTTCTTGACCAGCACCAGGGGAAGGTTGCGAATGGCTGGCGGCAGATAGCCGGTGGTTCGGAAGGAGAACGTTGCCGCCCAGCGTGTGAAAGGCCTAAGCCAGGCGGTTGCCCGCAGAAACGCTTGTTGCTCGGTGCTGTTCATGGTGAGCTCTCTGTTCGATCGGCCGACGGGCCCGCGCAAGGTCTGCGCAGCACATCGTCAGGCCCCTAGCCTAACGTACCATGGCCTCATGTTTGCTTACTGCACCCGCACCATGGCCTGTGGCAGCGACAATCCCTGCAAACTCTGCCGCCGCTCTGCGGGCCGCGTGCGCTGCTGATGCACCCCCGAGTTGCCGTTGTACAAGACCTGAATTGCATGCAAAAGACTGAACCGCCCATCGCTGCGCACACGCCCATGATGCAGCAGTACCTAGCCCTCAAGGCAAACTTCCCGGACACCTTGCTGTTCTACCGCATGGGGGACTTTTATGAGATGTTCTACGCCGATGCTGAAAAGGCCGCGCGCCTCCTGGACATCACGCTGACCACGCGCGGCCAGTCGGCCGGCGCACCGATCCAGATGGCGGGCGTGCCCTTTCATGCCATGGAGAGCTATCTGGCCAAGTTGATTCGCCAGGGCGAATCGGTGGCCATCTGCGAGCAGGTCGGTGAAGTCGGCGGCAAGGGCCCGGTGGAGCGCCGCGTGGTGCGGGTGGTCACGCCCGGCACCCTGACCGACGCCGAGCTGCTGAACGAAAAAAGTGAATCCATGCTGATGGCGGTGCACCAGGGGCCGCGCAACCGCTGCGGCCTGGCCTGGCTTTCGCTGACCCAGGGCCTGGTGTTTCTGGCCGAGTGCACGCCCGACGAGCTGCCTGCCTGGGTCAGCCGCGTCGCGCCCAGCGAACTGGCCTACAGCGCTGCGGCAAGCCAGGGTTTTGAAGAGCGGCTCAAGCGCCTGCGCATGGGCAATGCCCTGTTTCTCACCACCCGCCCCGAGTGGCAGTTTGACAGCAGCCTGGGCCAGGCCAAGCTGCTCGAAGCCCTGCAGGCCGCCAGCCTCTCCAGCTGGAACGCCCAAGAGTCTGTGCTGGCCCATGCCGCCGCTGCCGCCTTGCTGGCCTATGCCGAGCACACCCAGGGCCGCAAGCTCACCCACCTGGGCGGCGTGCAAGTGCAGCGCGACGATGCGCTGATCGACCTGCCCGCCAGCACCCGGCGCAACCTGGAGCTCACGCAGACCCTGCGCGGCGAAGAGGCACCCACCCTGTTCTCGCTTCTGGACACCTGCCTCACCGGCATGGGCAGCCGCGCCCTCAAGCGCTGGCTGCTGGAGCCCAAGCGCGTGCGCACTGAGGCGCGCATGCGCCTGCAGGCCATCCACGCCCTGCACCGCGGTGCCAACGCCAACCTGTGGCAGAGCCTGCGCGCCCAGCTCAAGGGCTGCGCTGATGTGGAACGCATCACCGCCCGCCTGGCCCTGCGCCAGGTGCGTCCGCGCGAGCTGGTGGCACTCTTGCTCACCTTGCAGAAGACCGAGGGCCTGGCAGCGCAATTGCAGGGCCAGGACGGCCTGCTGGGCCAGTTCAGCAGCGCACTGCTGGCGCCGCCCGAATGTGCCGCCCTGGTGGCCGCCAGCATTGCCGCCGAGCCGGCCGCCCTGGTGCGCGACGGCGGCGTGATTGCCGACGGCTTTGATGCCGAACTGGACGAGCTGCGCGGCATCCAGAACAACTGCGACGCCTTTCTGCTGGAGCTCGAAGGCCGCGAAAAGGCGCGCACCGGCATTGCCACCCTGCGTGTGCAGTTCAACCGGGTGCATGGCTTCTACATCGAGGTCAGCACCGCGCAGGCAACCAAGGTACCTGAAGACTACCGGCGGCGCCAGACCCTGAAAAATGCCGAGCGCTTCATCACGCCTGAGCTCAAGGCCTTCGAGGACAAGGCGCTGTCGGCCCAGGAGCGGGCCCTGGCGCGCGAGAAGTGGTTGTTTGAGCAGGTGCTCGACCAGTTGCAGGCCTTTGTGCCCATGCTGGGGCGCACGGCCCAGGCCCTGGCCGCGCTGGACGCCCTGTGTGCCCTGACCGAGCGCGCCCTCACGCTGGACTGGTGCGCGCCGCAGTTTGTGGAGCAGCCCTGCATCGACATCACGCAGGGCCGCCACCCGGTGGTGCAGGCGCGCCTGGCGGAGCTCTCGGGCCTGTCCGGGCCAGGGGGCAGCCGCAATTTCATCGCCAACGACACCCGGCTCGGCCCGAAGCAGCGCATGCAGGTGATCACCGGCCCCAACATGGGCGGCAAATCGACCTATATGCGCCAGGTGGCCCTGATCGTGCTGCTGGCCAGCATGGGCAGCCATGTGCCGGCCGCTGCCTGCACGCTGGGGCCGATAGACGCCATCCACACCCGCATCGGTGCCTCGGATGACCTGGCCAATGCCCAGTCCACCTTCATGCTGGAGATGACCGAGGCCGCGCAGATCCTGCATGCGGCCACGCCCCAGAGCCTGGTGCTGATGGACGAAATAGGCCGCGGCACCTCCACCTTCGACGGCCTGGCCCTGGCCAGCGCCATTGCCACGCAGCTGCACGACAAGACCCAGGCCTTCAGCCTGTTTGCCACGCACTACTTCGAGCTCACCGCGTTTCCGGCCAGCCACCATGCGGCCTTGAATGTGCATGTGAGTGCCACCGAGGCCGGGCGCGACATCGTGTTTTTGCACAGCATTGAGCCTGGCCCGGCCAGCAAGAGCTACGGGGTGCAGGTGGCGCGGCTGGCCGGCATGCCCACGGCCGTCCTGAACCAGGCCCGCAACACCCTGCAGGCCCTGGAAGACCAGGCCAGTGCGGCGCAGCGTCAGGTTGACTTGTTTGCAGCCCCCCCCGTGGAAGCGGCTCAGACCCGCAGCGCCGTGGAGGAGGCCCTGGCAGCAATCGACCCGGACGCCATGAGCCCACGCGAAGCCATGGATGCGCTCTACCAGCTCAAGCAGCTGTCGCTTAGGCCCTGATCGGCGTCGCATCCAGGGGCTCAAAAGCAGCGCATTCTGATTTTGGCCAGTTGGCTGCCCCTATGATGGGGTTTGACCCATTCAGGAGGTGCGGCTGCCGTGAACACGCTCAACAATCTCAAGATTTCCACCCGCCTAAGTGCGACTTTTTCCATGCTGGTGGTGGCCATGCTGGTCATAGCCGCCACCGGTGTGCTGCAGATGGGCCACATGTGGCGCAATGCCGATGTCATATCCAACCTCTGGCTGCCCAAGTCAGTGGCGGTCAACCAGATGAGCTCGGGGCTGGCCAGCTTTCGCATGGCCGAGCTGCAGCTGGTCATGAGCACGGTGGACAGCGAGTCCGAACAGCTGCTCAAGAAAATCGCCCAGGTGCAGAGCGCCTTTGATGCGGACAGCGCGGCCTTTGCCGGCAAGATCAGTGACGAGGAAGAGAAGAAGCTTTTTGAGAGTTTCTCGGCCGACTGGAAGGCCTACCTGAAGATCCACGAGCAGGTGGTGGCCCTGGCCAAGCAATTCCAGGCCGAGCAGGGCAAGCGACTGCTCAACACCACGGCGGAGAAGCTGTTCGCACAGGCCAATGGCACCCTGCAGCAGCTGGTGCAGATCAGCCAGCAAGGTGCTGCCAGCGCCAGTGCCCTTAGTGCCAGCACCTACAACACGGCGCGCGCCTCCATGCTGCTGATTGCGGCCCTGGGCCTGGGCCTGGCCGCTGTGGCCGCTGTGGTGCTGATTCGCTCCATCACGCGGCCGATGTCGGCCGCGGTGCAAGCCATTGAGCGGGTGGCCGGCGGCGACCTGAGCATGCGCATCGAGGCCCATACCCGCGACGAGGCCGGTCAGCTGCTGGTGGCCCTCAACAACATGCAGCGCGGCCTGATTGACGTGGTGAGCCGGGTGCGCCACGGCTCTGAGGCGGTGTCGGCCGCCAGCGCGGAAATTGCCTCGGGCAACCACGACCTGTCGGGCCGCACCGAGCAGCAGGCCAGCGAGCTGGAGCACACCAATGCCGAGATGAGCAAGCTAAGCGGCGCCGTCTCCGAAAACGCGGACAACTCGCGCCAGGCCAACCAGCTCGCCCAGGAGGCCTCGGCGCTGGCCGTGCGGGGCGGCCAGGTGGTGGGCCAGGTGGTAGAGACCATGAAGGGCATCAACGACAGCTCACGCAAGATTGCCGACATCATTGGCGTGATCGATGGCATCGCCTTCCAGACCAATATCCTGGCGCTCAATGCCGCGGTGGAAGCGGCCCGTGCCGGCGAGCAGGGCCGCGGCTTTGCCGTGGTGGCCTCAGAGGTGCGTTCGCTGGCCGGACGCTCGGCAGATGCCGCCAAGGAAATCAAGAGCCTGATCGGCGCCAGCGTGGAGCGGGTGGAGCACGGCACCCAGCAGGTGGGACAGGCCGGCCAGACCATGTCCGAGCTGGTGGACGCCATCCAGAAGGTGGCCCACATTATGGAGAGCATCAGCAGTTCCAGCCATGAACAGGCCGCAGGGGTTCAGCAGCTGGGCTCGGCCATGACCACCATCGACCAGTCCACCCTGCAGAACGCCGCCATGGTGGAAGAAATGTCGGCTGCCGCCAACACCCTGCGCCAGCAGGCCGCCGAGCTGGTGGATGCGGTTTCGGTGTTCAAGATCGGGCACGGCGCCCAATTGGCGCTGACCTAAAATCACCCCTTTTGCCTGAAGAAGCCGCTTCATGACGTACTGCGTAGCCATCAAACTGAATGCCGGATTGGTGTTCCTCTCAGACTCCCGCACCAACGCAGGCCTGGACCAGATCAGCACCTTCCGCAAGATGATCGTCTACGAGAAGCCCGATGACCGCTTCATGGTGCTGCTGTCGGCCGGCAATCTGAGCATTTCACAAAGCATCCGCGAGATTTTGCAGGTGGAGCGCCTCAAGGATGGCGAAGAAGAAGAAGGCACCACCATCTGGAACGCCACCAGCATGTTCGATGCGGCCCGTGTGCTGGGTTCGGCCATCCGCAAGGTGTATGAGCGCGATGCCGCGTCGCTCAAACAGTCGGGCGTGGACTTCAATGTCTCGCTGATCTTTGGCGGCCAGATCAAGGGCGAAGGCATGCGCTTGTTCCAGGTGTATTCGGCCGGCAACTTCATTGAAGCCACGCCAGAGACGCCTTACTTCCAGGTGGGCGAATCCAAGTACGGCAAGCCGGTGCTCGACCGCGTCATCACCCCTTCCACGCCGCTGGACGAGGCTGCCAAGTGCGCGCTGGTGTCCATGGATTCCACCCTCAAATCCAACCTCTCGGTGGGCCTGCCCATGGACATGGTGGTGTACGAGGTGAACAGCTTCCAGACCGACAAGGTGGTCTGCATCGACGAGCACAACCCCTATTTCCAGATGCTGCACGGCAGCTGGGGCCAGAAGCTGCGCGAGGTGTTTGACAGCATTGAAGACCCAACCTGGGACGGCGCCCAGACCAGCGTACCCCTGATGGTGCCCAGCGCCCGCAGCCTGCCGCTGAAAAAAATCACGACGCCCGACGAGCGACTGATCTAAGCCGCCTGCAGAGGGCGCCTGGCCCTCAGGCTGTCCATTTCACCGTGCCGGTCCAGGCGGTGAGCAGCACCACCAGACCAAAGGCGATGCGGTAGTAGGCAAAGCCGACAAAGCTGTGGGTGGCAATGAACTTGAGCAGCCAGCGTATGCACAGCCAGGCCGCGATGAAGGACACGAAAAAGCCCACGCCGAACAGCGGCAGGTCGGCCATGCTAAGCGACGCCCGCTCCTTGTACAGGCTGTAGACGCCGGCCCCTATCAGGGTGGGGATAGCGAGGAAGAAGGAAAACTCGGCCGCCACCTTGCGCGACAGGCCCAGGCACATGCCGCCGATGATGGTGGCGCCGCTGCGGCTGGTGCCCGGAATCATGCCCAGGCACTGCACCAGGCCGACCTTGAGCGCATCAAATCCCGACAGGTCATCGATGTCACGCACCCGCACCCGGGGTTGGGCAAATTTCTCCACCCACAAGATGATGAAGCCGCCCACGATAAAGGCCCCGGCCACCACACCCGGGTTGAAGAGATGGGCCTTGATGGTCTTGTAAAGGGCCAGGCCGATGAGGGCCGCCGGCAGAAAGCCGATGAACACATTGGCGGCAAAGCGCTGGGCCCGCCGGCTGTCACCCAGCAGCACCACGGTGCTGCGCAGCTTGGCCCAATACACTAGGATCACGGCCAGGATGGCGCCCGTCTGGATCGCAATCTCAAACACCTTGGCCTTTTCATCCTCAAATCCCAGCAGCGCTCCGGTAAGGATCAGATGGCCGGTGCTGGAGATCGGCAGGAACTCGGTGAGCCCCTCCACGACGCCCATGATGGCGGCTTTGATCAGCAAAACAATATCCAAAATACTCTCCCAATAATTACTCGTAGCGCAGAGCCTGTATGGGCTGTAGTTTAGAGGCCTGCCGTGCCGGGTAAAAACCAAAGAACACCCCGACAAAAGCCGAGAAGCCCACGGCCAGCAAAACCGAGCCCGCACTCAGACTGACCTGCCAGCCGGCAAAGGTCCCCACCGCCCAGGTGGCAGCGGCTCCCAAGGCCACTCCCAGCGCGCCACCCATCACGCTGAGCGTAACCGCTTCAATCAGGAACTGGGCCAGAATGTCGCGCCCGCGCGCACCGACGGCCATGCGCAACCCGATCTCGCGGGTGCGTTCGGTCACGCTCACCAGCATGATGTTCATGATGCCGATGCCGCCTATCAGCAGGCTGATGCCGGCCACCGCTGCCAGCAGCAGGGTCATGGCATGGCTGGATTCTTCCTGGGCCTGCAATATCTCGGTGAGGTTCTTCACCACGAAAGGGTCTTCGCCACCGGGCGGCACCTTGAAGCGCTGGCGCAACAACGCATTGATGCTTTGCTCGACTGCGCGCATGTCCTGGCCGTCGCGCACCTTGACCGAGATGGCCCCCACACGCTTCAGGCGGATGCTGGCGTCCCCGCCCCAGATGCGGTTGCGCAGGGTGGACAGGGGAATCATGATGGCGTCGTCCTGGTCCTGCCCCATGGAGTTCTGGCCCTTGGGCGCCAGCACGCCGATCACGGTCATGGGAATGTTGCGCACCCGTATGGTTTTTTCCACCGGGTCTTCGTCGCCAAACAGCTCGCGCGCCACGGTGGCACCTATCCAGGCCACCTTGGCCGAGCCGGCCAGCTCGGCCGCATCGAACAGGCGGCCGCTGGCCAGCAGCCAGTCACGCGCTTCCAGGTATTCATTGGTGACGCCAATGATGCTCGTGCCCCAGTTGGTATTGCCGTAGACCAGCTGGCCACTGGTGCGCGAGGTGCTGGCCGCCACCTGCACCTCGGGTATCTCCTGGGCAATGGCCTGGCCGTCTTCCTCGGTCAGGCGCTGGCGGGTCTGGGCCCCCAGGCGCACGCCAGCCTGGGAGACGCCACCGGGCATCACCAGCATGATGTTGGAGCCCAGGCCCTTCATCTGTTCCTGCACCCGGTCAGTGGCGCCACGGCCCACCGCAATCATGGTGATCACTGCGGCCACGCCGATGATGATGCCCAGCATGGTGAGCACACTGCGCAAGGCGTTGGCAGCCAATGCGCGCAAGGCACTGCGCAAAGCAGCCAGGCTGTTCATGCAGCCTCCCCGTCCACCGGCTGCTGGCGCCGGTCCTGCACCAGCTGGCCGTCCTTGAACAGCAGCTGGCGTCCTGCCCAGGCGGCAATGTCCGCCTCGTGCGTCACCAGCACCACGGTGATGCCCTGCTGGTTGAGCGTACTGAGCAGGCGCATGATGTCCGTGCTGGTCTCGGAGTCGAGTGCGCCGGTGGGCTCGTCGGCCAGGATCAGCTGCGGCGTGTTGACCAGGGCGCGCGCAATCGCCACGCGCTGCTGCTGGCCGCCCGATAGCTCGGCCGGCGTATGGCCCAGGCGTTCGCCCAGGCCCACGCGCTGCAGCGCCTCCTGGGCCCGCGTTCGCCGCTGGGCTGCCCGGATGCCGCTGTAGACCATGGGCAACTCCACGTTCTCCAGCGCCGAGGTGCGGGCCAGCAGGTTGAATTGCTGAAACACAAAACCGATGCGCCGGTTGCGAATGGAGGACAGCTGGTCGGCTCCCATGTCCTGCACGGCCTCACCGGCCAGCTGGTAGCTGCCGCTGGTGGGCTGGTCCAGGCAGCCCAGGATGTTCATCAAGGTCGACTTGCCCGAACCCGAGGCGCCCATGATGGCCACGAACTCCCCGCGGTGAATGTCCAGCGACACATCGCGCAGGGCGTGCACCGTCTGGGCGGCACCGGCGCGCTGCTGCGCCAGCGTGCCCATGGTGTAGCTCTTGCGGAGGTTGCGTGCCTGGATCAGCACGCTGTCGTTCGAGACCATGGCCGATCAGAACGGTGGCCGCGGGCCGCTGGGCGGGCGCACCGCCGCACTGCCCGCTGGCTGCTTGATGCCCACCAGCACCTCGCTGCCCTCGGCCAGCTCGGCGGGTGGGTTGGGGCCAACCAGCAGCTCGGTCATGCTGCCGTCGCTCACGCCCAGGCGCACCGACAAGGCCTTGGGGCGCCCTTCAGCATCCAGCACATACAGGCGGCCCCGGTTGAGCGCAGGGCCACCACTGCGGACTTTGTGCTGGGGCGCAGCCTGGCTGGCCTGCGCGGTTGCGGGGGCAGCAGCAGGGTCCGATCCTTGCGATTGCGAGGCGGAAGCTGCCGGTGCACTGGCAGCCAAGCGGCTGCGCTCGGCCGGCTCCACGCCGGCAATGCGCAGGCGCAGTGCCGCGTTGGGCACCATGAGCACCTTGGCACGCTGTTCGGTGACGATGCGCACATTGGCCGTCATACCGGGCAACAGGCGGCCGTAGGGGTTGGAGAAGCCCAGGATCGCCACATAGGTCACCACATTGGCCACATTGCTGGCGGCCTTGCGCACCTGGCGTATCTGGCCCTCAAAGGTCTGGCCGGGAAAGGCATCCACCGTGAAACTGGCCTTCTGGCCGGTGTGCACCCGCCCCACATCGCTCTCGTCGATGGCGGCCTCCACCTGCATGTCCTGCAGGTTCTGCGCAATGGTGAAGAGTTCGGGCGCCTGCAGGCTGGCCGCCACGGTCTGGCCGCGCTCAATGGCGCGCTTGATCACGATGCCGTTCACCGGCGAGGTGATGCGGGTGCGGGCCAGGTCGATGCGGGCCTGGGCCAGCGCCGCTTCGCGCTGGGCCACTGTGGCCTGGGCCGATACCACCCCGGCCTGGGCCACCCCCAGCTGCGCCTGCACCGCCTTCAAGGCCTCACGGCTGGTGTTGACCAGGGCGCGCGCCTTGTCGGCCTCGCTCTGGGCAATGAACTGCTTTTCCACCAGGCTTTGCTTGCGCTCCAGATCGCGCTGGGCTTCGGCCAGATCGACCTGGGCGCGCGAGACCTGGGTCTGGGCGGCCAGCACATTGGCCTGGGCCGTGGCCACCGCGGCACGGGCTGCGTCACCATCGGCCTGGGCCGAGCGCACGCGGTATTCAAAGGTCTCGGGGTCGATCTGGGCCAGCAGCTGGCCGGCCTTGACCTCCGCGTTGAAGTCCACCAGCAGGTCACGGATCTGGCCGCTGACCTGGCTGCCCACACTCACCAGGGCCACCGGGTTGACCGCCCCACTGGAAGCCACCGTGGCCTGCAGGTCGCCGCGCTCGATCTTGGCGCTGCGGTATTGCACGGCCTGGGCCGCCGTGTGCTGGCTCCACCCGTAATAGCCTGCGCCCGCTGCGGCGGCCAGCACCAGCGCCACCTGCCAAACATGTTTATTCATTGCCGCATTGTAGAAATCGCCACGGGCTGTCCGGACCGGCCGGGCAAAGGCGCGGGAAAATCAGGGCCTTGGATGCGCCGCACGCACCGATTGCGTGCAAGCACTGCACCAGCGAATAAAGGGATTACAGTCGGCCTCACTGCTGATGGGAGTGCCCGCATGACGATTCGCTACACCAACGTTGCCAACATACTGCCCGAGACCCGCATGCGTCTCTACCCCACCAAGGTCATCAACATCATCGGCGGGCCGGGCTGCGGCAAGTCCATGTTTTCGGCGGCCATCGTGCTGCACCTGCACCTGCACGGCAAGACGGTGGAGACCATTCCCGACTATTCCAAGGCCCTGGCCTGGCAACGCAACCTGGAGGTGCTGAAAAACCAGTACTTCATTGCCCAGCGCCAGTTCGAGATGCTCAGCCTGCTCGACGGCCAGGTGCAGTACCTGGTGACCGAAAGCTCGCTGCCCCAGGTGCTGTTCTACAACGAGAACTACGAGCCCAATATCTGCGATATCGAGAAAACGCGCGCCCAGATCCTGGAGTGGCACCGCCTGCATGACAACATCAATGTGCTGGTGGAGCGCGGTGACAAGCGCTATGTGCGGGCCGGGCGCTTCCAGGAGGAAGAGCAGGCGCGTGCCATCGACCTGGGACTGCGCGAGCTGCTGGAGCGCGAGCAAATCCCCTATACCGCGCTGCCCCCGGACATGGAAGCCATCAACGCCTTTGCCCAATCGGCACTGACCTGATGGCCGCCGCACCACGGCCGTGCACGCGGTTGTGGCACGCTTGTTGCGGAGATTCCACTCTTTTTCGCGTGGCTTACGGCCTGCTTATACTGTGCCCCCTAGGGCTGGCTCTTAAGCGAAAGCCCTATACCCATCCGGAAAGAAGTGCGTTAAGTTCCACCCTGTGGAAAACAATTCACAATTTTCAATTATTTAAATACTGGAGTTTGAAACTCATGAAGCTGAAAAACGTTGCTGTTGCAGTGCTGGCCGTTACCTCTGGCCTTGCATTTGCCCAATCCGTCGTGACCATCGCCCACGTAGGCCCCACCAGCGGCGCAATTGCTCACCTGGGCAAGGACAATGAAAACGGCGCCATCATGGCCGTTGAAGAAATCAATGCTGCCGGCCTGACCATCGGTGGCCAGAAGGTCACCCTGAAGCTGATGACCGAAGACGACGCAGCCGATCCCAAGCAAGGCACGGCCGTTGCCCAGAAGCTGGCTGACGCCAAGGTTGCCGGCGTGGTGGGTCACCTGAACTCCGGTACTTCCATCCCCGCCTCCAAGATCTACAGCGACGCTGGCATTCCCCAGATTTCGCCCTCTGCCACCAACCCCAAGTACACCCGCCAGGGCTTCAAGACCACCTTCCGCGTGGTGGCTGACGACACCCAGCTGGGTGGCACCCTGGGCCGTTACGCTGTGAACACCCTGAAGGGCAAGGCCATCGCCGTGATCGACGACCGTACCGCTTACGGCCAAGGCGTTGCTGAAGAATTCAGCAAGGCCGTGGTTGCCGCCGGCGGCACCGTGGTCGACAAGGAATTCACCACCGACAAGGCCACCGACTTCGCTGCCATCCTGACCACCATCAAGGGCAAGAAGCCTGACGTGGTGTTCTTCGGCGGTATGGACGCCGTTGCCGGCCCCATGCTGCGCCAGATGAAGTCCCTGGGCATCAACGCCAAGTTCATGGGTGGCGACGGCATCTGCTCCACCGACCTGGTGAAGCTGGCTGGTGACTCCATTGCCGACAACCAACTGTTCTGCGCAGAAGCCGGCGGTGTGGAAAAGGGCAGCAAGTTCGCCACCGCCAAGGCTGACTTCGACAAGCGCTACAAGGCCAAGTTCGGCCTGGACGTGCAGGTCTACGCTCCCTATGTGTATGACTCCGTCAAGCTGATGGTTGCTGCCATGGTCAAGGCCGGCTCTGCCGACCCCGCAAAGTACCTGCCCGCACTGGCTGCCACCAAGGACTTCCAGGGCGTGACCGGCCCCATCTCCTTCGACGAAAAGGGTGACATCAAGGGCGGCGCCCTGACCCTGAAGACCGTCAAGGCCGGCAAGCTGGAAGAGCTGTCTGTGATCCGTTAATTCGGCTTGCAGTCCGTGGCAACGCAAGTTGCCATGTTGCGGAAAGGCGCCCTGTTGCACAGGGCGCTTTTTTTTCGCCGTCTAAAATCAGCGCATGAGTACGCCCCCCAACCCCGCCACCCACGCCAAGCCCGCAACTGCCGCTGCATCGGACGCACCCAAGACCAGCAACTTTCTGCGCCAGATCATCGAGTCCGATCTGGAACGGGGCACTTATGCCAGCCGCCGCTGGGCCGGCAGCCCGGGCGACGCCGCCCACCATGGCGCAGGCCAGCCGGATCCGGCCAAGATCCGTACCCGCTTTCCGCCTGAACCCAACGGCTATCTGCACATAGGTCACGCCAAGAGCATCTGCATCAACTTCGGCTTGGCCCGTGATTACGGCGGTGTCTGCCACCTGCGCTTTGACGACACCAACCCCGAGAAGGAAGACACCGAATACGTCAACAGCATCATCGACGCGGTGCGCTGGCTGGGCTTTGACTGGGCCCAGATCGGTGCTCCTGCCGGGCAGAGCGCACCCTACCAGGCCAGCGATTACTTTGGCTTCATGTACCGCGCCGCTGAATACCTGATCGGCGCCGGTCTGGCCTATGTGGACGAGCAGACCGCCGAGCAGATGCGCATCAACCGCGGCGATTTCAGCAAGCCCGGCGTGGACAGCCCGTTTCGCAGCCGCAGCCCCGAAGACAACCTGGCCCGCTTTCGCGAAATGCGTGCCGGCCAGCATGAGGACGGCTCCATGGTGCTGCGCGCCAAGATCGACATGGCCAGCCCCAACATCAATATGCGTGACCCGGCCATCTACCGCATACGCCGCGCCACCCACCACAACACCGGCGACACCTGGTGCATCTACCCCATGTACACCTTTGCGCATCCGATCGAGGATGCGCTGGAGCAGATCACCCACAGCATTTGCACCCTGGAATTCGAAGACCAGCGCCCGTTCTACGACTGGCTGCTGGAGCGCCTGTGCGAAGGCGGCCTGCTGACTTCCCCGCCTCCGCGCCAGTATGAATTTGCCCGGCTGAACCTCACCTATGTCATCACCAGCAAGCGCAAGCTGGCGCAACTGGTCTACGACCACAAGGTGAGCGGCTGGGACGACCCACGCATGCCCACCATCGTCGGCCTGCGCCGGCGCGGCTACACGCCGGCCAGCCTGCAGCTGTTTGCCGAACGCATTGGCGTGACCAAGAGCGACAGCTGGATCGACTACGCCACCCTGGAAGGCTGCCTGCGCGAAGACCTGGAGACCAAGGCCCACCGCGGGATGGCCGTGCTCAACCCGGTGAAACTGGTGATGAGCAACTGGGACGAGGTGTTTGGTGCCGGCCATCTGGAGCCCTGCAGCCAACCCGCCCTGCCCCACGCGGCCGAAGGCATGGAAGTGCCGGTGCGCCACTTCAGCATCGGCAAAGAAGTATGGATCGAGCGCGAAGACTTTGAAGAGGTGCCGCCCAAGGGCTACAAGCGCCTCTTCCCGGGCAACCGGGTGCGCCTCAAGGGTGGCTATGTGATCGAGTGCACCGGCTGCACCAAGGACGCCTCCGGTCAGGTCATCGAAGTGCTGGCCACCGTGGTGCCCGACACCAAGAGCGGCACGCCGGGCAGCGACCTGGTCAAGGTCAAGGCCGCCATCACCTGGGTGGGGGTGGCCGATGGCGTGCAGGCCGAGGTGCGCATGTACGATCGCCTGTTCCTGGACGCGCAGCCCGATGCCGGCGGCAAGGATTTCATTGAAAGCCTGAACCCCAACAGCCTGAAGCTCATCACGGCGATCGTGGAGCCCTCACTGGCCCAGGCCCAGCCCGGCCAGCAGTTCCAGTTTGAGCGCCACGGCTATTTTGTGGCGGACCTGAAAGACCATGTGAGCGCCAGCAAACCGGTCTTCAACCTGGCGGTGGGCCTGAAGGACTCCTGGGGCAAATAGGCCCTCGCGGTCCTGGCAAGGGCCACAGCGCGCGCTGCGCCCCGCCTTTCAAGCCGCTGCCCTTGCCAGCACAAAATCCAGTGCCGCGCGCACTGCGGCCACCTGGGCTGCGATGCACACCGCCGGCGTGGCGCGCGGGCTGTCGGGGTAGACCTCGGTGGTACTGGTGTAGCGCGCGCCGCTGATGCTGGCGCACAGGCCCAGCTCGGTCATGGCGTAGTGGATCACGCCCTCGGACACCACGGGGGAACCCAGGATCTGCTGCTGCGCGTCGGCAGGGGCAATGTGGGTGACGCGCCGCACCGCCTCGATGATGGCCTGCTGAAACGCAGGTTGGGGATTTGCGCTGTCATCCACCACATAGAAGCCATCGGGAATGGTGCCGGGCTCAAACGCCTTCCCGTCGCGGGCCGCCACAGCCGGGCGGTATTCGCTCTCATCGGTGTCGGTGGTTTCATGCAGGTCGACATGCGCCACACATTGGCCATGCAGCGGCTGCACCAGGCGCATGAGCGCGGCTGACTCCTGGGCCGGGCTGTCGGCACGGAAAGAGCGGTTGGGGTCCAGCGCATCGTGGTTCCAGCGCTGGATGCGCTCATAGGCCCAGGGGCTGACACAAGGCGCTACCAGCAGGTTCAGCCTCTGTGCATAGGCCTGGGCATGGGCTTGCAGAAAATGCAGTGCACCCAGCACGCCGCTGGTCTCGTAGCCATGCACACCGCCGGTTATCAGCACGGTGGGCCGACTCGCTTGCCAGCCCCGGCTGCGCACGGCTTGCAGGGCGAATCGCTCTTCCCCATAGACCACCTCTCCGTAGACCGCAATGTCGAAGTCAGCACGCAAAGCCTCCAGAGGCAGCAGTACCTCGTGTGCATAGCTGCGCTGGCGCATCTGGCGCGCGCGCCACAGGGCACGTTCGGCCTCCCCCCAGGGCTGTCCTGGAGTACCAATGGGATAGAAAGTAGATGGGCTCATGGGCTGCGAACAAGGTATGTGGGAATGGGCTATTCTGCCTGCCATGCAGCCCGACGAAATACTTCACTTCTGGTTTGAAGAGCTCACTGCCAAGCAGCACTTCAGCAAGGACCCGGCGCTGGATGCCCAGATGGCCCAGCGCTTTGGCGAAACCCTGGAGGCAGCCTCCCGCTGCGAGCTGTTTGCCTGGCGCGCCAACATCGCCGGACGCCTGGCGGAAATCCTGCTGCTGGACCAGTTCTCGCGCAACATCTACCGCGGCACGCCGCGTGCCTTTGCCCAGGACGCCCTGGCGCTGGTGCTGGCGCAAGAGCTGGTCGCCAGCGGCCAGCAAGACAGCCTGCCGCTTGCGCAGCGGGCCTTTGTCTACATGCCCTATATGCACAGCGAATCCATCCTGGTACATAACGAGGCGGTGCGCTTGCTGCAATCGCCCGGGCTGGAAGACACGCTGCGCTATGAATTGCTGCACCAGGACATCATCCGGCGCTTTGGCCGCTATCCGCACCGCAACAGCATTCTGGGACGTAGCTCCACGGAAGAGGAAATCGCCTTTCTGAGCCAGGCCGGCTCCTCCTTTTAGCCCGAGCCCATGAACCCTGAAGACCTGCACCAACTCGTGACCATGGCCATGCCCTTTGGCAAGCACAAGGGCATGGTGCTGGCCGACCTGCCCGGCAACTACCTTGCCTGGTTTGCGCGCGAGGGCTTTCCCAAGGG
>Ga0228700_1000639_pt1 | contig 29179 bp, 28 predicted proteins | sample McNCre317_Aug_MG_FD_178019 | JGI IMG/M metagenome (GOLD analysis project Ga0228700, IMG submission 178019) | Freshwater microbial communities from McNutts Creek, Athens, Georgia, United States - 3-17_Aug_MG | ecosystem: Environmental > Aquatic > Freshwater > Creek | place: USA: Georgia...
GCGCAAAAAACGAGGCGTGCTTTAGACGAGCGCAGAACACCAGCGACGCCAGGGCCAAGCTCCCCGGTCGTGACAACCTGTGACAGTGCTGCGGTGAATGAACATAGGGCCAGTTTAGCAAACGCCCGAGGGCTGGCTCAGCGCCGCGTGGCCAGCCAGTTTTGGAGATGCGCCAAGGTGTCCAGATGACCGTCTGCGTCCACCCCATCGACGGGCTCGCCATGGTTGTAGCCATAACGCACCAGCACCACGGGACATCCCGCAGCGCGGGCCGCTTGGGCGTCGTTGCTGGAGTCGCCCACCATCAAGGTGTGCGCGGGCATGGTGCCCAGCGCTTCGCAGGTTTTGAGCAGGGGCAAGGGGTCGGGCTTTTTGCGCGCAAAGCTGTCACCGCCAAACACATGGCTGAAAAATCCGTCCAAACCTTTGGCTGCCAGCAGGGGTTGGGCAAACGACAGGGGCTTGTTGGTCAAACAGGCCAGTTGAAAACCCGCGTCGCGCAATGTTTGCAAGCCCGCCGTCACACCGGGATAGACCTGGGCAAATTCACCATTGATGCCCAGGTAATGGTGTTGGTAACGCAACCAAGCGGGCTCGTACAAGTTGTCCACGCTGCGTGCGTCGCACACATTGGCAAGGCCTTTGACTTCGGGCAAGGCCAGCTGATGCGCCAGCACCGAACGAATCAAATGCTCAGAGCCCTTGCCCACTGTGCGCTCCACCAAGGCACGCGTGACGGGTGGCAAATCGAGGTCGGCCAGGGTGCGGTTGAGGGCCACCTCAAAGTCGCCCAAGGTGTCGACCATCGTGCCGTCGAGGTCGACGATGGCGGCTTGCATGCGCATGCTCAGTTGAGCGCCGTGCGCATTTGGTCAATCACGGCCTTGTAATCAGGCTTGCCAAAAATCGCACTGCCCGCCACAAAGGTGTCGGCGCCTGCATTAGCCACTTGGCGGATGTTGTCGGGCTTGATGCCACCGTCCACTTCAAGCCGAATGTCTTTGCCGCTGCGCTCAATCCATTGGCGTGCCAGCTCGATCTTGCGCAAGGCCGAGTCAATGAAGCTCTGGCCACCAAAACCGGGGTTGACGCTCATGATCAAAATCAGGTCAATCTCGTCGATCGTCCACTCCAACACATCCAAGGGCTCGGCCGGGTTGAACACCAAACCGGCTTTGACACCCTTGCTCTTGATGGCTTGGATGCTGCGGTGCACATGGGCGCTGGCGTCGGGATGAAAGCTGATGTAGTCCGCGCCCGCTTCGGCAAACGAAGCGGCCAGCGCATCCACGGGCGAAATCATCAAATGCACATCAATCGGCACCGCCAGGCCCGCAGGCGTTTTGGCATGCGGCTTCAAGGCTTGGCAAATCATGGGGCCGAACGTGAGGTTGGGCACATAGTGGTTGTCCATCACGTCAAAGTGAATCCAATCAGCGCCAGCGGCGATGACGTTTTTCACTTCGTCGCCCAGACGGGCGAAGTCGGCGGACAAGATGGAAGGGGCAATGCGGAAGGTGGGGCGTGCGCTGTTCATGGGGAGATTATTTCATCCCCGCCGCGCGCGGGCTGGCTTAGGCCAAAATCAAGCCCATGCAACGCTACAAGTTTCAAGTCGAAGTTCATCCACAGTACCTGCCTGAGCAATCCGAACCCGATGGCGGGCTGTATGTGTTCGCGTACACGATCACCATCACCAATGTGGGCACAGTGGCTGCGCAGCTCATCTCGCGCACCTGGAATGTGAACGACTCCGACGGCATACACGAAAAAGTGCGCGGCCTGGGCGTGGTTGGCCACCAGCCCTTGCTCAAACCAGGTGAGCAGTTTGAATACACCAGCGGCACCCGTTTGCGCACGCCCACCGGCACCATGCACGGCAGCTACTTTTGCGTGGCCGAAGACGGTGAAAAATTTGATGTGGACATTCCCATGTTCGTGCTCGATGCCTTGAGCGACGAACCAGGCAAACGCAACCTGCATTGACCATCATGGGTGAATTCGATCTGATTGAACGCTATTTCAAACGCCCCACGCACAAAGCTGCGGTGGGCGTGGGAGACGACTGCGCCTTGCTCATGCCCACGCCGGGCATGCAGCTGGCCGTGTCGAGCGACATGCTGGTCGAAGGACGTCATTTTTTGAGCACGGTCGACCCTGGGCACTTGGGCCACAAAGCCTTGGCCGTGAACTTGAGCGATTTGGCCGCCGTGGGCGCCGAGCCCTTGGCCTTCACCTTGGCCCTGTCGTTGCCGCGTGTGGACGAGGCGTGGTTGGCTGCTTTCTCCAGTGGCCTGCTGCGCCTAGCCGATGCTCATGGTTGCGAGCTGGTCGGAGGCGACACCACCCAAGGCCCACTGAACATCTGCATCACCGTGTTCGGCGAAGTGCCGCCCGGCGATGCGCTGTTGCGCCAAAACGCGCAAGTGGGTGACGACATTTACATCAGCGGCACCGTAGGCGACGCACGTTTGGCCTTGGAAGTGTTTCGCGGCACACAACAGTTGGATGGCGCCGCGTTTGAACAAGCCCGACAACGCATGGAACAACCCACACCGCGTGTCGCGCTGGGGCTGGCCTTGCGCGCCGTGGCCAATGCGGCCATTGATGTGAGCGACGGCTTGCTGGGTGACTTGGGCCACATCTTGAAACGCTCCAACGTCGGTGCGCAGATCGACACTGCTTGGTTGCAAACAGCGGGCAGCTTTGGGGATGCGCGTTGGCCGTGCGGCATCACCCCTCTGCTGGCCGAGCTGCCCTGGAACAAGCGGCTGGAGTTTGCGCTCTCTGGCGGTGACGACTACGAGCTGTGCTTCACCGCCCCCGTCAACCAACGCGAGCTGGTACACGCCGCCGCCTGGGAGAGCGACACACCCGTGACGCGCATTGGTCGCATCACACAAGAGCAAGGACTCGTGGTGCTCGACCCGCAAGGCCAGCCCATCACTCGGCGCTTTGCGTCGTTTGACCATTTCGCGTGAAGACTCAAACGCCATGACCGACTTCATCCCCTACATCAATCGTCGTTTTTTGATGTCTCACCCCGCGCACTTCATTGCACTCGGCGCGGGCTCTGGCTTGTCGCGCTTGGCACCTGGCACGGCGGGTACCTTGTGGGCCTGGGCTGTGTTTTTGCTTTTGCAGCTTTGGCTCACGCCTTTTCAAATGGGCATTTTGATTGCGGTCTCGACCTTGATCGGCTGGTGGGCATGCACGGTCACCGCGCGTCACATGGGTGTCGCCGACCCGGGCGCGATTGTGTGGGACGAGGTGGTGGCGTTTTGGCTCATTCTGTGGCTAGTGACACCGACCACGTTTTGGGGTCAACTCGGGGCGTTCATCTTGTTTCGCTACTTCGATGCAGCCAAGCCCGGCCCTGTGGCCTGGGCCGACAGCTTGTTCAAAGGCTTTGGTTGGCGCGGTGGCTGGGGCATTTTGTTTGACGACTTGGTGGCAGCGCTTTGCACGTTGCTGGTAATCGCTTTGTGGAGGTTTTGATGACGCACCACACCACACCACAACTGACCGCACAACTCGCCGAGGTGTTGCTGCAACACGGCTGGATGCTGGCCACCGCCGAGAGCTGCACCGGCGGCTTGATTGCCGGCCACTGCACCGACTTGGCAGGTTCTAGCCAGTGGCTGGAACGCGGTTTTGTGACCTACTCTAACGAAGCCAAGCACGAGATGCTTGGCGTGGACTCGGCACTCATTGCCACACACGGCGCCGTCAGCGAGCCCGTGGTGCAAGCCATGGCCTTGGGCGCCTTGCGTCACTCACGCGCACAAGTGTCAGTGGCCGTCACCGGCGTGGCCGGGCCCACAGGGGGTTCGAAAGAAAAGCCGGTAGGCACGGTGTGGTTTGCTTGGGCCACGCCCAGCGATGCAGGTCCGACGCTAGGGGCCGAAACAGCTTGGGTGAAAACCGAGGTGATGCACTTTGCAGGTGACCGTTCTGCAGTACGCGAAGCCACGGTGAAACACGCCTTGCACACGCTGCTGCAATTGCTGCAACAGCACTGAGTGGCTTCAAGCCGCGTTCAAGCCGGCAAGGCCGCCGGAAAAACTTTGGCCACGGCCACACCCAAACGCGCCATGCGGTTGCGCATGGTCAGCACGGCCTTGTCTTTGCTGATGAGTTGCGCTTGGTGCTCGGCCGCCAAGTCAATGAATTTTTGATCGTCTTTGTCTTTGCACACAAACTGCGCTTTGGCAGCCACGGGCATGAGCTGCGCATGGGCATCAAACTTCAACAAAATAGTTTGTGCCGTGAGTTGGCTCAAGGCCAAGCGTTGAACGATGTGGGTATAGGCCAACACGCGCTCCAGCTCATCACGCATGACTTGCGTGGCCAACCATTGCACGGTATTGCTGCTCAACCCTTCTTGCAAAGCAGGTATGGCAGGGTCTTGGTACAGCCACAGGTCGAGCACGATGTTGGTATCGAGTACCACGCGCACAGGCGTGGTACTGGTCATCGCTGCACTCACGCCGTTGGACCGTCTGCAGGCTTGTTGCGCATGGAACCGGCACGCAAGTCAAAACGGAACAGGCGGCACTCGATGGGGCCATTCCACATGGGCACGCGGCGCGATTCTTTGAAGCGCATGCGGCTGGGCAACTTGAGGTCGGGCGTCAACATCCACGCGGTCCACCCAGGATAGTTTTTCTTCCAGTGGCTGGCGAGTTGTGCAAAGAAGTCTCCACCATCTTCGGTTTGTGCAATGTCGCGAGCACCAAAGCGCGGGGTGTCCATGCGTGCGCCGTCGCCATCGTCATACGCATCTTCATAAGGCGACACATATTCGGTCGGTGGGGAATAGCGGGCACGGCGTGCCGCACCGGCCACGCCGGCGGCTTCGATGCGCTCGCCATAGGGCGGGTTGACCAGCATGACGCCGGGCAGGTCGCAGGGCGGCATGCGTTGCAAGGCATCGCCACCGCGCAGTTGCACAGCGTGCGCCACGCCCGCGCGTTCGGCATTGCGCTGCGCGAAGTCAACCATGCGAAACGCCACATCGCTGCCGTACACCGGCGCACGGGGTTCACATTGCTGGGCGCGTGCGTTGTCAAGCAAGCCTTGCCACACATGCGCCTGGAAAGGCACAAGTTTTTCAAAGCCAAAGCGGCGCATGGAACCCGGCGCAATGTTGCAGGCGATATGTGCCGCTTCAATGGCAATGGTGCCGCTGCCGCAACACGGGTCATACAGTGGCACGCCTTGTGCCACCAGACCTTCAGGGTTGGCGGCTGTGCCATCGCCTTGGCTCCACCCACTGGCGGCCAACATGGCCGCAGCCAAGGTTTCTTTCAGCGGCGCGTCGCCTTTGTCCGCACGCCAACCGCGTTTGAACAGCGGCTCGCCCGAGGTGTCGATGTAGAGCGTGAGGTCTTCGGTGGTCAAGTGGGCGTAGATGCGCGCATCGGGCCAGCGGGTGTCCACATCAGGTCGCACCCCTGTTTTGTGGCGAAAGCGATCGGCCACTGCGTCTTTGATTTTGAGCGCCGCAAAGTTCAAGCTCTTCAAAGGACTGTGTTGCGCCGTGATTTCAATTTTGAAACTCTCGCGTGGTGAAAACCACAACTCCCACGCCACAGCCGCTGCCGCGTTGTACAGGTCTTGTTCGCTGCGGTACTGTGTGTAAGACAGCTCCACCAACACGCGCTGCGCCAAACGGCTGTGTAAGTTGAGCAACATGGCATCGCGCCAAGAGCCGCGCACCATCACGCCAGCACGGAAGGTGCGCAAATCGTCCTGACCCACGCCCGTGATGCGTTGCACCTCGGTGGCCAAATAGGTTTCGACGCCTGCGGCGCAGGGTAAAAAAAGATGGAGTTGGTTCATCAAAGCGCCTTGCGCAGGGTGGTGGGCGCAATGCGCAGCGCCTCACGGTATTTCGCGACGGTACGACGCGCGCACTCGATGCCTTGTTCTTTCAGCATTTCCGACAGCTGGTTGTCGGAGAGCGGTTTCTTCGGATTTTCGCTGGCCACAAATTGTTTGATCAGCGCGCGCACCGCTGTGCTCGACGCATTGTTGCCACTCTCGGTCTCCAACCCGGAGCCAAAGAAATACTTGAGCTCAAAAGTGCCAAAAGGCGTGCTCATGTATTTATTGGTGGTCACGCGGCTGATGGTGGATTCGTGCAGGCCCAGCTCCTCGGCAATCTCACGCAGCACCATGGGGCGCATGGCGAGTTCGCCGTGGATGAAAAAGTTTTTCTGACGTTCGGCAATCGCGTTGCTGACCCGCAAGATGGTGTCAAAGCGTTGTTGGATGTTTTTGATGAACCAACGCGCTTCTTGCAAGCGTTGTTGCAAGCCCGCATGCGCTTCGCCTTTGCCGCCCTTGAGGGCGTTGGCATAAATATCATGCACGCGCAAACGGGGCATGACGTCAGGGTTCAAGGCCACGCGAAACTTCGGTGCGCTGGTGGACTTGCCCACACGGGTGACCAGCACATCGGGCACCACCACATGGCGCTCTACATCGGCAAAGCGGCGACCGGGCTTGGGTTCTAAGCGAGCAATCAAGGCAATCGCCACTTTGACATTGGCTTCGCTGTCACCCACCACCACGGCCAAGCGTTTGAAGTCGCGCTTGGCCAGCATTTCCATCGGCTGCTTGCACATGTTGATGGCGGTGTCGCGCACCTGCAAAGCCTCTTCGCCTTTGGGCTCCAAGGCCTTGAGTTGCAGGGTCAAGCATTCGGCCAGGGTGCGTGCACCCACGCCCACGGGCTCCAGGCTTTGCAGCAGCGACAAGGCCACTTGGAAGCGATGTTCCAACTCTTCAATTTGTTCTTCGTCGTCGCCACCCAAACCTTCGGCCAAGCTGCGCAAGGTGTCTTCGAGGTAGCCATCGTCGTTGAGGTTTTCAATCAGATAGCGCAGCGCGGCGCGGTCGGTTTCGCTCAGGCGCAAGGCCAAGGCTTGGCGATGCAGATGCGCGGTGAGCGATTCTTGGTTGCGCGCCAATTCGGTGGCATCGGCCAGGTCTTCGTTGGCGGTGTTGTTGCTGTTGCTGGCGGGTGCGTCGCCACCCCATTCCGAGTCATCGGCCGAAAACTCCACGCTGCCATCGCCGTCCCAGCTCTCCGCCACACCGTCCACGCTGGGTTCGGTGTCGCTGCTGGTGTTATCGACCGTGACTTCGGACATGCCGCCGTCGAGTGACGGCACCTCGCGCACGGGCTCAACTTCGGCTTCGTCATCGCGGGATGGCGTGTCTGCTTTGTCGAGGCCAAATTCTTCACGAGGGGCTTCTTCAAACTCTTTGTCGAGAAACGGGTTTTCGTCGAGCATTTGCTCGATTTCTTGGCTCAGCTCTAAGGTGGAGAGCTGCAACAGACGGATCGACTGCTGCAACTGGGGCGTGAGCGCCAGATGTTGGGAGACGCGGAGTGAGAGACCTTGTTTCATCACATTCGGAAGTGCTCGCCGAGGTAAACCCGGCGCACATCGGCGTTTTCCACAATTTCAGTCGGCGTGCCCTGCGCGAGCACACGGCCCTCGCTGATGATGCACGCGTGATCGCAAATGCCCAAGGTTTCGCGCACATTGTGGTCGGTGATCAGCACCCCCATACCGCGCGCCTTGAGGAATCCAATGATGCGTTGAATCTCAATCACCGCGATCGGGTCAATACCTGCAAACGGTTCGTCCAACAAAATGAAGCGCGGATTGGTGGCCAGGGCGCGCGCAATTTCGACACGACGACGCTCGCCGCCCGACAAAGCCACCGAAGGCGAAGCGCGCAAGTGCTCGACACGCAACTCTTGCAGCAAAGAGGTCAGGCGTTTTTCAATTTCGGTGTCAGTCAGTGGTTGCCCATCTTTGTCGCGCTGCAATTCCAGCACCGCACGCACGTTATCTTCCACATTGAGCTTGCGAAAAATCGATGCCTCTTGCGGCAAGTAGCTCAGCCCCAAGCGTGAACGGCGGTGAATTGGCAAATGCTCGACGGCTTGACCGTCAATGGTGATGCTGCCGCCATCGGCACGCACCAAGCCCACGATCATGTAGAACGAGGTGGTTTTACCAGCGCCGTTGGGGCCCAGCAGCCCGACCACTTCGCCCTTTTGAACGGCGATCGACACATCGTGCACCACCTTGCGGCTGCCATAGGACTTTTGCAGATGACGCGCTTCTAGGCGGCTCACCTGGGTGTCGCTGTGGGTGGCTGGAGAAAGGGTGGCGATCACTTTTTATCCAACGTTGTGTTGCGCGGCGCGAGAGTGGCGCGCACACGGCCACCCGAGGTTTTGCCGCCGTCCGCATTGCGTTGCCCATCGATGGTGAAGACATCGGTGAGGTTTTCGTAGGTGATGAGCTTGCCCGTCATTTGGTCGCCCAACACACTGCCTCGGTAGCGACGCACTTCGGCGTTGTCGATCAAGCGCACCCGATCTGCTTTGCCATCGTATTCAATGCGCTGTCCCTCGCCTTCCATGAACTCATCCACGCCTTCGCGCTTTTGACGAAAGAAGGCACGTTTGTTGGGCTCGGGAAAAATGACGCCAGACTGGTACCCGTCGGCATCGGTACGAATTTCGATGCGTTCGCCACGCATGACCATGGTGCCTTTGGTGAGCACCACATGGCCGGTGAAGACGCTGACTTGCTTCAACTCGTCGTGCAACAAGTTGTCGGCCTCGATGTTCATGGGCTTGTCGCGATCCGCTTTTTCGGCGGACGCCGCAACCGGCACAAGCGCCAGAAGCAAGGCGAACAACAGGGAGACAAAAGAAGTCAAGGCACGAATATTGCTGCGATTAAGTTAAAGCGATTCTAACCATCGCTCACAGCCTCAGACCGTGCCACAGCGCGGCGTCGTGCAATTAACGTCCGCGACGGACCTCACCGAACAAAAACTCGGCCACTTGCAGGGCGCGGTCCATGGTTTGGGTCAGCGAACCGTCGGTGTAGAACCGACCGGCAATACCCAAGGAAGGGACGCCCTGCACCTTGAACGCTTCTTGCAACTGCGTGGCACGACGCGCCTTGGTGGCGACGCCAAAGCTGTTGAAGGTGTCCGTGAATTTTTGCTCGGGCAAGCCATTTTTACCCGCCCAGGCGGCCAAGGTCGCCCCTGTGTTGAGTTGCTGACGCTCGGTGTGGATGGCATGAAAGAGTTTGCCGTGCATGGCGTCCACCAAACCCAAGGACTCGAACACGTAATAGGCGCGTTGCTGGGCTTCAAAGTCGTCCCGAAAGCGCACGGGCACGCGCTTGACCACCACATCTTTGGGGGCGGTTTTGATCCACGACGCAAAACGGGGCTCAAAGGCATTGCAATGGGGGCAGCTGTACCAAAAAAATTCGATCAGTTCAATCTTGCCTTCGCCCACTTCTGTGGGCACACGCTTGTCCAGCGCCAAATAGTCCACGCCCTCTTCAGGCTTTTTACCTGGCGTTTGTGCCATCGCAGGCAAACCAGCCGCAGCAAGAGCGGCCAAAGAAAAATCACGACGTTTCATACGAAGTCCTCAGAAAATAATTAACGCTGCACACGCACCATGGCAGAGTCGAGGTGCGCCGCTTCAAGTTTGGTGCGCACGCGCTCGGCATCGGCCTTGTCCATGGGGCCCACGCGCACACGGTGCACGGTACGCCCCCCTTGATCGCGTTCACTGATTTTGGCGTCTAACCCCAACAGCGCCAGCTTGGCACGCTGGGCTTCGGCCTCGTCGGCGGTGCGGTAGGCACCAGCTTGAACAAAATAAATGAAGGGGTCAGCAGGCGCAACGGGTTTGGTTTCGGCGGGCTTAACCTCAACGGGTTTGGCATCCACTACTTTGGGTTCGGTGGTTTTGGCTTTGGCCAAGTCGCCCAAGGGGTCCGCACTCTTAGGGTCGACCTTGGTGGCGACATCGGGCTTGCGTTCAGCGGCTTTGGGCTCGACCTTGGCTTCTGGTTTGGGCTCAGGTTTGGCGTCGGCGGCTGCGTCTTGATCGCCAGCCTTGGCTGCTTTCTTGCCATACAGCGGCGCGTTCGGGTCCCAGTCTTTGTTTTTCTTTTCTTCCGCAGCGTCTTGGTCGGCCGTGCGGTTTTGGCCTTTGTTCATGAACGGAATCGGTACTTTGGTGACGTACACGGCCACGCCCAGCGCCACAGCCAAGCCCACCACCAAGCCAATGATGAAGCCCACCAAAGTGCCTCCGCGTTGCTGTTTCATGCTCGAAGTCTCCAATCCGTTTACATGCTGGCCGGGGCGGACACGCCCAACACCGCCAAGCCATTGTGCAGCACCTGGGCGGTGGCAGCCACCAAGGCCAAGCGTGCTTTTTTGACGGCCTCGTCGTCCACCAAGATGCGCTCGGCATCGTAGTAGCTGTGGTAACTGGCCGCCAGATCGCGCAAGTAGAAGGTCACATCATGTGGCGCAAAGTCGGCCGATGCGGCGCTGAGCATGGCAGGGTACTTGGCCAGTTGCAACATCAGGGTTTGGGCCTGCGGGCTTTCGAGTGCAGACAAGTCCACGTCTTTGAGCGACGCCACATCGCCACCGTCCTTGTCAGCCCAAGCACGCAACACCGAGCAAATACGGGCGTGGGCGTATTGCACGTAGTACACGGGGTTGTCGTTGTTCTTTTGCACGGCCAAGTCCACGTCGAAGGTGTACTCGGTGTCGGGCTTGCGGCTCAGCAAGAAGAAGCGCACGGCGTCTTTGCTGGTCCACTCAATCAAATCGCGCAAGGTCACGTAGCTGCCCGCGCGTTTGCTGATTTTGACTTCTTCGCCACCGCGCATCACGCGCACCATGGTGTGCAACACGTAGTCGGGGTAGCCCTCGGGAATGCCTACATTGGCCGCTTGCAAGCCCGCACGTACACGGGCAATGGTGCCGTGGTGGTCAGTGCCCTGGATGTTCACCACCTTGGTGAAACCACGCTCCCACTTGGTGATGTGATACGCCACGTCCGGCACAAAGTAGGTGTAGGTGCCGTCTGTCTTTTTCATGACCCGGTCTTTGTCATCACCGTAGTCGGTGGACTTCAGCCACAAGGCGCCATCTTGCTCATACGTCTTGCCTGCGGCTTGAAGGCGGCTCACGGCATCGGCCACTTTGCCGCTGGTGTAGAGGCTACTTTCCAAGTAGTAGTTGTCAAACTTGACGTCAAAGGCTTTCAAGTCCAGGTCTTGCTCGTGGCGCAGGTAGGCCACGGCGAATTCGCGCATGCCGTCCACATCGTTCACATCGCCGCTGGCGGTGAATTCTCGGTCGTCGGACTTGACGGTTTTGCCAGCTAAGAAATCGGTGGCGATGTCTTGGATGTAGTCGCCGTTGTAAAACGCTTTGCTCTCTGGATTCTCAGGGTCCACAGGCCAGCTGGCGTCGCCGGGCTTGATGCCTTGCGCGCGGAAGTGGGTGCTCTTGGCCAAGGTGTTGATTTGCACGCCTGCGTCGTTGTAATAAAACTCGCGGTAGACGTTAAAGCCTTGCGTGGCAAACAAATTGCAAATCGCATCGCCCAACGCTGCTTGGCGTCCGTGGCCCACATGCAAGGGGCCAGTCGGGTTGGCCGACACAAATTCGACCAACACGCGCTGGCCGTTGTCGGCTTGAAAACCAAATTGCTCTTTGGCCACCAACACCTCGCGCACGATTTGTTGTTTGGCCGCGGGCTTCAAGCGGATGTTGATGAAGCCGGGGCCCGCAATTTCAATGTCTTGCACCCACTGTTGGTACACAGGCGCCGTCAACAAGGCCTCGCGCAGCTGCTCACCGAGCTGACGGGGGTTGAGCTTGAGGGGCTTGGCCAACTGCATGGCCGCGGTGATGGCGAAGTCGCCATGGGCAGCGACTTTGGGGGATTCAAAAGCGGCCTTGTCGCCAGAGCCGGGCAACAAACCGTCGAGGGCTTGGCTCAAGGCGGCCAGCAATTCTTGTTTAACTTGGAGCATGGCTAGATTTTACGGGGCGGGCCCGCTGTGGAAGGGTCGCTCGATTTTTTGGCATGATCTACCCATGCGCGACGCCCACGACCTCACCCCCACTGACCGTTTTCAATACACACCCACCTTGTCGTGCGTCATGCCCGCGTACAACGAGGGTCAAAACCTAGGCAACATCGTGCCCAAGGTGCTGCAGGCCTTGCACTCGCTGGGTTCACAGGTGGAAATCGTGCTCGTCAACGATGGCAGCCGCGACAACACCGCCCAAGTCATTCAAGCCCTGTGTGCGCAACACCGGGAGGTGGTGGGTATCAACCTGTCGCGCAACTTTGGCAAAGAAGCCGCACTCACCGCAGGCCTGGACGCCGCCCGCGGCGAGGTGGTGGTGCTGATGGACGCCGACGGCCAACACCCTGTCTCACTGGTCACGGAGATGGTGCAGCGCTGGCGCGAAGGCTCGGATGTGGTGTACGCGATTCGTCGCACGCGCGATGATCAATCGGCCTTGCACGCCGGTTTGACGGGCTTGTTTTACAAGCTCATCAACATGGGCAACCGGGTGAAGATTCCAGCCCATGCAGGCGACTTTCGTTTGATGGACCGCCGCGTGGTGGACGCGCTCAAGGCACTGCCCGAGCGCAACCGTTTCATGAAGGGCCTGTACGCCTGGGTGGGTTTTGCCAGCACCGCGATTGATTACGAACCCTTGCCACGCGAAGCCGGCGAGAGCAGCTTTGGTTTTCGCGGCTCTTTTGCCTTGGCGTTGACAGGCGTGTTGGCATTTTCAATCGCCCCGTTGCGCGCCTTGACCATGTTGGGTTTGCTGCTGGCCAGCGTGGCGTTGGGCTACGGCACCTGGGTGGTCGCCGAATACTTCATGTGGGGCATCGATGTGCCCGGCTATGCCACGCTGGTGGTGGGCCTGATGTTCTTCAGCGGCATTCAGCTGCTGTCGATTGGCATCTTGGCCGAGTATGTGGGCCGGATTTACGAAGAAGTCAAACAACGCCCCATGTATTTGGTGAGTCATCACTGGGGCACGGGCTTGGCCTTGGCTCCTGTCGGCAAAACACCTGTCGCAGCACCCGACCAAGACGCCGACGTCGAAGTTCCGGTCTAAGCCATGCGCACGGGGTTTTGGTTTGTGTTGGTGGGCGCGTCAGCCGCGCTGACGCACATGGCTGTGTTTGCGTGGGTTGCGCCTTATCTGTTGCCCGAACTCGCCAACGCAACGGGGTTCTGTGTCGCCTTTGTGGTGAGCTTTGCAGGTCACCGTTTCTTAAGCTTCCAAGATGCCGACACGTCTTTGTGGCAAAGCCTCAAGCGTTTTGGCGTGACCGCGCTGGCGGGCTTTGTCGCCAACGAGTTGATGTTTGTGGTGCTGCTGCGCGTGTTCAACATGCCCAACTTGTTGGCCTTGTTCATCGCCCTGGTGTTTGCGTCCGCGCAAACCTTTGTGCTCAGTCGTTTTTGGGCATTCCGCCGCAAGCACGGTTAGTTTGACCAGCGGCATCCATCGCCGCGCTTCGGTACAAGGTCCACGCCTGGCCTGTGAACACGGGCACAAAGCCATCGTGCTGTTGCGCATTCAGCGTGGCAGACGCGTTGGGAGCCAAAACCCAAGCATGGGGCTCTTTCTTCAAGCGCTCCAAACGCGCCAAGGGCACCAGGTTTTGGGCTGCGCGGGCATCAAAATCCGCACCCTCAAACAGTTCGCGACGCCAGTTGTCCCCCGCTGTGCCGCGCAAAGTGTCCCAGTCTTGAATCACCTCCAAAGGCTGTTGGAGCTGGGCATAAAAAGGCAGGTCATACGGGTATTCGTCGACCACGGCCACCACATCGGTGGGCGCTACGTGGCAGGCCAAGACCGCCGCCACGTCCACACTGCTGCGCTGCAAGGTGTAACGACCAGCGACCCAATCGGCGGCACCGGCCATCACCAAGGCCACGCTCACCGCGCTGGCAAAGGCGCGGGGCGCCCATGTCTGCAGGGTCATGCGGCGCTGCCACCAAACAGCCGCAATCAAAGCCAAGGGTGGCATAACGGGCAAGGCATAACCAATGAGTTTGGAGTTCGGGATCGAGAAGAAACCCAAGATTGCAATGATCCAAATCCAGCACAACGCCAGCCAACGCGCATCGGCCGGATCGGACGAAGCATCGTCGACGGCAGGACGCACACGTCGCCACAAAGATTGCACGGCATCGACGACCACCAAGAACACCCAGGGGAACATGAGCAGGGTCACTGCAACGCCATAAAACCACCAAGGCCGCGCGTTGTTGAAGGTGGTGGCGGTGTAGCGTCCAAACTGGTGCTTGCCAAACATATAGGCCAACATATCAGGGTGCTCACGCGCCGCCAACACAAACCAAGGTAAGGCCAACGCCACAAACAGCAACACACCGCTGACCCAAGGCAGAGACCACACTTTGCGCCATTGGCGTGTCCACGTGATCCACAGCACCAGCACCAAACCAGGCAACAGCAACCCAATCAATCCTTTGCTGAGCACGCCCAGGGCACAGGCCACAAAACCTGCGCGGGCCCAGCCAGCGTGTACGCCATCGGTGTGCATCAAGGCACGGGCAAAACACCAAATGGCGACGCCCATCCAAGTCGCCACCATCATGTCGTGGTTGACATATTGACCACCGATCAAAAATGCCAAGCTGCTGCCCAAGATCCAAGCGGCGCGCTGGGCCACCACCGCCCCCGCGATATGGCGCGCGCACATGTAAAGCAGTCCCCACATCAAGCACGCGTGTGCCGCCACCACCACACGAGCCGCCCAGGGAGTCACACCAAACACCGACATGGCCGAGGCTTCCAGCCAATACAAGAGCGGCGGCTTGTGGAAAAACGGGATGCCGTTCAAACGCGGCGTGAGCCAATCGCCACTGAGCAACATCCAACGCCCCACATCGGCATAACGCCCTTCATCGGGCAAGGCCAAGGGACGCGTCGCGGCCAGTACCAGCAGCAAGAGAGGCAAGAGGCAAAAGCCCCATCGGGACCAGCGAGAAGACGTGGACGCGTGTGTGGTCATGTGAAGGTCTCCGAAGCACGCACCACGCGCACACCGGCATCACGCAGGTGCTGCACAAAGTCGTCGCTGGCGAGGTAGGCAAATTCACGGGCACGGGCTGGGCCAATGTCGTCATCGGCTTGGGCCGACAAGGCGGGATGGCACATGATGAGGGCTGGCTGTGCGGCGCATGAGGCATCGCGCAACCAGCCTTGCATGTGCTGAGCGTAGTCCGCCAAGCTGCCATCAAAACCATAAACACCCAACAGCGGCGCGACCACTGGCCAGTCATGCTGCTGCGCCCAGTGCTGCAAGTGGTGCGCGCCCATGCGTGAAATGATCTGGCCCTTGATGCCTGGCTGCGCCACCTGCGACACACGCACCCAAGGGCGCTGGGTCTGGGTGCCATAGCGGCGGGTGAGCACCTCCATCAAGGGCTCACGCAGTCCAGCGAATTGCTGGATGTGTTGATGGCCGTCGACATGGTCGGGCGGGGCCTGCCAATGTGCTTCAAAGGCATCGAGTTGGCGCTCGATTTCGTCACGCACGGCCTGCGCGTCAAAGCCGCCCAAGCAGGCGCGCAGCATGACGCGGCCCAACCCAGCGCCAAAACCGGCTTGTTGCGCAAAGTGACTGGTCCAGTCCAGATGCAAACCCACATCCAGACGATCGCGCACATCGCGCAAGGCCACGGCATCTTGCGCCCAGGTGGGCGAGTGCACCATCACGCTGGTTGCACTCAGGCGACCCAGCAATGCCAAAGCCACAATCCCTTGCGACACCGGGGTGTTCAGGGCGTAGTCATCGGCGCACAGCACCACAGATTTGGGGGTGACTTGCGTCATGCGCCCACGCTCCAGTAGTTGGCGTGGCCGTAATGGTCTTTGAGAAAGTCAATCCACAAACGCAGACGCAAAGGCAAGTGTTTGCGTTGCGAGAACACGGCATAAATGCCATTGGGTGGCGCGGCAAACGCTTCCAACAAAGGCACAAGCTGACCGCTTTTGACTTCAGCTTCCACCTCCCAGGTGCTGCGCCAGGCAATGCCGTAGCCCGCCAAACACCAGTCGTGCAACACCTGCCCGTCCGAACAATCCATGGGTCCACTCGGGCGCAGGTGAATCACTTCATGGCCACCCTGTGCAGTAGGCACACGAAATGCCCAGCCCCGTGTTTGCGAGGCGTCGCTGGACAAGGTCAAGCATCTGAAACGCATCAACTCGCTGGGCGACTGTGGTGCGCCATAACGTTTGAGAAACTCCGGCGTGGCCACACACAAGCGTCGGTTGTCGGCCATGCGCACGCTGACCAAGGAGGAATCTGGCAAGTCGCCCACGCGCACCGCGCAGTCAAAGCCTTCGGCCGCCAAATCGACCACGCGGTCGCTGAGGTTGAGCGACACGGTCACATCGGGATGCATCAAATGAAATTTCGGCACCAGCGGTGCCACATGGCGACGGCCAAAACCAGCCGGGGCCGTGATCCGCAAGTGTCCGCTGGCCTTCAAGCCGCCCGCGCTGACGCTGGCCTCGGCATTGGCCACATCACCCAGCAAGCGCTGGCAATCTTCTAAAAAAGCCGTGCCTTCATGGGTCAGCGTGATGCGCCGCGTGGTGCGCACCAAGAGCTTGACGCCCAAGTGCGCTTCCAAGCTGTCCAGGCGGCGTCCCATGATGGCCGGAGCCACGCCCTCCGCTTTAGCGGCGGCCGTTAAGCTGCCCTTTTGAGCAACCGACACAAAGGACTCAAAGGCTTTGAGTTTGTCCATGCCGTAATTATCCCCTGCACGCTGTGGCAAGGCACTGCACCTAAACTTGGGGGCATGAACTACACCTCTCCTGCTTTTCGCCCCACTTGGGCCGCACGCGCCACGGCCCGCTTGGAACACCTCGCCCCGGTTTGGTTTGTGTTGGTCATGGGCTGGTGCGGTTTGGCCACCGCGTGGCTGCGCGCCGATGTGCAGTTTGGCGACATGGCCCTGGGTTTGGGCTTGGTGGCGAGCTTGATCGCGACCTTGATTTTTAGCCTCCTGAGCTTGGCCTGCATCGTGCGTTTGCAGGTACACCCGCATGCGGTGCAAGCAGATTTGAAGCATCCCGTGCGCCATGCCTTCATGGCAACGCTGCCCATTTCGTTGATGCTGCTGGCCACCTTGGGCGTGCGTTTGCTGTGGAACGCATCGCCCGTTCTCGACATGGTGTTGCGCACCGTCTGGTGTGCGGGATCGTTGCTGGAGCTGGCCGCCACCGTGTGGGTGCTAGGCCGCTGGCTGCGCCCCCAGGCCGAAGGCGGCTTGCAATGGGCCACCTTCACGCCGGTGTTGTTCATCCCGGTCGTGGGCAATGTGCTGGCGCCTTTGGGTGGCGTGCCCATGGGGTTGGGCGCTTGGGCCACCGCGCAATTTGGGATTGGCGTGCTGTTGTGGCCGGTGCTGCAAACCTTGATGGTGGTGCGTCTGGTGCAAGCCGGCCCGCTGCCCGCACGCATGAGTCCATCGCTGTTCATCATGCTGGTGCCGCCGTCCATCATTGGCTTGGATTTGGTGCAACTCGACGCACCCACCGCCATGGTGTGGGCCTTGTGGGGCATCGGTGTGTTCGTTTTGCTGTGGGTGCTCACGCAACTCGACGCCATTCGCGCGCAGCCCTTTGGCATGGCGCATTGGGGCATGAGCTTTCCGCTGGCTGCTTTCACCACACTCACACTGCATTTGGCACAAACCACGGATGGCCGCTGGTTGCAGATGCCCGCCACGCTGATGCTGGCCATCACCTCGCTGGTGATCTTGGGGCTGAGTTTGGGCACCTGGCGTGGTTTGCGCCACGGCGACTTGTTGGTGCCTGAGAACTGATTACCCCCGTATTTGTCACGACTCCACGAAAATTCAAGATGCAATCGCAGCATGACCATCCTCTAAGATTCGTCTTGAATTCCCTTTTTGCCCTGTGTTTTGTTTTCTAAGAGAGGTTTCTTCATGACCCAAGCCGCCACCCCACGCACGCAGGTTCACAACCTGCAAGTCGCCACCCCCTTGCACCGTTTCATCGAAACCCAGGTCTTACCCGACACCGGTGTGAGCAGTGACAAGTTCTGGAAAGGGTTTGACGCCATCGTGCAAGACTTGGCGCCCAAGAACATCGCCTTGCTGGCTGAACGCGATCGCATTCAATCGGCCATGGATGCTTGGCATACACAAAACCCCGGTCCCATCAAGAAGATGAAGGCCTATCGCAAATTCTTGGAAAAAATCGGCTACCTCGTGCCACAACCAGGCAAAGTCAAAGCCACCACCAAGAACGTCGACGCCGAATTGGCCTTGCAAGCCGGCCCCCAATTGGTGGTGCCCGTGCTCAACGCCCGCTACGCCTTGAATGCTGCCAACGCCCGTTGGGGCTCCTTGTATGACGCGCTGTATGGCACCGACGCATTGCCCGAAACCCACGGCGCAGAAAAAGGCAAGGGCTACAACCCCGTGCGCGGCGCCAAGGTGATTGAATACGCACGTTATGTGCTCGACCGCACCGCCCCCTTGAAAAGCGGTTCGCACATTGACTCGACGGGTTACGCGGTCGTGAATGGCGAGTTGGTGGTGTCGTTGAAAAATGGCAAGACCAGCAAGCTGGCCAAAGCAGCTCAATTCATCGGTTTCCAGGGCACCGCTGCGGCACCTTCTTCGGTGCTGTTGCAACACAACGGTTTGCATTTGGACATTCAGATCAACCGCAACACCCCCATCGGCGCCAGCGATGCCGCCGGCGTGAGCGACTTGATCGTGGAAGCGGCCTTGTCCACCATCTTGGACTTGGAAGACTCTGTGGCCGTGGTGGATGCCGAAGACAAAGTATTGGCCTACGGCAACTGGTTGGGCATTGTCAAAGGTACCTTGACCGAATCGGTCGAGAAAAACGGCAAGACCTTCACCCGCGGCCTCAACGCTGACCGCGTGTACACAGGCAAAGACGGCAAACCCGTCAAGCTGCATGGCCGCTCGTTGCTGTTCTTGCGCAATGTGGGTCATCTGATGACCAACCCCGCCATTCTTTACAAAGGCAAAGACGGCCAGGTGCACGAAATTCCAGAAGGCATCATGGACGCGGTGATTACCACCGCCATCGCGCTGCATGACTTGCAGGGCCACGGTAAAAACGGCATTCGCAATTCACGCACCGGTTCGGTCTACATCGTCAAACCCAAAATGCACGGCCCGACCGAAGTGGCCTTTGCCGCTGAGTTGTTTGCACGCGTTGAAAAGGTGTTGGGCTTGAAAGACAGCACGGTCAAGCTGGGCATCATGGACGAAGAACGTCGCACCAGCGTGAACTTGAAAGCCTGTATCGCCGCTGCGGCCAGCCGCGTGGCGTTCATCAACACGGGCTTCCTCGATCGCACCGGCGACGAAATGCACACGGCCATGTACGCTGGCCCCATGATGCGCAAGGGCGACATGAAGTCCAGCGCTTGGATTCAAGCCTACGAAAAAAACAACGTGTTGGTGGGCTTGTCTTGCGGCTTGCGCGGCAAGGCACAAATCGGCAAAGGCATGTGGGCCATGCCCGACTTGATGGCGGAAATGTTGAAGCAAAAGATTGGACATCCCAAAGCCGGTGCCAACACCGCTTGGGTGCCCAGCCCCACAGCAGCCGTGCTGCACGCCATGCACTACCACCAAGTCAAAGTCACCGACGTGCAAAAAGAGTTGGAGAAGGTCGATTACAAAAAGGTACGCGACAGCCTCTTGAACGACCTGTTGCAAGTGCCTGTGGTGGCCAAGCCCAAGTGGAGTGCGACCGAGAAGCAACAAGAACTCGACAACAACGTGCAAGGCATCTTGGGTTATGTGGTGCGCTGGATTGACCAAGGCGTGGGCTGCTCCAAAGTGCCTGACATCCACAATGTGGGTTTGATGGAAGACCGCGCCACCTTGCGTATTTCCAGCCAACACATTGCCAACTGGTTGCAACACGGCATCGTGACCCCCGCTGAAGTCAAAGCCACCTTCAAACGCATGGCGTCGGTGGTGGACAAGCAAAACGCAGGCGATCCGCTGTACCAAAAAATGGCAGTCCGTTTGAACAGCAGCGCGGCCTACCAAGCAGCGCTGGACCTGGTGTTCAAAGGCAAAGAACAGCCCAGTGGCTACACCGAGCCTTTGCTGCACGCTTGGCGCTTGAAAGTCAAGGCAGGCGCAGCGTAATTCGCGCCTCGCTTGATTTTGATGAAACGGCTTCTTCGGAAGCCGTTTTTCTTTGCACCTAGCCACTATCATTTGGACATGACCTCTAACTTCATTCCGGCGCTCCTTCGTTTTGCACTTCGCACCTTGGTCGGTTTGGTGCTGACGGTCACATTGGCCGCCAGTCTGTACCTGCTGTTCGCCTACCACTTCACCTACTCCAAAGGCGAAAGCGTGGGCTATGTGCAAAAGCTCTCCTACAAAGGTTGGATCTGCAAGACCTGGGAGGGCGAGCAAATTCGCGCCTTGGCTGTGATGCCCACGATCCCTGAAAAACTTGAATTCACCGTGCGCGACGTGGCCATTGCCGATCAGATCAATGCCAGCATTGGCAAAAAAGTGGTGTTGGAATACGAGCAACACCAAGGTCTGCCTGGATGCTTTGGCGACACCCAGCACTTTGTGGTGGCCGTGCGTCCTGCACCGGGCGAATAAGCCCACAAGCAGACGCGCTGAACGCTTGACCGCGCACGCAGCGCTCACGCCTCGCTACACTCAGGCGTATGTCCACGCCTCCATCGACCACGCCCGATGCCTGCGCTTGCCCCTTGTGCGGCAAGCCCAACGGGTGCGTCATGGAAATGGCCCAAGACAGCGACCAACCTGCCGCTATTTGCTGGTGTGTGAATGTGCATTTTTCACCTGAGTTGCTGGCACGCGTACCAGCCCATGCGCAGCGCAAAGCTTGCATTTGTGCAACTTGCGCACAAACGGCTAGCCCCTCAACAAGCGACAACACATGAACGAAGCTGGGTCCCTCGCTGAACTGCAAAGCCGCTACGGCACGCGACATCGTTGGCTGTTGCTGGTGACAGTGATGATTGGTTCTATGGCCGCCATCATTTCGTCGACCATCATGAACGTGGGCATTCCCGACATGAGTGTGCAATTTGGCATCGGTCAAGATCGTGCACAGTGGGTCAGCTCCAGCTTCATGGTGGCGATGACGGTGTCCATGCTCACCACGCCGTGGTTGTTGGTGCGCTTTGGCTACCGTCGCACCTTTATGGGTTGCATGATGCTTCTGATGACGGCAGGCATTGCAGGCGGCATCTCGACCGATTACAACTGGGTACTGGTGGCACGCGTGGCCGAAGGTCTGGCCGCCGGCGTGGTCCAGCCCATTCCGGCCATCATCATCTTGCGCGCTTTTGACACCTCTGAGCAAGGGCGTGCGAACAGCTTTTTTGGCATGGGTGTGGTGCTGGCCCCTGCAATTGGCCCCAGCATTGGTGGCCTGTTGGTAGATTGGATGGGCTGGCGTTCGCTGTTTTTCATGGTGGTGCCCTTTTGTTTAGGCTCGCTGTGGATGGCGCTGCGCTATGTACCCACCACCGCCCCCGGCGGCGTGAGTGCCAACCACGGCAACCCCAGCTTGGATGTGGGCGGATTGGTCTTGGCCACAGTGGGCACCTTGTGCTTGCTCAACGGTTTGGTGACCTTGCATGGCGGCCAGGCTGAATTAGCAGTCGGGTTGATGGCCATGGCCTTGGCGTGTCTGGTGGGCTTTGTCGCTTGGCAACGCCATCAAGCAGCACAAGGTGGTCTGCCCTTGATGAATTTGGACTTGTTCAATCACCGAACCTTTGCCATGGGCACCCTGGTGGCGTTCACCTATGGCATCGCTTTGTTTGGCTCGACCTATTTGATTCCGGTGTATTTGCAATTGGGATTGGGGCTCTCGCCCAGCCACGTAGGCACCTTGATGCTACCCGCAGGCTTGGTGTTGGCCGTCACGATTGCCGTGGTGGGACGTTACTCCAGCACCCACCCCACGCACATTTTGGTGAGTGTAGGGTTGACCTTGCTCTCGTTGTCTTTTGCCTTGATGTGCATCGTCAATCTGCACACCGCGCTGTGGGTGCTGGTGGCCTTGGCCATTTTGGGACGGGTGGGCTTAGGCTTTGTGCTGCCTTCGCTCAACATTGGCGCCATGCGTTCGCTGGACAAACAAATGATTCCGCAAGGCGCGAGCACCATCAGCTTTTTGCGCATGCTGGGCGGCGCTGCAGGTGTGAGCTTGTGCGGCATTTTGCTGGAGTGGCGTTTGAGCGCACACGGCGACACCTTGACCAACACCGTCACGTCGCCGGCTCGGCTGGCAGCGTTTGACGAGGTGTTTTTGATGTTGGCCGCCACTTGCTCGCTGGCCTTGCTGGCGGCATGGCGCATACGCGAAGTGCCTCACAACAAGCATGCTTGATTTTTGAACCATCTGCCATGTGTCAACTGCTAGGACTCAATTGCAAAAACCCGACCGATGCGACTTTCAGTTTCACGGGATTTGCACAACGCGCAGGTGTAACCGATCACCACGCCGATGGCTGGGGCATCGCCTTCTTTGAAGGGTCGGCACAAGACCGAGGCCTGCGTCATTTCATTGATCACTTGCCCGCCAGCACCTCGCCTGTGGCGGAGTTAATTCGCAAGTACCCGATCAAAAGCCGCAACGTGATTTCGCATATTCGCAAAGCCACCCAAGGCGGGGTGTCATTGGAGAACTGCCATCCCTTTGTGCGTGAGCTCTGGGGGCGCTACTGGGTGTTTGCGCACAACGGCAATTTGGAAAACTATGCCCCGCGTTTGCACGGCAACTTCAAACCCGTCGGGCAAACCGACAGCGAACAAGCGTTTTGCTGGTTGATGCAAGAGCTGGCTAAGTCGCACGCCAGCGTGCCCTCGGTGGCCGAACTCACGCTCACACTGGGCGAATTGGTGCCTCAGATTGCCAAGTTCGGCACCTTCAACTTTTTGCTCTCTAACGGCCAGGCGCTGTGGGCCCATGCGTCGACCCACCTGTGCTATGTCGAACGCAAACACCCGTTTGCCAAAGCGACCTTGAGTGACCAAGACATGAGCATCAACTTTGCAGAACATGCGTCGCCTGACGATCGTGTCGCGGTGGTGGTCACCACACCTTTGACGACCAATGAAGTGTGGACGCCGTTTTTACCCGGCGAGCTCAAAGTGTTTGTCGATGGTGAGGCACTGAAAGCTTAAACCGCTGCTGCTTCGAGTGCGTCGATGAACATCGCGGCCACATCGAAACCCGTTTGATCAAAAATTTCTTGAAAGCATGTGGGGCTGGTGACATTGACTTCGGTCAGGCAGTCGCCAATCACATCCAAGCCCACCAGCAGCAAACCACGCTGCGCGAACACCGGGCCGAGCGCCTCGGCAATTTCGCGGTCACGTGCAGAGATGGCTTGGGCCACGCCCTTACCACCTGCGGCCAAGTTGCCGCGCACTTCGCCGCCTTGCGGGATGCGGGCCAAACAGTAGGGCACCACCTTGCCGCCGATGACGAGCACGCGCTTGTCGCCTTTGTCGATGGCAGGAATGAACTTTTGCACCATCACAGTTTGCGCACCGTCACGGTTGAGGGTTTCGATGATGGCGCCCAAGTTCAGGCCATCGTCTTTGACACGGAAGATGCCCATGCCACCCATGCCGTCCAGCGGCTTCAAGATGATGTCGCGATGCTGGCCATGAAAAGCACGCACGGCCTGTGGGTCGCGGGTGACGAGGGTGGGGCTGATGAATTGGGCAAACTCCAGAATCGCCAGCTTCTCGGGGTGATCACGCAAAGCGCGCGGCTTGTTGAACACCTTGGCACCTTCGCGCTCGGCCTGCTCGAGCAAATGTGTGGCGTAGAAATACTCACTGTCAAACGGTGGGTCTTTGCGCATCACCACAGCGTCGCAACTGCTTAACGCCATCTGCTCATCAATGCCTTGCACCTCGTACCAAGCATCAGCATGGCCTGTCAGGTGCACGCGCTGCACGCGCGCCGTCACGCGCTGACCGCTTTGCCACACGATGTCTTGTGGTTCGCAAGCCAGCACTTGGTGGCCGCGTCGCTGTGCCTCACGCATCATCGCAAACGTAGTGTCCTTGTAAATTTTGAAGGACGACAGCGGGTCTGCGACGAAGAGGATGTGCATAGGTTTTAAATTTCGATTTTGCTACCCAACTCCACCACGGAGTTGCTAGGCAAGTTCAAGAAGTCAGCCGCAGAGCTGGCGTTGAGGTGCATTTGTGCAAACAGCTTTTCGCGCCATTGCGCCATGCCCGTGCCGATGGTGGGCACGATGCTGTCGCGCGACAAGAAATAGCTGGTGGTCATGGGGCTGACTTCACAACCCATGCCACGCAAATGGGTCAAGGCGCCGGGCACATCGGGATCGTCTTTGAAGCCGTAATGAATCACGACTTGCCAGCAGTCGTGGCCCAAGGCGGTGATCTCTAAGCGTTCACTCTCATCAATCCAGGGCACCTCGTGGTTTTGCACATTCACAAACAAGTTCTGCTGATGCAACACTTTGTTGTGCTTGAGGTTATGCAGCATGGCGTTGGGCACCGAGCCTTTGCCGGTCGTCAAAAATACGGCCGTACCGTCCACACGCGTAGGCGGCGACAAAAACACGGCGTCCAAGAAGCTACCCAAGTCCAAGGACTCTTCTTTGCGTTTTTCGGCCAAGATGCCACGGCCGTCGCGCCAGGTCAGCATGAGCATCATGATGACCGATGCAATCAGCAAGGGGAACCAGCCGCCTTCAAACAGTTTGAGCAAGTTGGAAGCCCAGAACACCACATCGACGACGAAGAAAAATCCGGTCGCAGCCAAGCACAACCACAGCGGGTATTTCCAACCGTAGCGAATCACAAAGAAGGTCAGCACGGTGGTGATCAACATGTCGGTACACACCGCAATGCCATACGCTGCGGCCAAGTTGCTGGACGACTTGAACATCATCACCGCCAACACGATGACGCCAAACAAACCCCAGTTCACAAACGGAATATAGATTTGGCCTGTGTCTTTCACGCTGGTGTGCAGCACTTGCAAGCGGGGCAAGAAACCAAGTTGCACCACTTGTTTGGTCACACTAAAGGCGCCTGAAATCAAGGCTTGCGAGGCAATGACCGTGGCCGCCGTGGCCAACACCACCAAAGGCAGCAACAACCATTCAGGTGCCATGTTGAAGAAGGGATTGGCAACCGCGTCGGGGTCGCTCAGCAGCAAAGCGCCTTGACCAAAATAATTCAGCGTCAATGCCGGCATGACCACTGAGAACCAGGCCACACGAATTGGGGTTTTGCCAAAGTGGCCCATGTCTGCGTACAAGGCTTCACCACCAGTCACACACAACACCACGGCACCCAAAATCAAGAAGGTCACTTCAGGCTCGGCAATGATGAAACGAATCGCGTGGTGCGGGCTGATGGCCCACAAAATTTCTGGGTGGGAGGCAATGTGGTACAGGCCCAAAGCCGCAATGACCGCAAACCACACCACCGTGATGGGACCAAAAAATTTACCAATGCCGCTGGTGCCACGTTTTTGTACCGCGAACAAACCAAACAAGATGACGATGGTGAGCGGAATCACATACTTTTTGAAGGCCGGTGAAATCACTTCCAAACCTTCCACCGCTGAGAGCACCGAAATTGCTGGTGTGATCACCCCATCGCCATAAAACAAACAGGTGCCAAAAATGCCCACGATCAGCATGCGATGGCGCAGCACCGGACGGTCTTTGACCGCCATGGATGCGAGTGCCAACATGGCCACCAAACCGCCTTCACCGTGGTTGTCGGCACGCAGCACCAAGGCCACATACTTCAAAGACACGATGATGGTGAGTGTCCAAAAGAAAATCGACAAAATGCCAAAGATGTTGTCAGGTGTGAAGTTCACATGGCCCGAGCCAAACACCTCCTTCATCGCATACAAAACGCTGGTCCCAATATCGCCGTAGACCACGCCAATGGCGCCCAGAGTCAGCGCCGCGAGCGACGATTTAGCATGTTGTTCCATCAAAAACCTCAGTCGTAATTTTCAGCTTCAGGGTCGGTCGCTTCGAGTTCGTAACTCGCGGCCAACATGGCAAGTCGTCCAATGACGCCGTACATGTAAAAACGGTTCGGTGTGCTGGCCCCAGGCTTGACCCCGGGTTGCGGCGTGTGTGCACTTTGCTCAAATGCGAGCGGAATAAAACTGGCACCGGGCGCGTTCAAGTTTTCATCAATGCCACGGTCCGCGTGCACGCGGTAAAAACCGCCCACCACATAGCGGTCCATCATGTAGACCACGGGCTCAGCCACGGCATCGTTCAACCGCTCGTGCGTGAGCACGCCTTCTTGGATGATCACCTGGTTGACGGCTTGCCCATCTTTGACCACGCTCATTTTGTTGCGGGTTCTGCGGTTCAAGGCATCCAGGTCTTTGACGTCGCGCACCGTCATGATGCCCATGCCGTACGTGCCGTTGTCGGCTTTGACAATGACAAATGGTTTTTCCTGAATGCCGTACTCTTTGTACTTGCGCTTGATTTTGGTCAGCAAGGCATCCACATTGGTTTGCAAGCATTCCATGCCCGTGCCTTCGGCAAAGTCAACTTCACCGCATTGGTTGAACATGGGGTTGATCAGCCAAGGGTCGATGCCCAACAGCTTGCCAAAACGCTTGGCCACTTCTTCGTAACACTCAAAGTGCTTGCTCTTGCGGCGCACGCTCCAGCCCGCATGCAAGGGGGGCAACAGGTATTGCTCGTGCAGGTCTTCCAAGATGCCGGGAATGCCAGCGCTCAAATCGTTGTTGAGCAAAATTGTGCAGGGGTCAAAGTCCTTCAGCCCCAAACGACGCTTGCCACGGATCACGGGTTCGAGCGTGACGCTGTCGCCATTGGGCAATTCAATCGTGGTGTTTTCTTTGATCTCGGGGTTGATGGAGCCAATGCGCACATTCAAACCAGCCATCTGAAAAATGCGCTGCAACTGCGCCACGTTCGACAAATAGAACATGTTGCGCGTGTGGTTCTCAGGAATCACCAACAGGTTGCGCGCCTCAGGGCAGATTTTTTCAATCGCGGCCATGGCCGCTTGCACGGCCAAAGGCAGCATCTCGGGTGTGAGGTTGTTCCAACCACCGGGGTAGAGGTTGGTATCCACCGGCGCGAGCTTGAAACCAGCGTTGCGAATGTCGACCGAGGTGTAGAACGGCGGCGTGTGCTCCATCCACTCCAGACGAAACCAGCGCTCAATGGCAGGCATGGAGTCGAGGATGCGTTGTTCGAGTTCGTTGATCGGGCCCGTCAGAGCGGTGATGAGATGGGGAACCATGGTGTCCTTGTGTGTGGAGGGCAATTCTAGGACTTTGGGATGACAAGACCGAGTTCAAACGCGACGGTGTCGCAGATTGGACTCAGGTGCGAATTTCACCTTGACCCAAAACCACATATTTGAGCGAGGTCAGGCCTTCAATGCCAACCGGGCCACGGGCATGGAACTTGTCCGTCGAAATACCTATCTCGGCCCCTAAACCGTATTCAAAACCATCTGCAAATCGGGTACTGGCATTGACCATCACGCTGGCCGAATCGACCTCGCGCAAAAAGCGCTGGGCATGCAGGTGGTCACGCGTGAGGATGGCGTCGGTGTGGTGGCTGGAGTAATGGTTGATATGGGCAATGGCCGCATCCACGCCCTCCACCACTTTGATGCTGATGGTGGGGCCCAGGTATTCCTCAAACCAGTCTTGTTCGGTGGCATCTTGGAGCTTGGCGCCTGGCACGCTGCGGGCCAAGATGTCTTTGGCTTCTGGACAGCAGCGCATTTCCACGCCCTTGGCTGCATAAATTTTGCCAATCTTGGCCAAGAACTCGCTCGCCACGCCGCGTGCAACGAGCAAGCTTTCGCTCGCATTGCAGGGGCTGTATTTTTGGGTTTTGGCGTTGTCGGCCACGATCACCGCCATGTCGATGTCGCAAGGGTCATCGACATAGGTGTGGCAATTGCCATCCAGATGTTTGATGACGGGCACCTTGGCGTCACGGCTGATGCGTTCAATCAAGCCCTTGCCACCGCGCGGAATGATGACGTCGACAAACTCGGGCATGGCAATCAAGTGCCCCACGGCCTCGCGGTCGGTAGTGGGCACCAGCTGCACAGCATCGGTGGGCAAGCCGCTTTCGCTCAAAGCTTGCTGCACCAACTTGGCCAAGGCTTTGTTCGATTCAATCGCTTCTGAACCACCGCGCAAAATGCAAGCGTTGCCACTTTTGATGGACAAGGAGGCGGCTTCAATCGTGACGTTGGGGCGGCTTTCGAAAATCATGCCAAACACGCCCAAGGGCACACGCATTTGACCCACGCGGATGCCGCTGGGTTGTTGCTTCATGCCCATGATTTCGCCAATCACATCCGGCATGGCGGCCAGCTGTTCGCAGCCTTGCGCACAGGTTTCCAACACTTTGGGGGTGAGCTTTAAGCGGTCCACCATGGGTGCGTCCAAGCCTGCCGCCACAGCGCGTTCAATGTCTTTGGCGTTGTCGATTTGCAAGGCGTCGATGTTGGCGCGCAGCAGGGCCGCGAGCTTGCGCAGCGCGGTGTTCTTCACGGCAGCAGAGGCTTTGGCCATGTGGGCCGAAGCGGCTTTGGCCTGCGCACCAAGGGCGTGCATGTCGTCAGCGAGGTTGCGTGTTGTCATGGTGTATTGTCCTCATTAAGCGTTGCGCGGCATACAAGCACGACACAAACGCAGCGCCAATCGGTGCAAGGCTTGCCAGTTGTCGGCAGGCCATTCAGGTGTTTTGAGGCCTTTGACAATGCCATCGACTTGGTGGGCCGATTGCAGCAATTTGTCGAGCATGCCCACGCTCAAGCGGGGCAACACGCGTTCAAACAAACGCTCGCGTGGGCCCCAAATGCGTTGCTCACGCAAGGCCATGGGCAAGGCTTTGCCAGAAGCCACGGCATCTTTGACACGTTTCAAAGCACGAATTTCTTCGGCCAAGGTGTAGTGCACCAGCACCTCGGCCTCGCCCTCGGCCTTCAGGCCGTCGAGCATGCGTTGCACGCGCAGGGGTTGACCACTGAGCACGGCCTCTGAGAGTTTGAACACGTCGTAACGGGCCACGTTGAGCACCGCGCGCTCGACTTGCTCAAAACTCAATTCACCCGCGGGGTACAAGAGCCCCAGCTTTTGGATCTCGTGATGGGCGGCCAGCAAATTGCCT